>QDKV01005146.1_pt1 | contig 29992 bp, 31 predicted proteins | sample 1861101 | NCBI WGS metagenome assembly QDKV01 (sample SAMN04275158, study PRJNA302643) | Fungus metagenome, whole genome shotgun sequencing project. | isolation source: fruitbody | host: Mallocybe terrigena | place: Sweden | collected 2013 | reverse complement strand
GCATTGCACTATTTAATGATCACTATAATTGTCAATTAAAGTTCTTCCTACTAGCTTTCGAAAGACACAGCAAGCACAAAGAACTAAATCTCAACGGGACTTACAAGGAGCAAAATTTTCATTGTTAAGGGCACTTAAGGATATATCAATAAAGGGAATGGGCGCTTAACCTGACAGTGCTGGAAATTGGCTTAATTATTTCTGCAGGTAATAGAATGATGGATTGGTTGAAGCCTCTAAGTTCTTTCAATGGAAGTAAGTTAAAATATATGAAAGCAATTACACAACGCATGCAACGAAGGGTATCTTCGACAAGGGAATGGCTTTGAAAGCATTAGGACGAAACATTACCAAAAAATAATAGAAAAGAAATCGTAGTTATTTTGACAGCCCTTGTAAAACAGCTCTTTTTGTAAACCGTGATATTGTCTTCGTTACTATTGTTCTTAATCCCTCGCGGCTTGAGGCCTCGTGGAAAACAAGTCGAGCTATGATTTCCCCCTGGATAAGAAATATCAGAAGCGTGACTTTGCAGGGGTAAAGCGAAGCTTACGAGTTCCACAAGAATGGCGACAGCAATGAGCCTAAAAATATATCAATTTTCAAATTCAAAAAAAACAATAAAATGACAAGTTTATACCATATGACAATCCATGTTATTCGTTCCATTGCATTGTTATTCAAGTGGTCATGGATTGCGTCCAACTGTAGAGTAGTACATTTAAAGTGATAAATTTTACAGGTAAAAAGAAAACTCACGAAATCGTTCGCCACATTTAGTTTCTCATTCAAGACTTGCACTCTGGGTCTAATCTCCATATACTCTCTTACGGCATCATAGAGTGCTTTCAGACTTGCCTCAGTCCAAAAGAGTTCGGGGATGTCAAGGACATTTGAGATCAAATTCACATCGCGGCGTAGCTTGAATAAGCGCCCAGTGAGTTTAAGCGCTTCATGGCGGCGTAGACGAAGAGCGCCGTTTTCGGCGAGTTGTCGTGGGATAGAAACGGTCAATTGGGACGACAAAACACGTTGTGCTGTCGTTTCATAGCGCGCAAGCAACGTGGACTGTGCCAGAGCATGCGCTATCGAGAGTTTCAAAAGATGAGAATGTGATTTCAGTGCTGGTGGGAACTCCAATTATCACGACGATGCAGGGAATTACGACGGGTTAACAACTTACTGAAGAAATCGTTGTAGATGCGAGGGTAAGCAATATGGGGGTCGTGCTAGAAGACGAGAGGTAACTGAGCGATTACGACTGATTCGACAATAAATTCCAACGAACAGCATAATGGCATTCCTCAACTTCCCAATCTTGTCCGTTGAACATCCCCTTTACAATACCGGCTTTATGGATGTCCTCCAGAATATCCTTCTCCTGCTGTTCTTGCAAGCCAAAGAAAACAACAACTCCGTAATCAAAGAAAACTACTTGCGCAATGTCTTCATCCGTTTCCTTTCCTTTCCTGGTGTCCTCCGGAACTTTAGGCATGTTTTGCGGTTCTTTGCCACCTTCTCTCCGAGTTCGGCCATACACACCTGGGTCCGTTTCAGCGCCAGGATCTTCAACATAGGTGTTCTCCGTCGGCTTCAAGAAATCCAGGCCCAAGGTCTTCGAGGCAGATAGAACAGATTCTGGTTCCGTCATAAAGCCAGGGTCATCAACCTCAACCTCAACCATGTGTGCTGCGTATCCGTCATGCATGAGACCTGCTGGCGGAAAAGGACGAGGGGGCGACTTTTGAGGCTCAACAAGTGGACTGATGATGTACCCATCCCGGAGAGCGGTGGGGGACTGACGAGGTTCTGACGTGAAGTACGAACCTTGATACCCAATTTCTTCTGCCTCGGAAAGGTGAGCAAGAAGTGATTTCCCCGTCTTTCTTTTTGAGGATCGAACGTTGGCGTTTGGGCCGTAACCAGGTAGGAGTGGTAGATGGTACATCTACTGAACCAGTGAGAGGCGATTCCCAGTAACTTACAAGAAACGGCTTACAGCATATATTGCCTTGTCAAAGATCCTTAAAGAAACATTATGCTCTCTCTTCAAGAAAGACGACAGCAAATTCATCTTGAATGATTCAGCAACGCAGTACGCAGTTAGTCTGTTGAACTCAGCTTGCTTCCGCTGATCTTTTGACATGCGCTCCGCTGCATTTTTGTACTCTCGTACGCCTCCATCGGTTTCATATCCCAAAGTAAGGTCGTTGTCTTCAGGTATGGGTCGTGCCTGAGGAGCCAAAGGGAGGACGACGAGTTTTTGAGTTGTCTTGGATGTCCGTTGGGCCTTCTGACCTGAAGTCAGACCCGTTACCGAGGCGCGACGAGAATTTAAGTATCCATTTGCTGACGGATAGCGCTGTGCTGGAACCCCTGGTGCCCCAAGACGAGCTGCGGGTTTCCTCCTAATGGGTAATGAAGGAATTGGAGCGAAAGTTGTCTTCTGGGACATTATCAAGATGACCGTCGTGAACAAGTCCCTTGGAATATCACATTCAAAATACATCGCATATAAAACCGTCAAAATTGTCCTACATACGTCTCAACTCGGTACAGAATGAATGTAAAGAACGAAATACAGGTACAATGAATCCGGAAATCTGCATAATTTAAGATAAATTCAAGCGTCTTCTCGGACACGCTTACAGCAACTTGCGGAAGAAGTTCCTAAACAGACAGAATGACTAGCAATACGTACTTCAGCACCTTGAGAGAGATGACATCTCTATTCACTCTTCATCACTCCAGATAAGTAGCCAGTTGTAAATGACGGGGAACAATACGCTGCTTCTCGTTCTCGTGAGCAGCGTTTCCGGCAAGATCAAGGAGTGCTTGTAATTATTGTTTCTTGCTGCGAAATTGCTTGATTTCGTGCTTCACGATATTCCATTGCCAGTGGCAGTCAAAAATGTGGGAGATATTAGTACCTGTGAGAGTCCGGATGCAAAACGGCTTACTGAATATATTGCGTTGTCAAAGATTTTGGTTATGCTCTCTCTTCAGAAAAAACGATAGCAAGATCATCTTGAAGGACTTCTTGATCATCTTGCTTCTGTGAATCTTTTGACTTTCGCTCCGCTGCATTTTTGTACTCTCTTATGCCACCATTGGTTTCATATCCCAAGGTAAGATCGTAGTTGTCCTCAGCTGGTAGAGGTCGTGGTCTGGAGCCAAAGGGAGGTCGAGAGTTTTTGGATGTCCGTTAAGGCTTTTCGACCTGATGTCAAATTTCGTCCTTATGGGTAATGGGGGAATTGGAACGAAAGTTGTCTTCTGGGACATTATCAAGATGATCGTCGTGAACAAGTATTAAACCGTCCTAATTCTCAACCTGGTACAAACATGAATGTAAAGTACAAAATACAGTTACAACGAAACCGAAAAAATGTATAAGGATAAATTCAAGCCTCTTCAGTCTCCTTCTTGGACTTGCTTGATTTGCTGGGAAGGAGTTCCTAAACGGACGGAATGAGTACCACGCAGTGTTACCAACCAACCAGGATACGTACTGCAGCGATATGAGGAACAACACCACCTTGAGAGATGACGACATCTCCCAATAGCCTATTCAACCTAAATCATTGTTAATCATAATGCGTTAAAAGACAGATTCGACACCTACTCTTCATCATTACGGATAGCCAGTTGTAAATGACGGGGAACGATACGCTGTTTCTTGTTATCCCGAGCAGCGTTTCCGGCGAGTTCAAGGATTTCAGCCGCAAGATATTCCAACACAGCCGCCAAGTATACTATGAGACTATGAGTCAGTAAAGATAACAGCGACTCTAGGTATTTACGAACCTGGAGCGCCAGCACCAACACGTTGCGCATAATTGCCCTTTTTCAATAGACGGTGGACACGGCCGACTGGGAATTGGAGGCCGGCTTTGGCGGAGCGAGATGTGGATTTGCCCTCACCACCCACCTTGCCACCAGAGGAAGACTTGCCAGATTTCCCTGTACACTATTAAGCCGCGACGTACGGAGACTAAGCATTTCGATAGAGCCCACCTTTGCCACTCTATAGATAGAATTTGTGGTCAATTAAGATTATTAAGGCTAAAAAATAAAATACCATGTTAATAAGTTAACTCAAGAAATGTCACAGAGAAAAAGGAGTTGAGATGATGATGGTATGAAGATAAGAGCGGGTGAATCAACAAACTGAGGATAAACGCGTCAATTTATATCAGTTTATATCATGTATCCACGTGACACGACGCGTCTGCAAGGGCCAAAATCAACATAGTAAATTTTATGAGCCATTCCTCCTCATCCATCTACATCCTAATACTAAGTATTTTGCTTATATCGGATATGGTACCAGTAGAAAGCAATGGACCGACAAGGAGCAAAGCACGACCAGCAATTTTGCATTATTGGACCACATCTAAATGAAGACGAGCGAGTCTAATTCCTGCCATCTCATAGAGCTCAGATCTTTCTGCCCAGTGCCTCATCAGGAGAATGCATTCTGAAACACTCTAGTCCGCTTTGAAGACCTGCTTGACATATGATGACTCTCAAAGTCTGGTGTTGGTAGATGACCTGCGTCTGCCGCTTCACGGTAGCAAGAACAAGAGCACTTGGAGTTACGATCGACGTTGCGACATTTGACATGTACTTCTTTGCATCGGGGAAATGCGGTGACTTGCGAATGGCTAGTGGAAGTCTACGACGCTGTTGTTTCTGCAAGGAGACTCGGGATTCAAGTTATGCCATGGATTGATTGCTGACTGAGCACCTTTCTTAATTCAAGGCTCCTTCGCCGTCTGCATTCCTCGTACTCATTATATTAAAACCTGTCCCAGATCTTACAGTGTTTCTTCATTGGGGCACCTTTGCATAACCCAGGTTTGAGGTTCCGTTCCGCTTCAAATGAGGAACCTCGGGGAGCTCATTGTCGTGCCACGAAATCTTCTATCACAAAATGTTGTTCTGGGGCGTTGAGGATCACAGGTGCCGTCAGAACTGGTAGTAGTGATGGCCTTTTCAAGTACGACGAAAAACATCATATTAGAATGGTAGTGCAGGAAGAGACGTGAGGGAGGGTCTGAATCGATCCAGATGGTAACATCAAAAAGTCGGTTGAATAATGGCTTGGTCGGTATACTAATAGGGGAACATTATCGGCTTAGAGTTTAGGTACGCTATTTCTCGACGACGCAAAACCTGCTTGTATTCCAGTAGGCCATCCCTAGGTCCAAGGACAGCACATATATGCACCCTATACATCATGCCCAACCAAACCATACTGTAACACAACCGAGAATCCTACATCCCCAACATATATCGGCTACCATTATTCTGCGGGGTTGATATTTAATTAAAAGTCTATGCGAGTTAGTTGTAACACCTCACCATACCGCTTTCGCGGGTCCAACTCTTTTGCTTTCGCGTCTTGCTTGTCTGCACGCATCTTGACTTGACTCCTCTTTAGAATCTGGTCTTTGACTTTGTCCGAACCTGGGTCTTTACGTATGTTTTGTATTGCTTTCCCCCTCAAATCTTCTGCTTTTTTGAGTAGATGATCGCGCTTCTTGGCATGCACTTGCGCCATCACTTTTCTAACCACGGTGGGCATTCTGTTCACTCCAGAAGAGGACTCTTGGGTTGGTGCCGCGACAACGACATGAAGTAACAAAGCGAAGATGACACAGCAGAAGGAGAACGGGGTGAATCGCATGTTTGGTTGTTGTATTTCTTGCGCTACGCGTCAGTGTTTCTATGAGACCAGCTCAGGGGAATACGACCTTGGGTGCCCCCTTTTATATTTAATCCACATCCCCAGAGGGGCTAGATAAGAGCATTCACCGTTATCCATCAACTCGCAAAAGAACGCAGATTATGGCCACTGGCAATAATCAATGATTAGCAGCCTCGCAACGATGTCCAAAGTTCATCAGTAGATTGCCTAATACGTACCCTGATAGGAGTTATAATCTTGACTTCATAACCGATTGCTGTCTTCGAGACTTGCATGGTCGCTCTTCAGAGAAAATATTAATTCCTTCGTCCTTCGTCCTCCCTGTGATCTGATCATGACACTGAAAAGAGGGAGGAGACAGTGACCTGCGTTATCTGCTGGGCAGATAACTGGCAAATAACATACCCACTTCGATAAACCCTACCATGCAATTCTTTGATATCAATGATTTGATGATGATGGCGTAAGCCAATAGATTAGGATCGGAGTGAGTCAGATCTCTGCCGCACGAGCAGCTTTTCCCCGCCATATAGCAACTCTTCTGACTAGGGGGGCTCTACGATAAATTTAAGCAGACCAAACAAGTAGTCGCAGTCACAGGAGCCATCGTCAGAGGTCCGCTGATTTTTTGGAAGACATACTTAGTCGGGTTTTCCACCTTGTGAAACGAACTAGATGGTATACAAGAGCGAAAGCAAAAAACAGTCTGACAAAAATCTATACAGTATCTTAACTCATCTCCTCTGCAACCAGCCAACCTGCAACCCAGTCATCGTTCTCAACCCTTCAGGATACGCAGAATTACTGTCGTTCAACATCGCCGCAATGTGTCGGCATGCCGACATTGGGTACGACAGGTATTCAGCTTGCGGGAAACCAGGGTATTTGTTCAGTAGACTAAAACAAGAAAGCAGTTGTTGAGAACTATCCGGGTGTAAAAAACAAAAACTAACTTTTGAATATCCGCATGCTGCTCATTAGGCTTAAGAAGTTTATAGAGCACCTTTGCAGCGAGGATATTAGCACTCTTCGGAATGACGTGATGGCGCGCTGCTGTGTAGGCAAGTCGGATTTTTGGTTTAAATAACCAAATCTAACAAGTTCAACGATGAAATGTATAGATGCCAAGAGAAGACATACCAGCATCCTAGGCCTCTCTTCTTCTTCGTCCCTTATCACAAACCGATACGACGCGTGGGCTTGGACAAATTCCATCATGTCTTCGACTACGAATGCGGAAAGCGGGATCTTCATCGGTCTATAATGTGAAATCGTATTAGTCCATGAACAATGAATAATTACGAGCAGCGTACTCTGAATTGGGGCATATGAGACGAACCGCGTACTTCAATACCCTATACACCCTGTTAAGCCCATGGTTCAACGTTCGTTCTTGACAACGACCGAGGAGGGCACCGCAAAGACACCGTACAAGTCGCCAGTCATCAATAGACTAAAAATCGTTAATATGGGTTAAGATCTTTTGATGCGTGAAAGTGATGAAGAACAAAAGGTGTGCCCTCAAATGTAGCCCCCACAACGTTGACCTCTTTCATCATGGGAGTTGTTTAAAGAGTAGCATGGTCGTTCTAGGACGTGGTGTATCAACTGATATTGTCGGCCACCAGCTACAGGTGACCACAGTGGCATTGCCTAAATCACATTGCTGCAAAACCCGCTTGGGAGGCGGCTTCGTAGACAATAATGAAGAGAAACACCAAAGAGTCACTTCCATAACTAGCAAACAACCGTTGGTGGTGAAGATTGCCAACGTCAGTCTTCTTATTCGTCCAGCAAAATAATACTGACAAGCAGGGAATCGAGAAAAAAAACGGATGATATTACACACCTTAATATCGGAGTTGATATGCAAATTCGTCGTGTTCATTGCTCCTTCATCAAATAAGATATAACTGCCTCCAACAAGCGCATGCCCGACCGAGGGCCACAGACCTCGTTTACTGTGCTTCGCAACATCGTCATTAAGTTTTTGATCTCCATGACACATCCAGGCCTCTACGAGTTCTTCCCAATGCTCAGAGGGAAGGTCCCGATAGGAATCGACTTTGTTGGATTGGATCACGGGTAGGGTGCACGAAGAGCAAACGAAAGCGGTAGGCTTCAGGTGCAGGAGTTGGGACGAGTCAAGAAGTGGACCGGAACCGCTGTCCCTCACCGATGCAGCATTTTTGTTGACGCCTGGGGGCGATGAGTGAGTTGTGATAAGTTTTATTTCGTAATGGCCACGCTGCACCCGTACTTCTCGTTTGCCTGATGTCGTGTGGGCCGGAAGCATGAGAGGCAATGAGGTATGTGGACCCGATTTGATGAGGAGGTGATCTCCGCCATCCATAGGGAGATTAAGAAGCGGGGGCATTACCTCCGCCTGAACTTCGGCATTAGGCATACCAGACGTGATGTTGAAAAACACAAGAATGTGATGCAGATTCTCATGATTCTCCGCAACATACACCACATCGAATCCTTGAATGCGCGATATTATCAATTCGAGGCATCATTGAACGAACGGGACAACCCACCTGTATTGCTCGGTTTGGACTTGCCTTTGGAATCGAGCTTCTTGTCATGGTTCAAAGATGCATTCTTTGCTCTTGCAGCCGATGAGCGTAGCCAAGCCAGCGGAGGAGCAGACGAACTCCGACTCCTATTTCGTTGCTTAAAATCGTGCTTTTCCAGCTGTTCTTGGTTCTGAGGTAAGACACGGGAAGGAATAGGTTCCTTGACAAACTCAGGAAGCGAAACAAGACCAAGTAAATCTTTCCTCCTTTCTGATTGAGGTAACGGTTCACGGATGAACTCTGGGAGTGTAAGCAGAGCTTCTGGATCTCTAATCTGCAAGACAGCATCTTGACTGTGTATTCTACCCGCTTCAGAATGGTGAAGGAGCTGTTCCACAAAGGCATCTCTCTGGTTACAACGTAAGTCAAAAGGAAAAAACCCAGATAGCAAGGTTTGTAACTTGCCTTCGCAGTCTCATCTCGTTTTGCTTTCTCTAATCTATTCTGCATGTCGCCGTCCAAAATAACAGATTGGTCCCTGTAGGTCCTTTCCGAAGCCTTCCCAATCAACTGCACTATTTTCTCCAGTTCTTTTAGATCTCTTTCCTTACCCTTCGCAAAAGACGATGCACGAGAACTCGCTTCAGCCTTCGCAAGCTCCTCCATTTTAGAAGACTTGAGTTCTACTCGTTGATTGTGTAATTGAGGAGTAACAATGTACAACCTCTCAATAGCCATAGCTACAGCTTCAAGGTCCATGCGCATCTTCTCGTCTCCTACTCGTGAGGTTTGTTGACTCTGGAAGGACCCGGCCTTCGGGGATTTGGGTTCTTCCAGTGATATTCGACCTTTGGCCTCGTAATCGGGGAGAGACTCCAAATCCAGATCGTCGTAGTTCTCCCCGTCATATTTCGGAGGGAGATAATCATGCGAGGGTCGTGAGAGTGTTACGAAGCGCTGCTTGCATAACATAACCACTTTCTCCAGTTCGGCGTCAATTCGTGACCAGAGCAGGGAGGCTTCAAATGCGACTGCAGGGGTGGATAGTTGTTGTGTAGAATTACTCGCTTGAGATGACAGGCGCTCTATCTGAAGATCACTGAGTTGTCGGGAAAGCGTATCGTATACGTCGATTGGGGGAGGTTTGTCCAGGGCGTTCATGGAAATTTTGTCCAGCTTGGATATATGAGATGGAACTTGTGATAAGCTTGTCTGGATATCGGAAAGGTGGTGAAGGTTTGTAAGGAGATCAACAAGAGCTCGTGCCAATGCAGCATCATTTCCTATCAGTGAGGAAGAAATTGATTCTACTCTCGTCCGCAGCTCTCGGAGGAGATCAGCTTCTGTACCATCCATTCGGGCTTCAATCATTTCGCCGTTAGCCACGCGGTTGCGAAGATTTGACACTAGGGTATTCAAGGCAGACGTTGGGGTGGAATCGTCTTCCGAAGAAGTTACTACTGGAGTGGATGGCATTGAATGCCTGCGAGGTGGAACGATGGGATGCCAACCAACAGGTTCAGAAAGAAGGTTGTTCAGAGTCATGAGACACGTTTTCTGCACATGAATGATAGATGGCATGACTTCTTTCTAATATTGATTGTCAGACGAAGCAAAAAGAAAGTGAAAGTCATTCGGTTCACCAGTGTAAGGGTATTGGGAGTTTCGACTCCACTCTCTACTGAAGTCGATGTGGTCACTCCGTTTTCAAAAGGATTGTCATGCTCTACAGAATCTTCAAATGGATCTTCGGCCACTTCAGCTGTATCATCTTGCCTTGAATTTGAGATAGAAACTTGATCTAGCTGTTCTCTCGGAAATGGTCTTGGTACTTTCGAGTACAATAAAGTACTGGGTGGAGAGGGCGATGCATTTTTTGAGCGAATGAGAGTCGCCATGCGTGCTAATTTCGATCAAAAATATAATGTAGCTCTGAGAAACGAACAACACGTCAGAAAAATATAGATAATGAGTGAATTGGCTTCACACACCCTAACAAAAAAATCTTGAACTTCAAAAGAATCTTGTTGCCATTCAAATACCGTTGTAGTGGATACCTTGACAGCGTTCACCGGTCCGCGCTCAATGACAGCATTATTTGTATTTGTTGGCTTCGAATGTTCTCTTGGCCCTGCACTTCAAAACCGAGAAATGCGCTGGACAATGCCGCCTGAAAGGCGAGAGATCGCTCTCGTATTTCTCTCATTGGCGGCTTACTTCTTCGCGTACAATTTAGAATCGCTGGGCATTGATACAGCGGCCACAAAGGGTACCGTTTTCAGGCATATTGGACTTGGAACGACGAAAGATATCGGTGCTGATGGAAGGAAACCGCCAGGGTGGAGGGACAAATTAGAAGATGAGATCTTTGGGCAGTGGCCATGGGACCAAGGATATGTCGTAGGACATCTGCGCGAGGGCGGCCAACCCGTGGGAACTGGGCGACACGGGGCATCATGGATCTGGAGACAGAAACAAGAGCCACTGTCTGAAGATTCCTTCACTGACTCAGTAAATAATGCGCTGGAAAGGTGGGGAGATGATATTCCCCAGACTAAAGTGGTCAAGCATGCTCCTGGTGAAGTGCCTTCTTCCTTGTTCTCGAATTAGCATTTATTCGGCTACGGTCAACAGGGTATAGCATCATTGATAACGTGTATATTTTCAATGGTAGTGTGTATATCATTTCGGATGCAAAGACAGCGCTTCCAACTCTTCAAACCATGGTCATCACTGCTGGCAGTGGATTTGAGTGGAAGGTCTTGTCCGTAGACGAAAGCCGAAAAGTTCTGGGGACATATGGTTCAAAGTGATTTTCTTATTCCTCTTCGTGATTATGTTTTGGTTTCTGATCTAATCGCAGAATTCGTGGTGTTTCATGGATGTCAGCAGACTCGAGCCCTCGTACGTCCCTCCCTTACTTTAATCTAAATTTTACTAAAACTCTCCAGATAACTCTACTTTATTTGCTTTGTGGCGGACATACAGCTCTCTTGACCCCCTCATTGACTCCATAGGCCAAACGAAGCTCTCTCCTCCGCAGCGACTCATTTTCCCTCGCAATCGCTTCTTCACTGATCCCAATCCCGACTTTAGCGATTACCTTCTCCGTAGACGCCGTGTCGATACGGGTTTCCACCCTTACACAGCCAAGGCTGCTTTTCCACAACTTACGATACAATATTCTGAAGACTGGGAAGACTACCACAAAATGCCCCTCCCTTTCGTGTTTGAAAGACTGGTGGTGGCGGATAGACAACCCGCTATGAGCGGACTGGAGAACGGATTACCACCGTTTTCAAGGACGTTAAGATTAGATGCTTCGCCCCACTGGTGGGAACCTATACGAAGGAATTTGATGCAATTTTTAGGAGAGTACGATGCGAGTCTTAGCAAGAGCTGCGTAGTGACATATCTCCACTCCCAGTCTGAGACGGACGCATTGAAGTTGTCGAATGAAGATCATGAAGCGCTCGTCCGTGCTTTGCGGACGATGAGGAAAAGAAAAGGTTGTGAGGTCCATATCGTGTCTTCGCAAACGCAGGACACGGATTGGACGGAAAGAATGGCAGCAATTGTCAAATCTTCTGTAATTCTATGCTTGTATGCCTTGTATTGCGACTTACCTCCGATTGCTTTGGCCAGATTGTTCTTGGTGTGCATGGCAGCCACATGATGGACTGTATCTTCATGCGACCTACTCCTCAATCAACGGTGATGGAATTCTTTCCTCTGGAAACATATGCACGAGATCAGGAAGTTGCTGTGCAATCAATCGGCCTTAGATACACGGCATGGTGGGGGAGTAGGTTAGTATACAATTCCAGTAGGCTTTACGCCATTGTTGTACTAACTTACTTTCAGATCTACGACTTCAGACTTCCCAGCAGCCGTTCTGTCCGCTAATGAAACCGTATCAATCGACCCTCAAGCAATTGTCCGCGCCATCCTCCAAACCCTTTCACTTTAGAGTACTAGACGACAACCACCTCTCAGCTGGTGAATAATATATTCTGCGACGAAATTTATTTACTGAGCTGGCATTTATTCTCTGCTTCTTGATTTGTCACCGTTCTCCATACCGTTGAATTCCCGTCATCCAGCTTCAAGTCTCCTGGTCCCTTTTTCGATCTGCCAGCGCATGTAAATGGACTTCAGATATTTATACACTCCACATAGTTAGACTGCATTTACATTCATTTCTATGACAATTGTAGACTTTTCGGTGCACTTTTGTCCGTGCCAGTAATATCTATGCCTCACTCGAATCTGTGTACACCGATTGATGAATTTGTAGAGGAAATTCCCTTTTTCGGGAAAGTCTATTCAGAAGTTTGACCATCAACAACCGAATATAGTACCAATATTAATACTGCAGGAGGCACAATTTGACTGGTACTGCATTCCTGCCCAATTTACTAGTTTTTTTGGTGTGCTAGTTGGTCGTGTTCAGGAAGCGCAAGCAGCACCATTGACTCATGATAGTTTAAGTTGACGAATCCCAAATGCAATAATATCCTGGTCAGATCGAAAAATTTTACTTGGGAGTCGTGGACTATTGTACGCTACGTAGTACAGCCTGACCTGTATTGCGTGCCAGCGTTAAACTTTTGCTAATTTGTTTCACGACCGTGTTCTAATGTGGACTTATTTTACAAATCTCTTATACAAATCTGATGACATTGACTTAAGTATAGACGACATTGTGCTCATCGGAACATACACAAACTCTCCTGATTTACTCTCTGATGGTATTAAGGTATAATCCGGGACTAGCTACTAGCCCCGAGTTTCACGAATTTTCAATGTGGTAAGGTTGTCAGTTGGCCACTGGGAGAAAGCAAATTTTAAATGCTCTCGACTTAGCACAGGCTTGAAGCTTCCAGCTCCCAAACGAAAAGGCATCGGATGATTCCGACTCGGAACTCAGTGCCAAAAACTATACCTATCTCCATTAGGTGATCCGATTGGGTCTAAATGATGTTGACAGCCTCGCCTATCTACAGGTTGACATAAGAAGAAATGACACCAGGACAAGCGCAAAAAGCTCTTAAAGTACTTTGTCATTCAAATTACTGTATCTTCAAGGCTCGGAACTGCACTCCGGACATTTGGCTAGGCATTAGCGGTGATTCCTTCAAAAAGTTGGCTCCCACTGGCATGTTGATCCATGTGCATGTTCTACGTCCATGCGTTTCGGCCCGAATTCATAACTCTTTGACGAAGTGAACCTTAGGAAATCTCAGAGTCCGAAGAATATAACCCTCAAAAAAGTCAATGGTATCTACTCGTCTTCTTTTCACTATCTCTCAGTATCAGTTATGTCGCAAGCTGAAGTTCAAAATACAGGAGTTGGCTTACCTTCGATCAATTCTTCTACACATACCCCAGTAGCTGAAAGGCTATCTAAAGAACAGGGGGTTGTCCCAATGGTCACGGATCATCATAATCGGAGTCCAGTTCCAAGGGACCAGGAAAAGGATTATAAATTCGAGGAAGAGGATTGGGAGAACGATCCCGAAAATGCAAGGAATTGGTCGAATCGCAAGAAATGGACAACCGTCTTCGTCGTCAGTGCGCCCGTTTGGCCATATCCCATTATTGGACTTGGATTTAACCATTTCGTAGCTCTCATTTTATACTTTTGTTCCCCCTCTTGCGAGCTCTATGATGGCTCCAGGCATTCCACAGCTCGCCTACAAATATGGAATTACGAATGAGACTATCATAGCTATGACCCTCTGCATTTATTTGCTGTCTTTTGCCATCGGAGTTTGTTGCTTTCTACAGCTTTTTGCATTCAACATGCTTATCTTTCTTCACAACAGCCGTTGATACTAGCACCTCTGTCAGAAATGTACGGAAGAACATGGATTTTACATATCTGCAATTTTTTTAGTTTAGGCTTCAATATTGGCTGCGCTTTTGCTCCTGATACCAGCACTTTAATTGTCTTTCGTTTCCTTGGTATGTTTCTGAAAAAAGGATTGCAGTTGTTTTTTAATTTGGATTTTAGCGGGATTTACTGGCAGCGCACCTGTTGGTATCGGCGGCGGCTCAGTTGGGGATCTCTTCTCTGAACGCGATCGAGCTGCAGCAATGGCAATCTGGAGTCTTGGACCACTCATTGGTATGAAATGAAGCATAAGAACCTGGTGTCCCGTTAATCCCATTCATAGGACCGGTTGCTGGTCCCGTTGCCGGAGGTTTTATATCTGAAACAATTGGTATAAAATGGGTATTCATCGTCCTTGCCAGTACGTGAGATTTTGTTCTGTAAATCGGATTTAGCATGATGCATTTATTGTTAGTTGTTTCTGCTGTTGCTTCGATATTTGGACTCCCACTATTGTGCGAGACGTACGCCCCTGTCATTCGAATGCGTAGAGCTTTGAAGAATGGAGATCTTGAAAAAGCAGCAGAGCTTCATCCCGATCTTTTGCAGTCAAGTGACAGTAAACTACGGACCCTCTGGTATAACTTGTATCGACCAATCGAGATACTTTGTCGAAGTGCTATCTGCTTTATGCTCAGCCTTTACATGGCTTTGTAAGTTTTATATTATCCTCTTTCACTTCTCGAAAATATTAATACGCCTCGCAAGTATGTATGGCATCTTCTACCTTATGTTTGCCACATTCCCTGCTTTCTTTGGAAAGACTTATCACTTCGGACCTGGTATTGGAGGCCTTGCCTACCTTGGACTAGGTGTTGGATTCATTTTGGCTACCATATTCGGCGCCAAGATTGCAGATGGAATTTATAAATATGTGAGTTTTTCCTTGTGAATTTAAATCGATCATTCTATAAATTCACCTATAGCTTGCAAAGAAAAATGGTGGTGTTGCTACACCTGAAATGCGCTTACCAGCTCTTTGTTTCGGATCGCTTTTCGTTCCTGTTGGTCTTTTTTGGTATGGATGGACAGCAGCAGCAAGGACGCACTGGATCTTGCCTATCATTGGATCTGGATTCTTTGGATTCGGAATGATGTCCACTTTGTGAGTGCCCTTTTTCTGGTCTAAAGTGTCATTATTAACATATTATTATTAACATATTCCAGCCTTCCGATTTCGCTCTACCTTGTTGATACTTTTGCCTTTGGTGCTAGTGCTACCTCAGCTGCATCTGTGAGCCGTCTTCCATTTTTTGGTCCCTTTTCTCTAAAATCCTGGATGACCATCAGTTGTTCCGCTGTCTTCTTGGCTTTGCCTTCCCCCTTTTTGGATCACAGATGTTCGATAAACTTGGCATGGGACCAGGAAATTCCCTTTTAGGAGCCTTGGCCATTGTACTTGGCATTCCATTTCCTGTGTGGCTCTACTTTAATGGTGCAGCGCTACGTGCTAGGAATCCTTTGACGGTGGATTCGACAAAGCCGAAAAAACTGTGAAGGTTGTCGCCCTTTCTACGAAGATAAAAGATACTCGGGCGTAGGGGATTTGGGTTGGAACAACTATTATGTCACCTTCTGAGTAGTTTAAATTTTACAAATACTGTGCTTTATGCCCCGCAATACCACATAACTGACTAAATTACCCTTTGTGGTTCAATTCTAGCTAGTGCTGATACCGCGGCGAGTATACTTAAAATCGATTTCAGTGCGTGAATGTGCAGGGTCAGTGTTACAAAAAAGGAAGTTCTTGGCATTTATGGTAAGAGCACGTGACCGACATTGTTTCCTTTTTGAGATAGCAATGTGTTGGCCACACGATGTCAGAATGGCATCTGCGTTTTCTTGCCTTGTCGGTCTCGTCGACTATAACGGAACTACTCCCCCAATTGTACCATTTACTTCTTGATTCCAGAATCTTACAACACTCTGACTCGGAATTCTTCATTTTGTAACTTGTTATTCCTCAGAACACGTGTTACGACTACTTCCCTTGGCTACAAATCACAAAAGCACTGCTACATTTTCACAAATCTGGGTCATAGTACAAGCTTTTATGAAACCGGATATGATGCATGTGCTGTCCGACTTCATCGAAACGTCGAGTTTGGGGTCTCCGACACTCCCTTCAGGTCGACAGTCACCCGTAGATCGTCGACAGACAATTCTGAGTCTCGTTGAAATGTTATTGCAGCAGAATGCAGAAAGCAGAGGTACGTTCAGCGCTTTTCTGATAACTTAGTTGACTGAATTCTGTTGTTTGCAGATGATCATGACGGTCGTGCGTATTGCTATTTCTAAATTTTCTCATAGCTGATCCAAAATTTCTTCGGACAGCCGACAGTGACGAACATATACAAGATTTAGGGGGGGAGGTATTTCAAACACTGCAGAGGAGGATCAACAATTTCGACAAAGAAGTATGCTTTTTTGCTTAAGTACTCAACAAATGTCATCTTACGACTCTTAAGCTACGCAACTTTGCAAATGCTGCTCGCCAACTAGGTAGCTCTGCTGCCATTCTTTCCTCAGCATATCTCCTGCGCGAACGACTTGCTCAATTTCTGTTTCTCTATCATGAAAACGCTGCCAACCTGTTTCCGAGAAAGGTCACTCGCATTGCCCGGGATGCTATCGGGGAATCTCCTACCACCAGTCGGAGACGATGGGGGCTCAGAAGGATAACAGGGAAAGCGCAACTGCACGTCCCAAGACCTACCGTATCAGAAAATTTGGACCCAGAAAGTTTTCCTGAACAACTGGAGCTTCTTGCCAAAGAAGTGATGAGCTTTCTCCGATGCTTAAATGAGTTTCCTGAGTTTACGGATGAAGTGGTTAATGCGTCCATCATGATCTTTGATGGAGACCTCAGGGTATTTTGGGTGATCTAATTTCTATTTTAATTTATTTATGCCGATTTGCAGTACTGGGCGTCTTGCTTGAAGGAGTATGAAGGTTTGAACGTGATTGAGCTTTTTTGGCCTTTCTCTCATTTGAAGCTACAGGCCAATTCAAAAATCCGTCTGTCCAAAGATACATCCACGATCTCTCAGCGGATATCGGCGAGCACATTGAAGAGTTAACTTCGTCTCTTTCAATGTTTATTGAAGTTGGTAAGTAAGTTTATATTCTGAACCTCTTGGATGTCGTTGCGAACTTCGGAAAATAGGTGTCCCTACTATCCGATTTGCTCAGGAACACGGTGCAAGTAACCTTCTCAATTTATCAACCATCGCAACCTTCTTCTCAGCTGTTACGGCGACCACCCTGCAATTTTCCTATGATCTGCCTCGCAACGGGACCGCCGACGCGGTCAATTGTTTTTGGTTTGCTTCAATGGTATTCAGCATAGCTGCAGCTGTGAATAGCCTGCTTGGATTAACTTGGAAGCAGGCCATGTAGTGCGTATATACTTTTTTCCCATTCTGTCTGAATTTGATGTAATGAATGCAATTAAAGTCGTTCTCCTGGCCATCGCGTACCCTGGTGGGTCCTCATTTGGATCAAGCGATCTCCGCTCGTATTTCTTGTGCTATCCGTGGCTTGTTTTTCGATTGGTCTTTGCTGTTTTTCCTATGCATCACGACAGGTAAGAATGCTACATCTAGCTTGTCGCTCGTTAATGTACCCAACTAACATGTTTGGAATTTGTAAATAGGCCCATGTTACCTCAACGCTCACCACAGTCCTCACTGCTTTTACCTCGTTTGGCCTTGCGGCCGTCGCCGCATGGTTCGCATCAGAGAGATGGGCATTTTCTCGCCACAAAGGCCAGAAATGGCTGAGTGATATCCTCTCGGATTCCTTGGGTCATTTTCTGAAGAACCCTATTGTCTCTGGATCTCACGAACTTGTCATGGCTGGAATGCGACACGTCTACTCGTTGTTCAAGTCTTTTCTTTCCTTCTTTCAGGAAGTCTATGGTGGTTGCGTAGGGTGCTGGAAGCGGAGAGCGTGGAAAAGGGAAGACGTAGACCTGGAAACAGTCGGCTCTTTGACCAACACGGTGCCCTACAACGGCGATTCTGACAATGTCATAAGACCAAGATTCTCAGATGTGACTGCCGTGACGAAGTTGAGCGAGCTGTCCACCTCACCTTACTTTCATTCCAGCCCTATAAATACTCCAATTGAAAAGGAGGTTTCTTCCGGATCCGCTATTTATACCAGCCCACCTACATCCCCTCCTCCAAACAGTACTGGTAAAGTTCTCTGGAGAAATGCTGTGAGGAATGTCAAGATCCGGAATGCAATTTTAGCTACCGAGTCGGTGACTGGAGCACCTCTTACCACTCCACCTGCCTTGCTGGAGGATAATTCCCAACTCAGTCCCATCCCTATGTCAGCATATGTGGGCGTTGTTAGCAGCGCGGGTCGCGCTGAGCCTATTCGCAAACGTACAACATCTTCTGGGTTTGGCAAGAGTCCCAATTTCGAAAGAAAGAAGGGTATGGGACTCGGACTCGGAGAACCATTCATGAACAATCGAGCAAGGATGGGAGTACTAATACCAAGGTTATTAGAATTGGAGCCCACACAAGATCTGTCGGTGCACGCTGCCTTAGTGAAGCATATGCAATTTTCGCCCGATGGAAGGTTCTTGGCGACCTCCAGTTGGGACAAGACAAGTGTGATTTTTAAAGTCGGGGTGCGTCAATTAGACTATATAGGCTTTTGCTGGGGTGATTGACCGTCCGTTTGACAGAATCCATTCGTTCTCCATCGTACATTAGCACACACTCAAGGCTTTGTAGGTCAAGTGGCGTGGTGAGGCTTTTCGCGCATGGAATCTAATTATAAAATGATTATAACCCTTACAAGGTCTCCTTCAGGCAAGATTCTGTTGACAAAGATCTCTAAAGGGATTAAAGTCTGGACAGCTGAGGTGAGCCCCTCTTCCTGCAAATTTCTTCAATACAACTTTTCTAAGCTCTTTCGGACAACCTCTAGGATGGCGTTTGTAAGAAGACAATCATGCGAAATATGCCCGTGGATGTCATCACTTGGTGTCCAAATGGTGAATCATTCCTTTCTGTCGAGGAAGGTGCCATCACGAAGCTGGTGAGTCCTAAATTATAAGTCCTGATAAAAAAAAAGAGACGTAATAACGTGGGCATAGGATCTGACAGGAAAAGTATAAAATTTGCAGTTCATATTCCAGAGAATTGCTCACTCCATCGTGATAGGTTCTCGATCAGTTTATATTCTCCAATATGAAACTTTACAGCGTTGCAGTCACGCCGGATGGTGTACGATTTGTAGGCGTCGGTCCACTTCTTCGTTCACCTCATGACTTGCAGCCTAGTAAATCTCGTGTAGAGAAACGTATTGTTGGTATGTGATGTGAAATTCTCCATTATTCCCTCATTTTTGACCATCAGAAAAGTGTATAATATGGAGACGAAACAAATCGAAAGGTGCTTTCTGGATTATTTGGGTATCATTATCATCCTGACGCCGACTTTTCTAGCCAAACTCCTATTCTTGAGGATATAAGGGATATTTCGATTGCTCAGACGACGAGGAACGGGTTGGTTGCGTTGATTAGTTATGAAAACAAGGTAGTTCATGCAAGCCTTCGCTTTAATTGATTCCTGTTTATGAATCTGGTTAGTCTCCTCCTCAACTGTGGAAGTTGGAACTGGTGAAAGATCGCGAAACAAATACCGTTGTCACGTCTAGAATTTACTTGCGGTAAGGTAAACTTTCTTTCCTCGTTCTGTACTTATCATGTTGGCTGCTAGCCATACATATATGCCCAAAGTCCCGGTCGACTTTGTCGGGCCTAGCTATTTTTGTGGTAAAAATAACGAACTTGTCGTTGGTCGGTGCAAAGGTGTGTACTCGCTTCTTAGGGTTTTGGAAATTAAATGTATTCTTTTTTTCTTTTCTTTTTTTTTTTCAGCTGGAGATATACACATTTGGGATCAGGAATCTGGTGTCCTAGCCCACCACATCCGTGGCCATACGCACTACGGCGACATTACTTGTATCGCATGGAATCAAGCAGCAGAAGATCCTTATATTTTTGCAGAAGGAAGCCACGACGGCACAGTTCGTATTTGGACCCGAGCGTCTTCAGAAGATGCAACCGAGCATTCTATTGCCCGTTCAACAGGCGATGATCCAAACCCCCCTACTACGAACACTATCTCAAATTATTTATCTCGGATGCCGAGGTCATCTTCCCCTGAACAGATGGAACAACATGCATCTAGCAGTTCGCTGTCGTTGGAGGATCATGAGGCTTTTAGAAGGACCAGCTTGTAAACAAGATGGTAGACTATAGCTTTGGAGTAGTTATGCACAGGTCAAACTATTTGCTTCAAATTGTTTTGTAATAACCGAAAATATTAATGTATTTTAAAAATATTCCCGCTACCTTTAGGTAAGGGTCTTAGCGAGCATCAAATTTGAAAATTGGCAAGATCTGTAGCATTGTAGTAAGCCATTGTTACGGTGCTTTGCATTTAACCTGCCTTTGGTCAGCTTCTCGTTTGAGCAGATAGTCGATTGGCCTGGCAATCCAACCAATCGGGGGACGTGTTGCATCTGATCGGAATCCGATCCCTCCCATAACATCTCAACAAACTTTTCTTGGTGCTTTTCTCGCTGAGAATTGGGCTCAGGGAGGCCATCGAAAGATAGATGAGATTTTGCTTGTACGCAGACATGCAGATCTCTGATCATCTAATGTTGGGAGATATTATATGTCAAGTCGTGGGCAGCCTTGCCATCTTGACTCGTTGATGACGGTGTTCAACGTGGGAGTTCAGCTCGAGCGTCTTCGATGCCATGTATGACCACATCAAAGAATAACGATCGGTAAAGGGAATAAAAACCGCATGTCACATTTTGATGACCAGCCGAATTGACCAGTAGACACAAGAGGAATCAGAATTACGGTTGAAGACAACAACTTTCTCGAATTTGTTGGCACCAAGGGCATCGTTGAAGGCTGTGCACAGTTCAGGGAACAAGGCAACAGCCTCGAGGCCTTGAGGATCTTGTTCTGTTGCAAGGTTTCTCGCGAGACGTTGAGAGGGTCTCAGAGTTCTTGATGAATCCCTACGTGTCCAATTTTGTCATGGCCCTCGAATTAGCGGTAACATGAACTTGCCAACCTTGTACTTGACCTCTTCCGCTTTCGCTCCATGCTCACCCACAAGGCGGAAGAAGAGACCACAGACCGACAGAAAGGCCATGGAGTACTGCTGAAATTCGAATCGCCAACTTAGATGTGGGCGGTTGAAGGAAGCGGGTACGATCACGTAGCGAAATTTGATCTCCATAGCGAGATATCTAACATCATCATTCTCATACTCCATGACCACGGCTTCATAACCATGTTGTTTTCTTCAAGAAACTTGCCCGGATGCGGGGAAAGATGGTTGTGGCAGAATGGATAAGGAGCAAAGTTGGGTAGAGAGATAAGGGCCACTTCACTTCAATTAAGAGATCGATGAAATCATCTGGATGGCCTTTTCGAGACCCTGAAATGGTGGCTTTAATTAGTTGTCACGACATTGGGAAGTGTTACGTACCATCTCATCGGCCAGAAGACCGTTTAGCCTGTTATCTACTGCAAGCCCTTCAGCCGATATTCTTTAGCCTCCCCCCCTTACGAGGTACATGGCTGCCTGGTTTTCTTCTCAGAGTGATCACAGTAATCAACCGCGACCTGGTTTACTTGCGCACCAAATGTGGACTCAGACACAGATCCATTCTCCGTCTCAAAGCTGTAATCAGCAAGCGCCGTGCTCGTTCTGTTCTGCGACAACGGCCTGGGTAACATAGTCGAGATAGGCGTCCGTCTGTCCGAGAAGGCGGCTGATATGAATACATAGGACCCTCCCACACAAATCCTCCTTTGCCAGTCTCTTGATCTGTTTCTCCTTCTCAGTTGTAGTGTGGAAGGCGAGTAGTGCACGCTAAAAAAACCGGTGCCCCTATTCGCATGACCCTCTCTTGAGCAAGCCGATCAGCGGCAAGTTCCTTGCCGTAGTTGCAAACGGTAGTGAGGTGCTTGGTGTGCGTGTGCGCAGCCCGTCGCTCCTACTCAAGTTGTCGTTGTTGTACGGGTGTCACGGATTGTGGGCTTGCGGAAGTCAAGACGGTTGAGAAGAAAGATGGTACCACGAGTGAGACACTCAAAAACTGAGGCGCGAAGAGTGGATTGTGAAAGAGCTCCCATGGGCATTGGGCAGTGGAGATCGAAGAAGGGATTTAAACTCAGTAGTACCAAAGGTCACGCGCTGGTCACGAGCCTAGCCGATGAAAGTATTATGGCCGCACGTGAAGTTAGATCATAAAGATTCGCTGACAATATCAAGATTCAAAAACTTGGCAGAGCACACTCAGAACTCAAAATTTATCCCTGTGTCATGGAATTTGTACCAGGACCTGCTGTACACCGCGTCCTCTGCGCGGATTGCGGTATGAAGTTCATCTCGTGCTTTTTTTTTTGCTCGATAGGAATTTGACCCTGTAAACGAGATCAGGTACACCGATTGTGCCAAACTCAGCTAATCTCTGCGTCGCCTGTTTGAGAAATACGTGAGGACTACCCACTCTTCGGTTCCCCACTTTCCTTTTGCTAAAAGCTTTCTTTAATTATAAAAGAATTGATATAACGGAAGGTATTCCGAAACAAGGTTTTTGTTTTTGTTTTAATTGATGGAGAAACCCCCCCTCGTTGACTTTTTGACTTGTGTTCATATATAGCTGGGGTATCATTCTGTCGAAATTGTGAACGATTTCTATCGCCTTCACAAGCGTGGGTTCAAGCGAGACCTGAATCGTCAGAACTGCTGGCCATCTGTCTAAAAAAGCTGAAGGGATTGAATAAAGTCAGGTTGACGGACGCACACTTTATCTGGACAGAACCTCATTCAAAGCGGCTGAGGGTGTCGTTGACGATACAAAAAGAGGTGGGTAAAGTTCAGTCTTCTTTTTTATTTTTTGAGAATTCTGTTTTCGTTACTAGGTGCTTACAAACACCATATTGGAACAAACGTTTGAGATCGAATATCTTGTCCAACACGGACAGTGTTCAGATTGTGCCAAACTTGCCGCCAAAAACACTTGGAAAGCTCTCGTGCAAGTTCGGCAAAAGGTCCCTCACAAACGAACCTTCCTCTATTTGGAACAGCTCATTCTTAAACACAATGCGCAAAAGGATACGATATCCGTCAAGGAAGTCAAGGACGGTCTTGATTTTTTCTATAGCACAAGAGCACATGCTTTAAAGATGGTAGAATTTTTGAATGGTGTTGCACCTGTTAGGTCGGTTCTTTTTTTTTTGTTTACACGTCGCTTTTTATTTATTTAGATTACTCGTACCCGTAGATCCAAATCATCCGAACAACTGCTTTCCACTGATACGCACAGCAACACAGCCAATTTCAAATACACTTATTCCGTCGAGATCGTGCCGATCTGTAAAGACGATCTCGTTTGTATACCACTGAAACAAGCACGGTCGCTCAGCAACATCAGCCCGCTTACCATCTGTATCCGCGTCGGGAACTCTATCCAGCTTGTCGACCCTCAAACATTGCAATCGTGCGATATCCCTTCACAGATCTATTGGCGTTCGCCTTTCGACTCTCTCGCAGCCGTCACTGATCTTGTTGAATTCACCGTGCTTGACATTGACGCGGACTATACTCGCCAAAAGGGTAAAAAATTCATCCTGGCCGACACACAAGTCGCGCTTTCGGGAGCATTTCACTCTAGAGGCGAAAATACCGATAGTAATATGGTGACGACGGACTACTACGAAACGTCTGGTCTAACCAATCAAATTTTCCACACACGTACCCACCTCGGCGCCATCTTACAACCTGGCGATACGGTGATGGGCTATTTCCTTACTAACGCAAACTATAACTCGGATCACTTTGCGAGCATACCAGCTTCCCGCGTACCAGATGTCATACTTGTAAAGAAGGCATACCCGAACAGGAGGAAGAAATCCAAGGCAGCGGCGTCCCGTAACTGGAAGCTTAGAAGTATTGCGAAAGAGGCGGGAGAGGAGGGAGAGACCAGTAATGCAAGAGGAGCGATTGGACGGATGGGAGGAAGGGATCAGAGGAAGGTTGAAGATGACTATGAGGTTTTCCTTCGTGACCTTGAGGAGGATCCAGAGATGAGGGCTGGTGTGAATTTATACAAGGTGTCGGATGTGAAGATGACGGGAGAGGAAAAGAAGGGCAAGAAGGGAGGAGGAAGTAAAACGCAGTATGCTATGGATGTTGATGGATCTGTGTCAGCTCCTCCTCACACTGTGGCTGCTGGTGAAGCGGAGGAGGAGGAGCCTGATTTCCCGCAGATAAAGTTGGAGGAACTCCTTGACGAGTTTGATGAGATGACTTTGGGACGCGATAGCGGTGACGATGTGGCGAATTTACCCTTATGAATGTATAAGTTACATTTACGTTAATTCATTTGTTAGGGTAGACCCAAGGAGGCTTAGAATGGACGGAAAACCAAGTCACTCAACCTATATTAATCACCTTTCCATCGCCCTCGAAAAAAAAACTGTTGCTGCGACTTTCATTCAAAAAACAGTTCGTGCCTTGGACTAGTATGCTCCGGGTACTATAAATTCCAAGCTTCCCAACTTTAGGCAATTGATTTTCTATTTGTATACCAAAATTTCATTCGGCCATCGACTGCTATTGATGATATAATGGCGACTCGGGAGAAGGAGTTTGACAATGAGTCAAAATGTAAAGGAGAGGATATGCGAAACCCTGGGTTCGTACCATTTCAAGTGAATATTAATGTAATGGAAAGGTATTTATAGATACACGAAGAGTATTTATAGCTGGGCGCTCTGCCTCAGACCTCTGCGCAGAAAGATTAACCACAGACTCCCAAAAACATTTCAATGCGGCTAGATTTTTACCTGACATGATAAAATGTGTTAAAGAGATGGCGTACTATTTCAACTTCCCTGTCCCCAAGCGAAAGAGCATTGCATATCACAAGGTAAAGTTCTCCACCCAATGTCGTCTGCTTGTGCCAACAACTCTTCTAGCACTGATACGATAATATGAGCTTCACAGTCACCTATAGCCCAAATGGTGCGACAGCGGGGACTGTTCCTTCTGACAACACGTCCTATTCTTCCGGCCAGGCAGTCACCGTCCAGGGAAATACAGGGAATCTGACAAAGGGAAACGACACCTGGGCTCGATGGAATACCAAAGCCGATGGTACTGGTCAACCTTATGGTCCGCTTGCGAGCGGCAGTTTTGTCATCACGAGCAATGTGACCCTTTATGCCCAATGGTACACGACCAGCGGATTGATCGACGTCGGGTCGGGTGCAGGGGTGACGGAACATTTCCAACTTCACTACGAGAGTTCGCTCCAAGGTATGGGATTAGAACCTGCTCGGACGAACGGAGTGCTAGCTCCTGGAAGCGTCGGCGGAAAACCCATCTGCGAGAATGACTACCAGCTCATGGCCGAGTGGTTCGGGGGATCGATTACCCTCGACTCAGTGTATCCCGTTCCGTTGTCAATGTACGTGGCCAACCTCGTGGGAGGCGCCAATGTGCAAAGTGTCATCACGCTCAGGCCAGGCAACAACAACATCAGCTTCCTCCGTTACCTCTATGTTTCTGAAATCACGGAGCTGTTTATGGATGCTCAGCATCAAGGCTGGTTCGCACCTGATGGCTCGAACGAGCAAAGCTGCGGTGAGGGGTTGTCCAGGTTCCTTGCTCAGCAATTCCTTGTAAAGACAGGCCTCGGTTTCAGCCAACCAGGTTACGAGATCTCTCCTTCGTGGCTCAACAGCTCGCTTTCACTTGGGACAGCCGGGTCCAGCCAGTTGGGTGGAGAATTAACGGTGCTCACGGCCGCCATCGACAACGCGGCCATGACACTTCCTGTGGCAGCACCCGCAACGATCCCCTTTTCAACGACGTTTCTCATCCAAATCGACAATGAGCAGATGTTGGTAAATAGCGTAGACGCAGGTGCCAAGACGATGAACGTTACGCGCGGTTACAACGGTACTGCAGCGGCCGCTCATGGGAGCGCTGCGTCAGTGAAGCAGAATTACGGATCGAGGGCCGATTATGTGAATTTGACGCTCGAGTATGATCATGGTATCGACGCTGCCACGGGTTGTGCAATGCTTTTCCTGTATTACATGAACGTGCAGCTAGGGTTCACGATTGAGGATATCGTTGGGGCAGCACCAGGAATTAGCAATGCAAAATCGTGTCTGCGCGGGGTGTATAACAAGTTGACTGGTGATGCAGGAGATCCATTCCCATTCTTCAAAACGTTGCTCGATAATGCCTTCCCCGCTGATCAATACTCAACCATTCCAGGCCCTAATCCCGATAATCCATGGCCCCTTGGATCGTTGACGTTTTGGGGAGCCAAGGACACATGGGGTTCTGATGAAGTGGCGGACATCATCAGTAATTCTGGTGGACTCTATCCAACAGCATTTTGGCTCGTCTTGGAGGGCCTTAACAAACAGGTTGCTGGATCCACTACCCCGTCAAACCCAGTCATTGATTTCCCCGGGGTCACTGTCTTATTGGACACCAATAATATCGTGTACGAATCCAATAATCCAAAAGTACCCCAGCGTATTCGATTCCCATACAACATCATTTTCAATTTAGCTGCATCAGCTGCCTTTCCTGCTGTTGGTGAAACCGCTGCACAGGTTACGAGTTCAATCAACATCTTGGGCATCAACATCCCGGCCTTTGGTGAATTCTTCTTTGTGGCGGGCGCTAATCCTTACTTTACCAATGTCTTGCCGAACCCCAATCCAGCCAACGATAATGCTCCTTATCTGAGCGCTGACTTGCGTGTCTTCACTGCCACACCAGCTCTCAGCGGTATTCCCGTCCCCAATGCCCCTCCTTTCTCTACAGACAGCATTCAAGGTGCCTATGACTACATCTCGGCCTTGATCCCATGGCTCAATGCGAATCATGGAGATCCCTCCAAGCCAGACCCATTTGACGCGAACAGCAATGTGATCCCAGGTCAACAAAACGCTCTAATTGGGGACTCGTCCGTAACGCCATTCACGACGAAAAATGGACAAAAGTTTGCGAATTATTGCTTTGCCGTCGCTCGAGTTCGCCTTCGAGGTCAACAAGGCTCCGCCCACACCGCAGAAGGAGTCAAAGTGTTCTTCCGTGTGTGGGGCACCAATTCCGCCGATTCCAGCTGGGATCCCAACTCCACCTACCTCAGTCATACAGATGTCAACGGTAAACCTCTCTGGCCGCTGGCACCGTCTGATAACCACACTATTCCCTTTTTCGCGACCAATAATCCAGACTTGACATCATCTACGAACGAGGAATTCGGAGTCAACGGGGTCAACAACCAGAAAATCCAGATCCAACAAGGGGACGCACAGTGGGCGTTCTTTGGATGCTTTTTAGATGTCTATGATGTCAATCTTACTGTGAACGGCGCCCCAGTCGTCAAAGCCTTCCCTGGAGATCACCATTGTCTCGTTGCTGAAATCGCATACGTCAATGCGCCTATACAGAACGTTGGGACCACCATCATGTCACCTTACAACAGTGACAAACTCGCCCAGCGAAACCTTCAAGTGACGGCTTCCGACAATCCAGGGCCTGCGACTGCCCATCGTATTCCACAGACGTTCGAGACCCATTTGACCACCCCCAGAAGAGGAGTGGGAGATACGCTAGAACCTGATGAACTCATGATTGACTGGGGTGATGTGCCTGAGGGAAGTGTGGCCTATATCTACTGGCCGCAAGTCAACGTGCAAGATATTTTGGGATTAGCTTTGCGACTATACGGCACTCACGAACTCTCCGAATATGACGCCCACACACTCCGTTGTGTCACGCTAAAGGGAACGACGTATGTTCCCATCCCCTTTGGTACTGGTTCTGGGCTTGCTGGGCTTTTCACCATTGATTTGCCCCTCACCGTCGTTACCAAACAAGTGTTCAATGTCGTCGTCACCAGGATTAGTACACGTTCCCTCAGTGTTCGTGGGCCACCACCGGTGATCACGATTCAGAGTCAACGTCGCCATCCGAAAACTCCTGCGGCTGCCACTGCCCCCCCTTCGACCGTCAAGTCAGCCGTAGGATCTTTCCGAGTGAACATCCCTGTCGCTACCGAAGCTGAACTGCTCCCAGCAGAACTGGACAAACTCGCGATCTTCAAAGCGAGGTTGGCTGGCCTATTACCAGCGGACCGTTGGTACCCTGTTCTCGAGCGTTATGTCGGGTACATCTCTGGTCGAGTTGATGGGCTTGGAGGATCTGGCACCGCTGCGTCCATCCCACCTTCGTTCGGCGGAGCCCCACCATTACCTGGTGGTGGTGGTGGTGTAGATGAGATCTGCTGCACGGGACATGTCACCGGACTCTTCTTTGATGGATCTTCTGGAGATTTTGAAGGCTTTTTGATCGTCTTTGACGAGGAGGAGCTGCGAAAGAACGGTGGCGAAGACAAGTTGAAGTATTTGGAATTGTTCAAGACACCCGAGAAGAAACACGAGTATCGCATCCATGCTCGTGAGTCTCTTCGTAAACTTGTTGAACATGTGTGGCATGAGCGCCTTTGTGTGACGATTTGCCTTGATGTGAAGCAGAAGCCTCACGTGGAGCTTCGACATATTATCTTGAGGGATTTCGTTAGTAAGGATCATGGTTCAGGAGGGGGAGTGTTTGGGAAGTTTAAGCAAAGAGTGACGCACTAAATGGTTTTCGTAGACTTTTTTATGAAATGTATAGCTCAATTTTTTTCAAGTCTTGGTGAACATGGAAACTTTTCTCTGTATATATAAATCATTTTGTTTTTGGTTCTTGACTTGACAAAATGCGTGTCTCCCCTTTGGCTTTTGTTTTCACTATAACTCGCCTGTTCTTGCATGAGAATTGTGGGTTGTAAAACGCCTTCCTTTGCCAGCGAGGCTTGAGGGACCGTTCGAAGCCCCCCGCTCAATGAACCCAGGATGACCAATGAACATTATGACCTCGAAGATCCGAGTCATTTACTCTGTGCATTTCCGAGCGCACCGTGGTGCCGACGTCAGTATAAAGGTGAAGGTGAATCCCCCTCATTCATGCCCCAGTAGTGCATCTAAGAAAGGCAAGCTCGATTTCGCACCCATTTCTGGAATCTGGTTTACTCACATAGTAGTAACAGAATCATGGCAGTCGACTTTCTTCCGTACTTCGTTGTATTTGCCGCAGCCGACAAACCCACTGGTCGCGTCAGCTTGTCGGTTTCGTAAGCCTGGCACGAAAAACCCAATTTGAGGGATTCCTGAACGCGATGGACAACGTAGAGAGGGATGGTGATTTGTATGTTCTGCCGAATGGCAATTCAGTCAAGGAGGCGGTAGGACAAGCTCGTAATTGGGGGGCCTGGATTTACGATTTACCGAGGGTGTGAATTCGTGTGAGGTAGTACTGGTTCCTTTTATAGTAGCGGACACACCACATAGTGGTAGTGCATTCCCGTACCAAAATTTATGAATGTTGAATTTGGTTCGAAAGAGCTTAGGGAACTGAGAACTTTGTCTAAAAATAAATTTATTGCAATATCACTGCTGACACCTTCGTGGGGGACATTCCGCCATTTGGAATCGTTCAAGGCATCCGAGAAACACGAGTATCGTATCCACACTGGCATGAGCATCCCTGAGGGTTGTTTGCGAAGTTTAAGCACTGGTACTTGCTCATATGCTCTAAAATCTGAAAAATGTTTTCTGATGTAACAGTTTCGGCTTATAAGTATTGTGGATGTAACACTTCGGGGTTATCAGTATTTATATGCCATTTATATTTGTTTCCTATTGTTAATTAAGTGTTTAAAATGTTG
>QDKV01005147.1_pt1 | contig 30027 bp, 33 predicted proteins | sample 1861101 | NCBI WGS metagenome assembly QDKV01 (sample SAMN04275158, study PRJNA302643) | Fungus metagenome, whole genome shotgun sequencing project. | isolation source: fruitbody | host: Mallocybe terrigena | place: Sweden | collected 2013 | reverse complement strand
TGTAGAAAATCTCGTACCACGTACTGGGCTAAAGAAATTCCATTCGCACTCCTCGAGCACCGTGTGAGACGCTGTTGCCTCTCCCTCCAAAGCTGCCGGTGTCAGAAAACTTGGCTGCTTGCCATCCAAACCGTTGAGCCAGAGGGTATTCAATACCAGTTTCGCAAGGTGAATGCCCTGGAAGAACGCAATCGGCACGTTGACCCCAGTGAGGTCGAGTGTTTGAAGGGTGGACGAATGTATAATAGTTGAGAGTGCATCTCTCACTTCGCTGCTGAAGTCGTTCCAATTTGAAGTGTTCCCCATATAGATGGAGAAACTCTCCAAACAACAGAATGTGAGTCGGAGAATGGCGACTAGCGATGTCCAATTCGATAGTGGGAACCCGGAAGCTCTGTAACCCCAATCTGAAGTGATAGTCATGCTTTTGACAAAGGACTGAACGACCGGATTTTCAACAAGGAATTGATACAGTCTCGGGCAAGCTTGATTATTTGTGAGAGAAAGAGAAGAGAAGAGGCGTTTGCGACAGGGGAGAAGGAATGAGGAAGACACCAAGGCGCATTTTCTGAGCAAACGATCGTCATTGTCAAGTGCCTCAATAATATTGTTGATGATGTCTTGCGGGATCATTGTGGTCTTGTCAGTCGGAGAAATCAAATTTTGATGGTAACGTGGTGTCACGCATAAAGTAACCCACTTGACACGGCTCAGTTGTCACGCGTTAAAACAAAAGATAAATGCATAACCACTCTGTACATAAATTTTTTTTTCGGGTCTATTCTACTCGATTATAGTCTCATGTAGCCATCAGTAAAATTTTATTTCATGGCAGCACTGGGGCACCATGGTCAAATTTGGTGCCGAACCTCTTAATGTGCCGTAACGCCCGTTACAACTCCGCTTGCGTTATTATAAATCTCCGACAATTTTGGTGCAAGGGTGCTTTCTGGGGCATTTGGATTGTCTACGATGGAAATAATACTTTGACCAGTAGTAGTGCAATAACCGATTGCTTCTTGCTATCTTAGCCAATCTGGGAGCTTTTTGGTGTCTTCGTAAGTTGGATTTAGATACTCATCGACATTTCTGTGTGACGTGTCGTAACACGTGGACTCGTGACATGGTATATTGACCACCTTTAGCGTCAGCCATTCACCTATTTCTACACACACGTAGTCGAGTAGACATACGATAGCACTAAACCATGTTTATTATCAACTGGTTTTGGGACGTTCTCGCTCAGCTTGGTATGTACAATCAATCTTTTTGTTCCAGTTGAGCAGCTTTGGTCATCTTCGTTGCTACCAAGGTCTGACACACAAGAATGCTAAAATTCTTTTCCTCGGTCTCGACAATGCTGGAAAGACGGTGAGAATGCCTTTATGCACTTTACAAATAGCTGTCTAATATACAGCGCTCAGACTTTGTTGCATATGTTGAAGAACGACCGACTTGCAACACTTCAACCCACCCTCCATCCCAGTAGGCCACCCAATCTAGATTTGTAATGGTTTGACGGGACGTTTTCTTGCAGCTTCTGAGGAACTGGCTATCGGAAATGTGAAATTCACGACATACGACTTGGGAGGACACCAGCAGGGTATGATTTCGAATGAGTGATTTTCATTTTTTACTTTTCTTCTCTCTCTAGCCCGTCGTCTTTGGCGTGACTATTTCCCTGAAGTGCACGGGATAGTTTTCCTCGTTGATAGCGCTGACTTTGAACGATTTTCCGAGTCGAAAGCTGAGCTTGATGCGCTTTTGTCCATCGAAGAATTGTCAAAGGTTCCTTTCCTCATTCTTGGAAACAAGATTGACGCACCTGGAGCTGTTAGTGAGGAAGAGTTGAGACACCACCTTGGTTTATACCAGACTACTGGAAAGGTGAGGGAGTTGATTCACTAGTTTGAAACACGGCGCTTAACCCAGTCTTTCACTCGTTAGGGCAAGGTCCCTCTCAGCGACATAAGACCCATCGAAATTTTCATGTGCTCAGTCGTTTTGAGACAAGGCTATGGAGAAGGTAATAAAAACATCTCTTTTTGCCGTAGAGAATAAACCGACTGAATTCTTCCAGGTTTCCGTTGGTTGTCACAATATGTAAGCGCTCATGTCTGCAATTGGATCTCTTCGTCTCAAATCTCCTGCGCAGATATAAGCACGTAGACCTATGTTTTTTTTTCTTTGTGGTGCTGTAGATATCTTCTATCACGTCAAATAGTACAGCCCGATATTTTGAGTAGTGGCCCTTTTCAGTACTGTACATACGGTTTTATTGTGAATGGATCATGTATTCTCTTTGTTCTTTGACTATGTTTGCACACGGGCATGTCTCTTTCTTCGTCGACACTGCTTTCCATTCGCAATGTCCTGCTTTCTTCTGTCTTCCTAAGAGTTGCCCTTATCATCTACAGTGAATGGCACGATGCCCACTCCGTCATAAAATATACCGACGTTGACTATCGCGTGTTTACTGACGCGTCTAGTTTTCTCCTGAAACCAGGTCCTGGAGATCTGAATTGTGCCAACGGACCGTTAAAAAACTTATTTGGTTATGCGATTAGTCTTGGAAAGTGAGTGTGTTGTCATTGCGTATATGCTTTTGAAGCTGATATTGAGACGGTGACAGTCCCTACACGCGGGAAACTTATCGTTACACGCCCTTGTTGGCTTTCCTGCTCATTCCAAACGGATGGCTTCACCAGTCTTTCGGAAAATATCTCTTTGCACTATGTGATATCTTGAATGGAATCTTGATATACCAGCTTCTCAAGACTGAGATACTGCCAAGGACCATGCTTCCCCCCTTGAAATCTAAACGTAGCCAGCCTCAAACGCCCACCCTGCCCGAAAAGGAATTGGAACGCTTATCCACACTATACGCAGCCGTCCACCTCTTGAACCCACTCGTTTTCTCCATCTCCACCCGCGGCTCATCGGAATCCGTCCTTTCTCTTTTCGTACTTGGTACACTCTACGCGGCGTTGAAAACCAAATGGAATGTATGCGCCGTTTTGCTGGGTTTGAGTACTCATTGGAAGATTTATCCAGTTATATACGGAGTTGGATGTTTGGGAGTCGTTGGGAGGCATGGAATTGAAGGCGGAGGTTTAGAGGGATTCTTTAAGAGTGTCTTGCATAAGAAAGCACTCAGGTTCGTAATTATTAGTGCGGCAACCTTTTTGTTGCTCGGTGCAGGTTGCTATGCAATGTAAGAATTTTCACTCGATCTCTTGTCGACTTTTTCTCACTTGTTTGAATGGTAGTTGGGGCTACCCCTTCCTGGACGAATCATACCTATATCATCTCCACAGACTCGACCATCGGCACAATTTTTCACCTTACTTTTACCTCACGTACCTGACGTATCCTGCACTCTCTGCACCTCCTTCCCCGGAGCCGCTGCCATTCTGGAGTCAAGTTCTTCGCTCGCCATCGACGAGCTTTTTACCGCAAATGGGACTCGCAGTTGGGTTAGGGCTTCTGTTTGGCAGAAAGAAGGAGGATCTAGTTTTTACTTGGTTTTTACAGACCACCGTGTTCGTGGTGTTTAACAAAGTCTGCACATCACAGGTAACGTCTTTTTTTCTTTTTGTCGCAAAAATAAATTCCATCTTTACTGACTATGAACCCGTCTCATTTTGATGAATAGTACTTCTTGTGGTACCTCTTGTTGCTACCTCTTCTAATTCCTCAATTATCTATGACAACGCCGCGCGCTGGGCTTTGTGCGGTCGTTTGGGCAGGTACACAGGCCATTTGGCTCACTGAGGCTTATAAGCTGGAATTCTTGGGTCAAAACGTGTTTTTTGGGTTATGGATTAGAGGTTTGGTTTATGTAGTTGGTAATTGTTGGGTTATTGCGAGTGTCATGGATGCGTATGCACAGAAGTGGGCTATACGGTATGGGGGCTAATCGTGACATTTACTATTGTTTCGTGGTTGCATTTACAACATATTGGAGCCAGCAAAATCTGTACATCAATCGTCGTCGGACAGCTCCATATCGCTTTCGACTTCATCCAAGGAATGAATGGGTAAATCAGAAGGTGGTAGTCCATGCGACGAAAATCGTGGTGGAAAGGCAGGAGGTAATGGAGGGGGTGATTCCAACGGAGGGGGCGGCTGAGAGTCTTCGGAATGTGATGATAGAGAACGGGTGTATTGCACGTGAAATTGGTTCAAATATGCCATAGTATCATGGAAAGGTGTATCATCCCATGATGGAGGCAAAGAAGGCTTTGGTTTGATATATTGGAAAAGAAATTCTGAGGAAAAGTAGCTGTTCGGGTACGCAGCCCATCGAATATCAGGGTGCGAATCCTCTGGCAAATGATTATGAATTGAGAATAGATCGTCTTGTGTTGCCCGGCAGACATCCTTGTTCTCCATAATGTTGCCACCATTTTCATGGGCAGATGCACCATGGAATGAGACATGTTCCACAGCATCTTCCTCGCCATGGATCTCGAACAGAGAATTCTTATCCAACGAACCCCTGTCGCCGTCATCTTCACTCCAGATACGATCTCGGACGCGTTCGCGAGGGTCAAACTTGCTGATCCAACCAGGAGGATAACCCCAAGCGGAAATATTTTTCAACCATTCTTCATTGCTTTCCGCGAGTGCGCTCCGTAGTTGTTGTCCCCGGATTTCGCCAGGTTTAAATTCTTCAAGCCAATTCAAGCGCCGCTGCCTCCAGGATTCAGCGACGTGTAGTCTTTTCCACTGAGGTGAGTTCCCAAGGAAGAATTGATGGTATTGGCGTGATAACGCAATAAGGTCTCGATTGGGAGGAAGTGGACAAGTAGTTACTTTGTGTTCTGAATCACCACAGTTGAAACATCGAGATACGTCTTGAAGTGCATTATTAGAAGAATCGTTTGAGTCACCCAACACAGAGCAGTCGACCCGTCTATATATGCCTGATTGTTCCCAAGTAAATGAATAAGGACCAGGAGTGGAATGGTAAAAAAAGGGGACGGCTGCGGCTATTTCTCCGGGGGATTCATCTGTTGATGTTGGTCCCATTCTTGGAGAGCTTGTCGGACGGGCTGTTCGCCCCAACGCCCTTTGGCAATTTCCTTGCCTTCGAGGTGCAGAGCGGGTATCCAGTAAACATACTTCTTCTTCCACCGCTCCTGACCCGCTTCCTGGATATTAACGATATCCAGTTCAAAGGGCGTCTAGCATGAGAATATGTGAATACATTCTGACACATCAGAGTCGTGATAACGTACCGCTTGCCGTACCTTGGTTAATGCCAACTTTGCAACCTGTGCGCAGTCTGCTTAAATGTTGAATTAGTAGGATAAACGTATCTTACGTCGCAAAGAAAACAATTTGGACCGGTGAAGAGGGTCAACCTTGGAATACGAGCTGGCATTAGAGACTGTTTTGAAGATCTGAATCAATTAGCAGACGTGGGAATTTCTCGATCACGTGCGATTACATTCATCCCAAGGAGTTGAGGTCGGAATTCTTGTACTTACCTTCATTTTCAGGTGTTACAAGGTTTCTGTGGTTTGGTTGAGGTCAATGTAGGAGTATGGTCCAAGAACCTTCATGGAAAGTCAAGAGTGCGATTCTTGTCTAATTCTGACTTTTACGAGACTGACGCCCCGTTCAATCGCAGCCCGGCCTTGCCCATTTTATCAAAAGGGACGATGCTTGTTTAATGACTCATGCAACTTTATACACGACGACTTCGCATCTACTATGGAGAGTGTTCCTCACCTAGTAGATGTTGGTCTGCACGAAGAATCGACAACGCCGCAAAACCCACCGCAAGTGATTATTGGTTCACCCTCATCGGTACTTTCTCCGAACAGGTCACCCCGTACAACGAGTCTACTTCTTGCGTTGAAGGACGTCATTGGTGAATTTGATGATGAAATTTCTTCTCATGAGCCGACCACGTCGTTGACTTCTTGGTCTGAGAGTTTGCCAACTCTTGTAAATGAGAGCGGCTTTCAGCAACCAGGCGGTGATGCCGGCACCCAGAGTGAAGGAGACAGATCTGTGGAAGAAGGCAATGGCATGTTCGAAGCGAGTTGGACCGCGATTTCTGACTACTCCGACCAAGACGAGGAATCCCATGACAACGACGATGTTCCGATAGACCCAGAAGAGCAGACAGTAAAGCTGTCAAATTTCTTACTCAACCACAGCGGTGGACCACCTCTTCAAGTTGAGACTTCACCTTCTCTTCAGAGGCGTTCATCTACTGCTATGTCCGGCTTGCTGTCACCCATCGAACTATCCACTCTCCATCTGGGCCCTTTTCGTAGAGGACTTTCAAGGCTTTCGACTAGCGAGTCCTCTTTTGATCTGAGAAACTGGAAAACGCCAAAGCCTTTTTTATCGTCTCCACCTCGAAGTCCCTCGATTGCGTCGAGTTTTGAACTATTTTCATCACCTTTTGGATCACATTCAACCCGCATTCTTTCGCCTCGTCTAGGCATCTTTATGCCGTCCTCTCCCACCAAAATAGATTCTCCTGAACCTCAACAAGAAATGGAACTGTTAGACCTCGGCTTGGATTCCCCGCGAGAACTCAATGCGGCCTCAGCCATTTCTAACCTCGAAAATATTTCAACGTCTTGGAACAATCGAGTTCAAGACGATGAGTTCCAAGACGATTCTGCAGAGAATCTTTCAGAGAACGATGACGAATTCATTCTTCAAGAGTCGACTGGTAATTCATCGTTATGGGACTCGGAGGATGGTGAGACTGCTGTATACGCGGGCATAGATCCAGAGGTCGTTCGAGAGCAAGTCAGCGATGCGATTAAGAGTTTGATCACGACGCCAACACACTTTCTTACTTCGCAAGAGATATCTTTCACAGGGAACGAAGTCCTTGGCTCGTCTTCATTTATGGAAACCAGCAGTTCTCAATTTTCATTAGACGAAGATGTTTGTGTTACTCTGCCCAGGGCTCTAGACAGTTTAATTTCTGGAAGTGGACCTACTTTCCAACAGGAGGACAATTGCATTCCAACCAATCAAGATTCGCCACTGCAACCCGAACCAAAAGATGATTTCAACTCATTATATGACATTTATTCTGGCATTGCATCTCCCATGGATGTTCTAGCGGATTCAATTCGAAATGCCCGTCTCAGTTCTCCCCAACCGGAATCCACACCTCTGTCCAGCGTTTCAACCCCAGTGAGTTTGTTACGAGAACGGGTGTTCACGCCACCAATATTCGGTCCGGGTCCTTCAGGCGCAGTCTCGACTGGATCTCAGGATTCGGCAACTTCACCTCTGACGTCCCTTGATTCTGTCTCAGGTCGTGCATCGCCCTTTTCTCCGCAAGATGACAAAGCCTCTCCCTGTAGTCTGGGGAGTGAAAACATTTCCCAAAAAGTTCCCTTGGCCTCCAGAAGCCGTTCTGCCTTGGTGTGTTCGTTTCTCCACGTCAAGACCGCAGCTAACATACCGGTTAGAGTCGCACCAGTAGGTCGAGTAATCAGAGTGCTAGCATTCCACATTCTTCTCTTGATCAGGATGCTGGGCCATCCATGCCCAAGCCACAGTCTGTTAGAACTTCTACATCTTCAACAGATTCTTCTAAATTCAAAGGCTTGAAGCCTCTTCGCCTCGTGAGTTGCCAAGTTTATTAGCCTTTGGCTTTAACTCATATTGCAAATAGTCTTCTGTTCTCAGTTCTCAGCCGTCACGGTCCTTGTTTGAATCTCACATGTCTACTAATTCATATGCAAACAGTTTTCGTCTTTCTCGTAAGGCTATCCACATACTTGTCTTTGACTGTGCGTTTAAATGTATACACCCCGTCATAGGCAATGTTAATCGCACGTCTGCTTCATCTACAAGTGTATCATCATCTAATTTTTCATCATCAAATAATCGTTCGGTATGTTGTTCCAATTGCTAATTTCTATATGACTTATGACTCTCCCCAGTCATCAGCTTCACGGTCCTCATTTATACCCCTTCAAAATCGCGGTCGTTTACCGTCTTCCGGGCATGTTGTCCCCCCGTTGCCTGCGGATTCCTTCAATAGCTTTCCTCCTCTTCGTGAACCATTGTCTGCGCCTCTACTCTCCTGGCGAGATTCCTCGATTCACTCACGGCAACCCAGCCGTATATCTGGGACTTCTCACGATCGGGAAGGTGCTGACGATTCTACTGACGCTTTTAGGCATGATGCCTACGATGAAACTCTCCGACAGCCCCCTCACACTGCTCCTTTCTCCCGTACGCCATCCGATTCTCAACAACCGCCACGTGCCATCGAAACACCCCGGCCCACGCTTATGTTCGCTATTGCCAGTGATGACGTCGAGCAAGTCAAACAAGTTCTTCAGAGTGGTGAAGTGAATCCCAATGAGGCAGTTGGTCCTCACTCGGCCTTGGCATTTACGTTGACAAACGACAAATTGACAAACAAGCTGGAGATAGTGAAAGCGCTACTGGCTTATGGCGCCGATCCAGAGTCTGTGAGGAGGACCAAACCTCCTGGACACGAGGCTGGGGATGAACTTAATGAAGAAAATGAAGAAACGAAGGAAGTTTCGCAGACGAGAAAGGCGCTGGTGGATGAGTTGGATCACGCTACGAGGTAACAACATTTCTAACGACATAATAACTTTACTGATTACCCGAAGGTACTTTATCGAACGTGCAGGTACAACGCACACGAAGAGGAGCTTTGCGCTCATTCAACGCTCCTTCTTCCGACCATTGACGCGAGTCCGGTATGAGCTCATTGGTCAGGACAGGGCTCTTGAACAACTCTTTCGGGTACTGTCAATGCGTTCGCGGGAGTTAACAGTGGCCCCAATCGTGGTCTTACTATGTGGTATGAATTCATATTCATCCATTTTAATTAAACAAAATTGTTCTAGGTCCCAGTGGGCATGGCAAGAGTTTGCTTGCTCGGAGGTGTACGTTTCTTCCTCGACATTTTTTCATAAATTGAGAATTGTCTTTCCTCTAGTTGGATCGTTGCTTGATGTTCCAACCCACACAGTCAACATGACAACTCTGAGGTCATCTCACGATCTTTGGCAATCTTATTCAATGAGTCCTTATGAGGTTAGACTGTCCTTTTTTGACAAGGCAATTTTATTATTACTGAACTTACTGTTAGGAGACATCAAGTTACACTTTGGCAGAATTCCTCATAAATAACGAGGGCAGGAAGTGCGTGGTCATCCTGGACGTAAGCATTCTTCACGAAAAAAACTCTCCTCTCCCTCTGATCATCACCAGGAAATCGAGAAAACGGAGGATGAGAGAATACTGTGGTCCCTGTACATGCCTTGGGAATTGGGCCGATGCTCTCTCGAATCAAGTGGCCGCCATGTCGATGTTCGGAATGTAATTTGGCTCGGAACTTCGAATATCGGCCACGATCTTATCTTCCAGCATCAAGAATCGCGCAATGATCCCGAGGAAATGATGTCTCGAGAGGAATACCTTGAAATTATGGGCCTTCTTCGCCCGAAAGTCTCAGAACGACTCGGAGTATGTAATGACCCTCTTTGGTGTATTGATGGGAGGGTTGACTTCACTTGTCATTTATCAGCCTTCTGTGTTATCAAGAGTCACCACAGTCCTTCCTTTCGTACCTTTCACGTTAGCAGAGAAAAAGGCGATCTGTGCGGAGACATTGTGTAAACTCGGGGGCGACTCTTTACAATTACTGGATTCTACGGAAGTGGAATCACTCATTGATTCTGCTATAGCGGAGTACTATCCAGCGGAAGGAGCTCGATCACTTTACCGAGCAATATCCAATCAACTGCTGGATATTCTTTGATTTGTCCGTTCGGAATTTGGTTCTTTGTCGACCGTGCTATATATACGAGAATATGTAATTTATGTATCTTACAGCCAAATTTTGGTCTGGGCATTATTTTATGGAATATATTTCAAGAGCTGTGATGCTTTCTTCGATCAACATATATTCCAGAGGAGACTTGCTCAATGCCAACTTTTTTCTGCCAAATTGGAATCGTGCATATGGTGCTAGAGGTGAATATCTTATTAAGTGAGTAACGGATAAGCGTATACGTTCTATAATTTTTCTGGTAGTAAGGCCTTGCGCTTGTACTTTGCTTGATCCCTAAGCCACTGTTACAAGAATGTAATTTAGCAGTCGTTTAACCCAAAAAAAACGAACAAACCTGTCTATACTGGTGTAAAGACCCAATTTTCTCGCCTGCAAAGGGAGGTCAGTCTCCGAATCTCAAGTGCCATCTGTAATAAATACCATAATAATCTGGCACTGGCTGTGTAGGACTCTGCAGTGAAGCGTCGACACGATTCTTCGCTATACGATGGAAAAATTCTGTATCCTTAGCATCAATCGCTCGGTTTATGGAACGGTGCCTAGCCCTCCACAGGGTTGTGCCAATCGTGGGCCCTACAATAGCACCTGCGCCTGTATAACCCTCGTGCGTGAGACAAAGTAAGATAGAAATAAACCGTTGAAGAACTGACCGAGGCACCCGACAGTACAGATTCCATAGAAAAAGAATGGATCGATACCCTAAGTTTGTTGGTGAAAATCGTCATTAAATAGAAATGTTCGTAAAAAGGCACCATGATAGGTTTCAAGGGATCCGCGTCCCGCGTTCCAAAGTAGAGTACTCCTCCAGCAAGACCAAGTAAAGCACAGGGAATAGTCGTGGCCTAAACCGTCACATCAGACAAAGGGCCTAAACTTAATGTAAATTCTAATACTTACTAATTGCCAATGCCTTTTACTCCGCCTAATTGCAAGATACTCTGGCCAAGAAAGAGCGACTGGTGCTGCATTAATCTGTCCTGCGGTTGACTTCGCTCTTGATGGGATATGAACTATTCTCTTGGTCGCTATATTACGCGACTTCGATGATAGATTCAATCCTCGGGCGAAACAGCCTGACATGGTAGAAGTACACGAAAGAATGCTTCTTAAGTTTTGGACCAAGGTTCCAAGGACTAAATTTCGCATGTAGCATCACGTGCTCATTTCGCGGTTCGTCGGTGCCGTCCTGGCGCTCTTTCCTGAATCATAGATATTAATGCACTTTTCTTCCACCTTTTACATCTAATGTCAAACGAATGCTCTTCTTGCTGTTTGGACTGTTTACAGACTACGCCAGGGACTCAACCATCCTCTAGTGACTCCCCTTATGCTTTGCACAATTTGCTACAAGCTGGGACACTCACCCTAGACATCTCCCCTGATGTTCGGAATGTTATTTGTGATCATAATCACGCCGAAGATGAATGGCACACTTTCGACGCCACACCTCTTATCCCCCTTTTGAACGATTCACAAACCATCGAGTTTTGTCGCGAGATGGGCTTTCTAATGCAGCAACATTTCTTATCGATAACCTATCGTTGTTTGGATAATCAAAAAATGATTCTTAGAGTCTATCTTATCCCATACGACCTTGGCAATGTTCAAGGAAAACTGCGTGTTCGAAAGGACAATATTTTAAATCCAGCCAAACGATATTTACGCAATTTACTGCCCAGAATATCACAAGACTTTGGTAGATGGAAGGGTAGTTTGTCAATAGAAAGCGGAAAGAAGCTGATTCCTGGAATGCCAGTACGAGAGTCATTTTTCTCCCCTCATTTCTTATTTCTCAAAAGTTTGAAGGATTCCAGAACCCTTTCGGACATCTACAGCGATTTGCGCTCCCCTCTTGTATCCCCTGTTGAAGGTTTGGGTAATATTGCGAGTCGCCTGCTTGGTTTCGAGGATAACCTCGAGGGTCTGGGGATGAGGGTCAAACTCTATAATTATCAACGGCTGTCGATCGCTGCCATGTTGCAAAAGGAGTTGGATTTCAAGGACGTACCCGATCCATTGTACATTTCGCTCAAGACAATAGACGGCAAGGACTTTTACCTTCAACTTGGTACAGTGGAGGTTCTTCAACACTGCCCGATGACCGCTCCAGGTAGAGGTGGAATTTTATGCGAAGAACTAGGTCAGGCATAAGGCGTTTACAGCTTGCTTTATTTTCTAACTGATTTCAGGCACCGGAAAGACAGTGATGATGTTGACTCTCATCGCCGCGACCAAGAATCAAATTTCATCACCTGAACCTTCTATTGTGGATGAACGGCCAGTCCTGACGCCTCTAGCATTTCGACACTTCCCTTCAGGCCACTTCTCTTATGCCCGGAAGCGATTCTTTAGTAATCGCGACCTGTATGATGATCACGGCACTTTCCCCCGCATTCCTTCTCTGGTTGAATTACTCCTGCATCACCACCGTGTCTCTCCCTATTGCGAAATCACTGATAACGTTTCCAGTCAACGTCATGCTCGTGCCATTAAAGTGGAAGATGGAATTCAGACCTTGCCTTTGGGTGAATTGCTTCGAGCTAATACACCTTTTTACCACCATTACCTGGGAGAGCCGCACAATCGAGAACGAGCAAAACGGAAAACGCGTGAGCTAGGCCCAAAGATTATGTACCTGACGTCTGCCACTCTGGTCATCGTACCACCCAACTTAGTCAGCCAGTGGGATCGAGAGATTACGAGGCATTGCGATTCTCCTCTTCGTGTGCTTGTTTTAAGGGCTAAGACGCCTTTGCCCTCCGTTAGGGATCTCGCCAACGATTACGATGTGAGTTCACGGCCTGGCTTATTTCTCCATATTAACAGCTTGCGAATAGATTATCTTGATGACTTACACTCGTTAGTTGTCTCGTTTCTCCCTTTGCTCAGACCTTCGACGGTAAATTTTTTACAGGGTTCACTGCTGAGTCGAACGTGCAGGAAGTCTCGAAATTATACACTCAAGCTGCTTGCACTTGTCCAGAGTTTCCGGTCTTTAGGATGCCGAACTGTTCATGCCATGTGCCTGGCATTTCTCCTTTCTTGCAGATCAGATGGAAACGCCTGATTATTGACGAAGGCCATGTTTCGTCGACGTTGTCGACCAATCTGGTTCCATTCGCAAAGATATTAAGTGTTGAACGACGTTGGATAGTCACTGGCACCCCCACAACCAATTTGCTTGGCCTCAGCCTGGGAACAAAAGCTGTCGACCAGGTGCCCACGCGTATGGATTGGTCCAGTATTGAAGATGTTGCAGAAGTATCAGAGACAAACCCATCGATATCCCCGGCGGATACGTCTCCTGCCGGAAGTCCACCCCCAGACTTTCCAGGAAAACGAATATGGAACAAGTTTGATCGCGAGGATCTCAATAAGTTAGGAAATATGATATCACATTTCATCGCCGTTCCACAGTTCAGTGCTGATAACAAGCTGATTTCGACTCATGTCATTGAACCGTTGCTCGATCCTTGTGGGCCACGGAGCGGAGCCATTCAAGTCCTCAACCAGGTCATGGAAATGGTTATGATTCGCCATCGAATTGAAGATGTGGAAAGGGAAGTCGTTCTTCCACCCGTAACACACGAATCCGTTTTATTAGATTTGGACCCTTTTGCCATCAAGTCTTTCAACGCACTGCAAGCAGCCATTGTTGTCAATGCTATCGATTCGCAACGCACTGATCAGGTTTGTTTCAAATCCCGTTTCAACTAAAGAATCGTTGATGACTTTTGGCTTGTAGGACTACTTATTCCATTCTCGAGTAGGTTTGTATGTGCTTGTCCCGATCTGTGTAACTTGAAGTTTTACAGAACACGGAATACCTTCAAGAGACTATGAAGAATATGTCTCAGTACGTTTCGTTGCAATTGACCTATCCTTTAAACCTAATGCGTCCCGAATTTAAAGGCTGTTATTTTGGCACGTCGACGACGGACTCTATAATGCCAAGGAACTTGTCCGAAATGAAGACGCTCATATCCAAAGGGCCATACAAAGGGAGATGCCAGAAGAAGACATTGTGATGCTCAGAGAAGCATTCAAACATCTGTATGTTTCCGAAGCCAAATCATGGAATTTGACTGACATAGCTGGCCCTGTAGCCGAATAGCATCTGAAGATCAACTTTGGAGGTCGATGCAAGATCACGAAGACATTCCGTACCGTGTCTGCGACATGGTCCAATCTGTCTTCCACGCATGGACTCGAACCCCCGACAGCGAACTTAACAGTGCTCGCAATCAAACTGGCTTTCTCCATGCCGATAGACTACTCAAACTCCATGATATGGTTGTTCAGAAACCGCTTATTCGCGTAGACGCGATGTCAGGATGGGGTAAGGCACTTGATACACGCGATCAAGCATTTCGTCAAGCATACAAAGAATCGCTCCGGAAGAAGTCCAAGGGACGAAAGAAGGGCAAATACACCAACGATAATGACTATCATTCAGGAAGTATGATGGCAGACCATTTTGCGAAGAAGGCCTCCGCTGCAGATACATTGAAGGAGATGCAAACGGAACTAGATGCGACACTTTCGAGGCTCTCGAAGGAAGATGAGGGAGAGGGAAGTGATCGAAATGGTGCTCCTGTGCCATCCTTTTATCCATCTCGACGTCTTTCGACCTTAGTTGCTTCCTCACCGCTTGCAAACATGCGAATCGGTTCTTCAACTTCGACGAAATTAAACTATATTATCAACGAGGTATCTCAGTTGTCTCGTTTGGTCCCAAAGCGTGTTGATGTTCAATATCTTTAGGTTCAAAAGTATTCTTCCACTGAGAAGTTCCTCGTATTTTCAAACTCTCCATTAACGTTGGCCCATGTTGGAGAGGCTCTCGAGTTAATCCATGTGAAATTTCTTCGGTTTACAACTCAAGTCACCCCCCACTTTCGAGAACAACTCGTCCTAACTTTTGAAACGTCCCAGATGTACCGCGTGTTCCTGATGGAATTGAAACACGGTGCTCGTGGTTTGTGAGTAGACACTTCCTTTCTACACCTCATTTCACTCAAGGACGTTTTTTCTAGGAACTTAATATCAACTTCTAGAGTTATTTTCTGTGAACCTGTGTGGCAGGCCGATGTTGAATCTCAAGCAATCAAGGTCAGATGTGTCGTCTGTAAAGCTGAAACCCTCCGTAATCTCAATACACAGCGAGCTCATCGCATTGGTCAGACACGACCCATCACCGGTGTGGTTTCTTTTACTCTTTTCAAAATCAATCACCCTAAATTGATCTTATTTGCAGTGAAAACACTTGCGATTCGGAAAACAGCCGAGGAAAAAATGGTGTCACGGCGAGTTGCTCTGAAGAACTGTCAAGAAAAGCTCCCGAAACTGATTGAAGAGGCTGGCATGAGGCACTACATCGAAGTACGCCTTTGTTATTCCATCGTCCGTTATTCATATGTCAATTCTATGCAATTAGAACCCGAAGTTCATCACCCATACCCCTACATTAACACCAACCATCGACTTCCCACTCTTCGAACACCCTCCGGAAGTTAATGCATCGCGAGCAACTCCTGTCATGTTGAAAATACCACCACTTTCCACGTTCCACACTTCGCCGCGCAAGCGTGTCCGCGTCGAAGAGCCCATCTCCCAGTCATCCTCGTCTGCAAATTCAAATGCAGATCCCGTGTCGAAGAAGACCAGTGTCAGATTTATGATACACTAAGTTATTTTCGTTGTCACTACCGCCATTAATTTGCATGTGCGGCCCGACTATCCAGTGACGACACTTGTCACTCTCTTCAGTCCAAAAGTTCTGCGCGTATAACTCTTGCTGCGCTTCGGAAATTGGAACATGCCATTACATTTTACATCTGTGCTCAGTGCAAGAAAAACATGCTTATTTCCAAATTTATATTCTACTTGTTTTAAGTATTTATCATGTGTATGTCAGCGAAAAGATTTAATGTATAAACAATAGACCAGAGGTGACTTCCAAATGATGATTTACATTCCTAATGGTCATCCTGAAAATGCTTGAGGAACTTGTGTTTTAAAAAGAAAGTCTTGTCGCATTCAGGGCAGGAGATCTGATGATGACTCGGACCACCTAATGGGGGTTTCACCTGTGGCTAATCAGATATTGAAGCAATATAAGGCAACTCCATCATACCTGCGAGAGGAGCTGGTCAAGCTTCCCCAATCTTAGCGTAAATCCAGGCAGCACCTCACCACCCTTCAAAACTCCAGGATTCCCATTGTTGCCATACCACTGATGTGAACGACGTCGGACAACACCATCAGACTCTCTTGTGAATGTGTAGATTGTCTTGTTGATTGGGTCAATGAGCCATCCTAATCGCACACCAGCTGGAAAGTATGTGTCCTCGAACTTGTTGGTCAGGGTGTTCAACTTGGATGCTGTTGAGAGATCATCAACCTCCACAGCAAAGATAGGGCTGAAAAGTGCGCCCTGAAAAGTCCTTCGTTGCTGTACATCCAAAGCACAATAAACATCCCTTGGTGTAAATGCAACGTCTGGGGCCTTGACTGTTCCGGCACCAAAGTTGAAACCACCTTGTGATGAAGTAGGAACACCATGCTGTTCAGTGAAGTTGTTCCAATCTCTAAGCTGACCAAAAATTTCTCCAACGGCACCCTCTTTCTCAATAGGAGCCTGGGGCATTGGGATGAGCCTTCCGTCAGATTCCCGTTCAAAATGGCTGATTGGGATGTCGTTGATGATGAATTCATGTGTTTTCAGCCAGTCATTGAATGCCACAAATGCCTTGAGGGTGTAGAAGTGATCTGGCTTGTAATCGATGGGACAATCTTCAGACGAGAGCATACTGAACTTGCAAGTGGGGACGAGTCTATAAAATGGTTTGTGTCACTTTCAGCCGCCACAAAGAGGGTGTGACAAGAGCAGACAGGTGACAACTCGTTGTCCGCCGTGACATATCTATCTTGCTCTGAGGCGTTATAATGCTTAGCACTTAGCGTTTCTATCTTAACATTTCAAGGAAATAGCAATATATCTTTATCAGGTCTTACAGGACCTTAACTTTGATACCTACATTACCCTCATAAACTTATGCGACCCAGTAATTTGTGATCTGGCTCAACATGCATACTTTATATTCAAGGGCGTTGACTAGACATGCTCATAGGGATGAGTCGCCGTTAGACAATAGCTCTCAATTCAAAACCCTTTTCATTTCAACAGTTGTTAAGCTTCGCATATTACTGGAAAATGAACATTCTTGGTCGGACTGTGTGGACTATGAAAGAAATTCACGACAAAAAACTGGTGTCAATTCCATGAGAGAAGTCCCATATGCATATTTTCTGATACATAGCAAGCAGTCAGTCGCTTTTCGCTTAACGGCAAACATGCGGAAAACCGTACCTGATCTTCTCCACAAGAAACGATCTTGGAAAAAATGCAAAATTTTAGCAAGTCGAATGGTTGCATGAAGAGATTACAAATTCATACCTTCTTCGAATCAAATCCTATACAAAATATCCTTCCCGTATGTCCTCCAGTAAGGTCGGCCACCAAGATACCTGTCTTGCGATCCCAAACCTAAAGGGGCACATGTATAACTCAAGCTCTATCGAGTCGCGTTATGTAACTGACCTTAATACTTAAATCGTAACTGCCACTCAACACGAAATCCTGTCCCAGTGCAACAGTTCTCACCAAGTCGCTGTGCATACACCTCACTCTCTTTGCACCAAAAGGCGATAGCCTAGACACGGACGCTGAATCGAATTGACTACTCCCGCAGGCCTGGCAAATGAAACCCGTTATTGTTGACTCGTCGTCGTCCATATTGTGCACGCTGTTTAAGCCTGCTCTCGTGTTCAAAGAAAATCCTGGACCGGAAGGGTCACTAGAGTTCGGGTCTGCATGAGGGACGAAGGCAAATGGAATATGGTTTACACCGCTTGGTGTAACGGCGCTATGATATTCAGAGGCAGTAGACCAGCCTTGAAGTGTGGTAATGTCAAAGAATCGGAGATGTTTGTCAGAGGAGCCGGAGAGTATTATCGGGGGGCAAAAGTCGATTGAGGCAATTCTAGATTCGAAAAGATGACTATGAGTTTGCCAGGCAGAAATGTTAGGAACGACGTACCCCCTGTTATGATGGCCCTCAAACGTTCTAAGAAGCTTTCCTGTCTCCGCATCCCATAGTCTGACTGAGCGATCTCCAGAGGCAGAGACTATGAAGGTGTCGGAAATAGAGACGGCGTTGACCGCGGCTCTATGGGCGATCAAAACAAATTGGAATTGCAAATCAGGAAATGAATATACTCTTATAGTACGATCTTGGAATCAAAAGGGTTCAGACTATAGCACAACATGGAAAAAAGTGGAACATAATACCCTTCGAGCAAGAAACTAACTTCCTGTCATTGAACCTCACGCAAAGCACACTGTCGTCATGGTCGCAAATCGCCTTCACCAACTGGTTACTTTCTAGATGCCATATGGCTACCTGCTTGTCGCTTCCTGCACTTGCCAAATAGCCATTGTGTGCACAAATACTCAACACCGAACTCGAATGTACGTTCGCGATGACACGTTCGACCATACCCGTGTTCAAATTCCATTCACGCACGGATTTGTCGCGTGAACACGTGAAAAGCACTTGGTTACCTGTCTCGGGGTAAGTGTACAGTAGTAAGGAGTAGACGGTGTTTGTGTGTGCATTATTGGGCGCGCCACGGGTTTGGAGGGCAGAAAGGCGGTAAGAGGAGGTCAGTATTCGGTTTCGGAGCTTGATGTGTGTCTGGTGGAGAAGTTTGTACTCGGGTTTTGGGGCGGAGGTGTCTTGGACTTGCTTAATGGTGGAGGATGAGGAATGGTGACCATGGCTACGCCTTCTCTTAATTTCTGGTGGCGAAATATACAAGGGATTGTATGATTTGAAAAGTGGTGTGTTTGAAAGTGACGACCATGATTCCGATTCAATATGCGTGGTCAATTGGCTTTTTGCTGCGCCCATGCTGTCGACAAGCATTTCACTCGACTCACCATCTCCCTCTTCATCGGATTCACCCATACCTTCGTCGTCCGAACTGTAACAATCTTCCCTTTGAGAATTGGAAGCAGCTGCCCGAGGTACATGCTTCCAAGTCCATCCACGAGCATGACAGAGGGCCTTCCACAGACTTTGGTCATTTGCGAGGACCTGCCACCGGTGGCTCACCAGTCCACATGTGAGCAACGTTCGAAAAGGCAGATAAGAGAATATCTGAAGTGCGACTTCGGTAGGAAGAGACTAGAGTACTTGTAAGAGGCGATTCAATCGCAAAACAGTGAAAAGAAAGAATACGTACACCAATAAGGTCAAACTGCAGTAAAGGCGCAATTCGTCTTTGGATAGTCGCAAGTCTTGATCTAGGCAACGACACTAACAGTCTGTAGGCCAATTCTGAAGGACAACTTCTATCAACGCTACCCGCCATTGAGCATCCTCACTACACACCTTCGGTATCCTGAACGGATTTTCTGAGGTCTACATCTTTATTCATTTGTGCTTGATAAGCAGCGTCATGCACTAAATTGACCTTCATCATGGCCAGACAAAGGGGTCAAGAGTGCCTGGAGGTGTGCTCTTGCGATGATGGATTTATGTAAACCGATAAGTAGTACAATAACGAAATGAACCCAGCCTCAGGAACCGCGCCCCGGTGTTCATCCCATTAAATCCAGTTTAGCCGGGAGATGATGGTAACACGAGACAATTACTATTGGCACACCAAACATCTTGGGAATGAATAAACTTAGTTCAGAGAATTGTGTAAAGTAAACTATTCAATAATTGAGGTGCGTTATCGTATCAATAAATTCACCCATGGATTTGTAAATGATAGTTGTAATAGTGGAACACTGGAGACCCGAGTACGTATGAAAACTAAAATTAATATTGATGATAAATACTCACATGAACGCTTCGTTACAGAAAACAACGACCTGTAGAAACTTAAGGCGCCTCATCCCTACCACTAGTAGCGTTTCCAGCATGCCTGGTATCAACCCTATCTCCCGGCCGAAGACGGTGAATTAGAGCGATGATGAAAGTTACCGTGATCAGCGCCCTAAAATAAAAAACAATAGTATAACACACAAAACACAACGAAGACAAGAAAGGCGCAAACCAGATGAACCAAGCAAGTGATACGATTGTCTTCAACTGGTCACAATAAAGAATATTTTTCGGGTCTTGAGGGTTGCAGTTGAGCCTGTCAGTGAGGCCGATAGTTATTGTGGCGGCTGTGGCAAGCCAGAGGAACCAGGTGACAGAGATACTGTGCGTATGAGTCAAGTGGATTAGTATAGCCACATGAGAGGAAAGTTGTATAACAAAATCTGGAAGCGTGGATGACACAAGATCAAGAAAACGACGTACAATACTGAGCGCCATACCATGTTCACTTTGCTACCATTCGTAGTAACCAAAAACAGGATTAAGAATACTGCGCAAAATACATTCGTCCACGCCGACGTAGCCAAGACAAAGTAAAGACAATCCTGCACTATGCGGGCAGGGTAGTTGGAATTTGCAGATTGGGAAAAATTGTATCTGGCTTTTACCAAGGCAGAGAGGAATAACTAAAAGAAAAAAGATGGTGAAAAATCTCCAAGAAGCAAGAAAGTGGATACCTCAGGAATGGAGAAGATGTAAAGCGCGATGAAAATAACTTTCCATGGTGTCAGAAACGGGAAAAGAAATCATGAAGCATAAACTTACCCGCATAGCCTTTTTGAATTGTTGTGTCGCCCTCTCCCCCAGGCGTGTTATCTCTCTTCGGAAATAAGAGACGCAAAATTAAATCAAGGAGGATAGTCGAAGTTATCAGGGCCCTGCCGTCGAGGCGTTCATGTCAAATTAATAACGAAGATGACGAAAAACGAACCAGATAAACCATGCAAACGTCAAGATGGTCTTCATCTTTTTCCGGTACTCTCTCATGTCTACATTGTCAAGATCAGGGACAATCGTTATTGCAATTGCTGCTGAGAGCCAGAGAAGCCAAGTGATGAAGAGACTGTCGAGGCAGGAACGTTCACGTTAGTGCTGGTTCAGGAGAAGTATGAGGAAGCAGGAAGAGGAAAATCGCAAGGGCAAGATGGTACAATAGACACCGATGAAAAGACATACAGTCGAGAACGCGATTTTAGGCTCACAGTCATATAATCCATCGTGACGAACAAGGTTACCAAGTATGCCGCGAACAACACGATCGTCCAGATAGACGTGGCCAGAATGAAACGCACACAAAATTGTGTTCTATTGTCGGGATAGATGTTCGGTACGTCGTATTTGGATGTTGCCAATGCTGCGAAAAACATCTGACGGGAATGGGTAAGTAAATGAGGCACGGAACTGGTACGGCAGTTTACTTCAACGACAGAAAACAGGACTAGGAAGCCAAAAAGAACTGGCACAAAGTTAGAATACAAGAAATAGATTAAAAAGGTAGAAATTTACTAGGGTAACCCCTTCGCGTTATAAAATCCATAATGCCACTTTCATAGACCTTGTGAGAAAAGGGTAAGAGGGGAGAGAAATCATCTAGAACTGTTTCGTGGATGACATGCACACCTTCAAAACAGAATTGGATGGTGCGGAGTACCTCTCGTGTCAAGAGGAGTAGAGCGTGATTGGTATGTATGGCTTGAATTCGGAAAATATGTGCAGCGGTTGGTTCCAGGTCAAGGTTTCCTGTTGAATGCATAATATATACACAGGTGCCGTTGTTGTTCCCAACGAGTACATCAAATCTGCATAAAGTCATATGCGGAGAGTCAACTAGTCACCATTCAAGCTTCGAGTGTAGCTCGGAAAACGACAGAAGGTTCTGCGGTGTACATCACCCTACAAGTTTAGCTAACATGCAAGATGGCTTAAAACCAGACATAGGAGCCAACCAATTATCGTCTTTAGAATGTCCTGTGTTAAACCCAAGGGCAACAGACGAAGAGATGAAAACTGAGTGTCGACCACGCAGGAGCATTCAATGGTGTATTGGAGAATTCCGAGTTGTTTGAATGGCATTAGGATCCAAATATTCAAAACGCCCGTGCTCAAAAATTTCCGACCAATGGGTGAGGAAGATCATTAGAGTCGGAAGTCTAAAGTGAATTCCCCGCATATAAAAAAAATACTACTTAGTGTTGTGCTAATCATACAATTGTGCGACAAAAAAAGATACATAATGCCAATAATGTATAAAGATAGATGAAGAAAGGCAGAAAAAAAGTCCTAGGAAGAAAGGAGGAATCCATCAGACGAGGTTTGTCGTTCGCTCAAGCATATGCAACACTTCTGCCCAACAATCTTCAATAACGTCATACAGCTCATCTTCAAATGTGCCAAGTGCACAAGCGTTCGACCAGAAGCCCTTGATGAGGACCGCCCGCTGAATGATGCTGTCGACCGAGCATTCCCATCCCTTGGGCAGAAATGTTGCTCGAAGAGCCTCTGGGTCTTTCATATAAAGGTACATCTGGAATAGCGGGAAAGCGTTTATTGAGGGGAGAGATGCGCGCACTACAGGGAGGGTCGCGGAAGAAGATTGACTGCCGGCTGGTGTAGCGGTCGAAGAGCTTGGTAGGACAGGAAAAGAGCTGCAGTTCGCAGCAAAAGGGAGCTGATGGATGAGGAAAAGCGTATAGTTTGACTTGTCGGTTTGCGTGGGTGTAGAAAGTGCGAGGACATGTGTCGGAGTAACAGTGGGTATCGTAGCATTGTCATTAAAAACCACTGTTAACTCATTGGGAAGTTCCGAGGTATTTCTCCGTATGATGCGCGTGCTTTCTACTCCAGCAAGCATGCTGTGCGATGGAGAGATAAGGAACAATGAGCATTTCCGTTCTAAAATAGACAATGGCCAAAATTGACTTACTTCGGAGCCATCGAAGTCAGATGTTTCCGGACAAAAGTATCCGCGACATTGGACAATTCAGGACACACTTGTTGTAATGCCTGAATATCAATAGGTCTTTGTGCAGGTCGCTGCAAGAAACGCGGGAGACTGATTTTGCTTCCATTACGAATAGCAGCCGGCGTCATGGACAACTTGACAGCCCCTTTAACACAAGATGGTGACAAAGGGTCCCGTGATGTCTTGCATCGTCGCAACTGGCGCATGCGAATTCGACGCTGGTTAGTGGGGCAGTCGTGCAGAATACGGCGATATGAAAGGTTCGCGCGGGTAAAAGCGCGACGGCAATGTACATCTGGAAAGTGGGAAGCGCCGGGGGTAGTGTTCTGGGTGCGTGCAAGCATAGTGATAAGAAATACGTTGGGCGGCGGAGGGTGCTGAGACTTGTGGGGAACAGAAAACGTTGGGCATCGAAACGATAAGATGGAAGTTTATATAAAAGATGCGGACAATGGCCTTACACAACTTATTACAATCCGGAGTAAGGCGGCATAAACGTCGCTGAATTACTATATTTGGAAAGTGTTGAGGATTGGGTACAAGAAAATTACTATTTAAAGAAAGTTAACGTCATTCAATCAGCTTTCAAGTGTCGATTGGCAGAAAAAATCCTGCAGATTGGCATCAATCACATTCTTGTGTCGTTCTTGATTACCTTTTCTGAGCTTCGCTGATTTTCAGAATTGCAAGACTTTGGTACTTTCGGATTGCTTTAGTAGCTTTACATTTGAAGGACCGCCCACTGACAAATAAAAATACAGATTTTCTATGTAACGAATAAAGTCCCAGAACTGGAGTCTAGTACATCCTGACTGACATCCGAACGAAAAGGCCAAAACCAGTAGGCTTGAAAAAATATAGTCCAATTTTTAGATGAAGGTACTTAAGTGGTGAACTCCCCCAGCACTGATTAAGAGAACGTCAATGGCGGACCGCCCAGTGCGATTGAACAATTTGATGAGAAACCCTGCTGAGCTGAAGAACGGTGTAGCGCTCAGTGCTTTATTTATGATGAAGACTACTTCCCCTCCTTGGCAGCGACTCTGCACCTTTGTTCCCTTGTTCCCGCTTTCGCTCCCGTGATTCATCAGTGTCCCGACCTTTCATCCCCAGACACTCAACAGGTACCGTACTCCGCTCACCGTCCTTTTTTACACGAGATGCCCGTAATCCACCAACACACTCAGACTCTCTCTTAGCTTGTAGCTCGTCTGGTAAACGACTGATAAAGGTGTATGTCGCCTTGGAATCAGAGGGAGGGGCAGAAATAAGGGAGTACTCGAGTATGGTGTCATTCGACGTAAGGACGGAGGGGGTGAATCTGGATTTGCTAGCGCCCGTGGGGTTGGCGAACGGACTTGGGTTGTATGTTGGAACTGGCAAAAGTGAAGAGGCGGGGTCTGACTGAGAGGGTAACCAGTTCTCCCCCGACGTTGATTCTGAACTGGTCATGTCTTGCCCTTGCGTTTCCACTTGAGCACTGTGTGGTTGTTTGTTTTCAAACCGAAAATCTCGCAAGCGCCGCGATTGCCATTCGGCTGGTGGTCGTACAATTCGGCTACCAGTCCTCCCAACAAACGATGCAATATCGAATCTCGACTTTTTCGATGATGTGTACTCGGGAAATCCCACCAGGAGCAGTCGTCGACATCCCTGCTACATAACCGCCGTTTTAACTGTATACGCCGCCTTCGGCAAACAAATAGGATCACAAGGATGAAAAGGAAAGTGATGATGCCCAAAACCATGCCTATTATGCTTGCAGGAGAAAGCGTGTACGAGCTGCGTAATATGCCCGTAGAGACTTCTTGGGTGCCCGAGGGAATCAACCTTGTCAACGGCGATGAGAACGTTGGTGTCCAGGTACTTGATGATGACGCTGTCAAGATAAATAACGATCGCACTGGTGTTGGGGGTAAGGATGAAGACCCTGCTCGTGACGTCGAAATGCCAGTGCTACGCAACGCAGCTGAACTGGAAGAGGACCTGGGTTTCGTGGTACTAAAAGAGATCGGCGTGATAGTTGTATTCCTTCCTCCTCCAGCAAGAACCTTCGACTCATCCAGACAGGGGGTAGAGTTGTCCTTAGAGTGTATCTTGCCATGCCCGTGATCATATATATCATACGAAATTCTGGCAGGGTGCATGTGGCCTGTCGACAATATCTATTGGCAGGTTTTTTCCAGCTGCTAGTCCGTTAGCCAGCATAGAGAGAACAAGTTTTAGCTCGTTACAACCTCAAACGGCCACCTGACGTATATGACCTTGAATCAGGGAGTTTCGGTAGACGACGTAGAAGGGAGTCAAGATAAATGACTGCAAACAAGGTTTGTCCCATATTTGCACTTTTGTAGAATGCAACAGACATGTTAAGTATAGTATTGAATTGTCAAAAGAAGCTTGATTGTCGCCATGCAGATTTTGCTGACATTGCCATTTATGGAAATAATTTACTTATCAGAAAGTCCACTTACCTAAGAACTCGGGATTGTTATACTTCCATCAGATCTTCTTGTTAGTAACCTTGACTAAGCACTCTGTAGACTTCTCAGAGCTGCCGCCATCAGAAAACTGCCAGGGTTAATAATTTTTCCAAGACGGCCAGATTCCACAAATCACGACTCGAAAGGAGGAAGTTTTAGTACACATGTACAACCCTAACTACGTTGTGAACAAGTCGAAGACTTGTTGTCGTTAACCGCTAGATTCGTGCAGACTGCGATGTATACAATTGAGTAATTGGACAAAGAAGAAGGTTTCCACAAGGAAAAGTTGGTTGGGGGTAACGAATCTTGACTATGCCCAAATTCTAAGACCAGAAAGTTCAGTCAGAGCACTAACCTTTTTAGTCGTGCATATACATATTTTGTCGTAGATAATTGTAACATTATTGTAACAAGTCGAAGACGAAATGAGAAAAGGTAAATATTTCAATGATCAATACCACCTTTGTAAATATCCTCTCGTAGCAGTTGGCTTCATAGGAGAATAATGGTTGCTCAACATTGACAATATTTCTGTTTGTCTTGACAATTTTTCATTGTTATACATATTTCTCGTAGCAAATTTTGGATTCAAATTCAGGTGGCTTTAATTCCCTTCTTCCTCAATACTTTCCTGATTTGCCTTATTCTCCTTCTTGTGTACTCTGATGAAGTGATCCGCATCCTCACCAGCTGGCAATGCTTCGATAGATATCCCCTTGATAGCTCCTTGTGTTTCACGTGTAATTCTCCGTCTCTCTTCTTTCAACATATCCAGGTCACGGCTTATGAAGCCATGGCCCGCAACGGGACCAAAATAAGAGACCCCGGCCAGGGAGCCAATTATACTAAGAAAGATATGTATATCAACAGTTTCCGTCTGGAGAGAAAGTACGTACCAAGTCCCAACAAGGATGGAGAGATAGAATCGATACTGGGAATACCACCTGGGCGCTAAAAAAATGGGAATAAATTCTGGGTTTTCCCGTGTTTCCAAAGTGCTTACTCCACCCAGACATCGTCGCTTTCGAATCGAGATACCATAACCCTGCGAAGCCTACCCATTGCAACGCGAGAGCCGTCATTGGTTGCATACCAAGAGTCGGCCACGCTAACAGCATTGGCGCAGCCCCGAGGGCAAGGCGCTCATAACCTTTATTGCCACCATAGCCCGCAATTTCCATGCCCCAGTGCATAGCACCTTTAACTAAGCTTTAGCCAATGGGAACTAATCTGCAATGGGAATAATTTACCTAAGAAAGAAAGCATGACAGCTCCATAAGTAACTTGCAAGTTAAGCGCCTGATCGAGAACGGTTAGAGCCACTCCAGGATCAATGCCGCTAACTAAGTTGCTGGCCGCGAGCTGGGCTTGATGGGCAAGGTAGACTGTTGTGGCTGAAGCACCGAGATAGGGTAAGCCGCCTGTATAATCTTAAGGAATATTTCCCGAATTGTATAGCCGGATCAATACATACCTGCCAGCCCAAGAACCATAAAGGGTTGCGGCACTTCATATGCCACTTTCGACGTGATACCAAGCTATGAAACAAAAAACATCTTTAAAAAAACACAGATATAAAAAATCTCAACTCACGAACGAATCCGAACTCGAATTCGAAATCGCATCTTGTGATACATTTGCTCCTGCAATCACCTTGGCAAGGTCAGCAGCCGAGTTACCCAACTCCTCCTTCACGTTTGTCGCAGCGTGGTCAAGTGTCTGACTCCCTGGACGACCAGAGACTAAGCTTGCAACGCTGCGTATGTGCAAGTGGCTCGCAGGGGAAGCAGGGTTAAGTTTTGAATGCAAGCGAATGGGTTGAACATGGCGAAGGGCATGAGGAAGGCGGGAGAAAGAAGATCGCAGTAAAGGGCGAAAGAGCGAATTCATGGTTGAAGATAAACATCATCGACGGGGGACATTTAAGAGGGAATAAGTCATGACGTCATACACCTGAATAAGTAATTGAATTGTTTGTACTATTTACGATTAGTACAATTCTGCTGTACTTTAATATTTCCGCCTTGAGCGTGTTAAATAAGTATACGGGTCCATCAAGTAAGTTGAGTAGTCAAGTAAGACGAAATTTCGAATAATTAAAATAAAATAAAATTAAGCGTGTGCTACTGCACGATGAAAGTCGAAAGCGAAAGGTGTGGTAATGGTGCGATGCAGTCTAAAAAAATGAAAATGACGAAAAGACAATGCAGAATCGAAAAAGAAAAAAAGAGCAATTAGGCTCTAACAGGTAATAACTTGACAATGCGACTTTGCTTGACATCCGCTCCCTGAGCACCGAAGTACCGGTGAGTCTGGAAGCTCCAATGCAGAGATCTGGGTGCGTTAACGTCAATGACTGCATACCATCCAGAGAAGAAGAAAACAAACCCAACAATCCAATCCTGCAAACCTTTCACATACTTCTCCACCATATCGTCGATCTCCTTACCCCAGGAAGGAATCCTCTTCTTATTCTCAATAAATGCGTTGATGGTTTCTTCGCATAGATTGCCCACATAGTCAACTGCTTCCTGAAGAGTCAACCCATGAAAGTGCATGAGGATAACAATCATGTTGTGCGTGTCACCACGAGATTGTTCGACGTTGTAGGAAAATATGTCCTGCGATAAATGATTAATTAAAGAAGGGAAAATTTTAAGGGGAACTGACATTTGACCAAGTTACAAGGTCGTTTGTCCCTTGATCTAAAGCTTTCATGACAGGGTGCTCAACGACAAAGTCAGGCAAGTCAATGCCAAGAGCGTATCTGAAAACATTCACCAATTAATACCTTTGCGTGAAACCGAAAGGTGAATTAAAAACGTACTCAATAAGTGCCCAGCAAGGCTTGCACCCTGACATGAAGAACATCAGCCGAAGGTCCTCGAAAAATTAACCAAAGAAAAGGTACCTGAAGTGTCTCTGCGAATGTCGATGTAGGATTCGAGATCAGGAATGAAATCCTCGTCTCTTGCGCGAGCCTGAATGTTCACGGTTTCGAAGAACAATTCGAGCGTCTCTTTGAACCTGGCTTGAGGCCCAGGTCCACAGTCAGGGATACAACGTGACCAGAAACTGCGATCAAAGCAATCAGTTCAAGATTCCGTTTAAGGTTGAAAATATGCTTCTTCGAAGCAAAAGGGTGGAAAATCAAAAAGAAAGTGAAAAAGCTAAGCAACTCACTCTCGAGCGAGTTTGCCTGGGTTAAGTTCCTCCTTGGGCTGTTCCTTTCCTGGAAGAACTGTAGGTATGTATTTGCCCGAAAACCAGAGAGCATTCATGACGCAATCGGCAAGGACATCCGTGTCGCGTGTCATCATGCCATCGCTAATGTTATCCCTATCAGAGTAAGTGACATGTCAGCGTCGGAGGTATGAGGATAAAGTAAAAGTAAAAGTGAAGGTCACTTACAAATGGAACAAGTAGTTCATGAAGTCCGAGACGACTCTGAGTCTCTCAGGGGGGCACGTGTTGTAACAAAATGCCGTCAATTCTCCAGCTTGTAGTCCACGGAGAGCCTTCCTCTGCTTCGCGTTCAAATCTGGGCAACCAGAGTCGAGCCAATTCACAGACTGCATAGCAATCTCGTCCCCATTGACGTGATATGTGAGTTCAAATTTACAATGGGAAACGAGGTCAGGAAGGACGAAGTATGTTGGCTTATCCATATGAACGGGGACTGGAAGGGAGACGGAGACGGGAACAGACATGGCAAGTCGATGAGGGTCAATGTCAACGGGGAATTGAGGGGGGGAGGATATGTGCTTTTCTTTTTCTTTTGTAGTGTTGATGACTTTGCGGACTTTACGAGTCGAGTCGGTATGTGTGTGGGAGACGAGTTGAAGGAGCGTGCTGATCACTTTGCCCATTTTATATATAACTGAGGTGTGCGAATGTTTCGGAGTTGAGTATGAGTCGAGCCAAGAGAGGGGGAACAAGAGCGAGAGGGTTCCTTGATGATGGTCAAAGTTGTTGTCAAATTGACGGGAAGTCCAGAAATATCGGGGACACAAGTAAGGAATGAAAGAAGGGAGAGCTGAGCTGACGGGACTGGAGGATAACCTGCCCTGCTTTTTAAATGAAATTTTGAGCCGACGACTCGGTCACGGCGCCGGGAGGACCAACAATGTGTAGACAACAGATCTTTTCTAAGCGCATGGGCAGGGCAAAGCTCGGCTTTCCAGATCCAATTCCTGTATTCAGGGTGTAAAATCTCTTGAATGTGATCGCAGCAGCAGATCTTGGCATTTGTGAGCCAATCAGACGCATGGCTTTGATACTGTCAGGGAAGTTCGAGAGTCAGCCGACAATTCTTTCGGGAATGGCGCGCCTTCGTAAAATTTACTTTGTTTGAATCAGCGCAGATGAATAACGAGTTTGGACAATGGCCATCCGCCCAAGGTTTTAAAATTAATGATCGTTTGATTCATTTACTCCCAAAAATGCCAATACGAAAGGGAGGTCAGAGCAATTGTTCGAATCTTATTCCAGATGTTGTAGCCATATTTGGAAAAGACAGATCTGAAGCGGTGTAACAAAAATCAGCCCGTAATATATAATATGAGAAAACAAAAGAGAAGGATCACGGCGCCCCCTGACATACATGTGGTTCCGTCTGGTTCCGTCGGTCCCAACACAATGCGGTTAAGGCCCCTGCCAAATATGTGTGCGCGAAATGCCGACGGACGGGGAGAAAGCACCCGGATTCACTGTGACACTTCGGGGTTTCCAATATTTTAATGCCATTTATATTTGTACCCAATTGGTAATTAAATATTTAAAGTGCTGAAT
>QDKV01005148.1_pt1 | contig 30065 bp, 31 predicted proteins | sample 1861101 | NCBI WGS metagenome assembly QDKV01 (sample SAMN04275158, study PRJNA302643) | Fungus metagenome, whole genome shotgun sequencing project. | isolation source: fruitbody | host: Mallocybe terrigena | place: Sweden | collected 2013 | reverse complement strand
CAGCTGTACCAGCCTGTATAACGACAGAAACCCGTTTTAACGTCACGTTTCTTCTTATCAGGCTGGTCACGAGCCTAACATATACACATAATAAATAACTGGCCTGCCCCTCATGCTAGTGCCGTGTGAGGAGGATGACCAGGCACGACGATTCAAGGGTGTTGCCAGAATTCGTGGTCCAAGTTGGGCACATCTTCCGACGGTCACAATCGGTTTGCTTGGAGTGCAAATACTCTGGAGTGCAGAGTCGTCTTACGGTCAGTATTGGTTTATATCCATAATCTATTTCTTCTGAATGTTTCCCGTAACAGCTTCACCTTACCTTCTTTCACTCGGACTATCAAAGTCGAGCATGGCAATCGTCTTCATTGCGGGACCATTGTCAGGGCTTGTCATGCAACCTTTAATTGGTGCAAATCCACCTAACGCTCCTGAAGATCTATCTAAATACGTCCCGTTATTCGCAGGTTTTTTGGCAGACAACTCTACCTCGCGTTTTGGTCGGCGGAGACCCTATATGTTACTTGGAACGGTCATTTGCATATTCGCAATGCTACTATTGGGCTTTACTCGAACAGCTGCGTCTGTTTTTACCGGCTGGAATAACAGCGCTGTAAGTTATATTTTAGTCGTTAAAAACAGCGCGTAATGCATTCCTCAGAATGACCGTCTAACTGTGTGGTTTGCGGTGCTATCCGTTTACTTATTTGACTTCTCTATCAATGCGGGTAGGCTTTGTTTTTTTTGAAGACTGTGTGAGACTTAAATGATTTCTAGTGCAGGCAATGGATCGTGCACTCCTAGTAGACACACTATCGCCTTCAAGTCAGGTATCCGGTAATGCCTGGGCTGCTCGCATGTTGGGGTTTGGCAGCATGGTTGGTTTCTTCATGTTAGTGACGTTGTTGCCACTGTACTGCATTCTCTCACGCGGACTTTAACAGTGGCAACGTCGATCTTCCTCGTATACTCCCTTTCCTAGGCAGAACTCAACTTCAAGTATTGTCTGTTGTTGTTTCTGTCCTTTTTCTAGTCGGTCATCTAGTTATGGCAGTTTTTGTCAAGGAACGGGTCCTATTAAATAATTCACATGCTGTAGGGTATGTTGCCCTTCTACTTTCTGAGAATATTTATAAGTCGACTGTAGCATATCCAAGTCGTCTTTCCGTCAAGAGTTGGAGGACATGTGGACCACCATGATGACTTTACCTAGAGTCATTCGCCAAATTGTTAAGATAATTTAGTTGCTTGTACTGTTTGAGTGCTTACTCTTTCCTGATTTAGTGCTTTATCCAGTTTTTGTGTGTTCCTTCATATCACGATACGAGTTTCCCTAATACAAGGCAGTGCAGCGATGTCATGGTTCCCTGTTCTTTTCTACAGCACAATATATATCGGGGATCTTTACAAGCAATCATCTCCTGCTGCAACGACTGACGAGGAACAAACTTTCATCGACACAGAAGCAATGCGAATAGGGTCCCGTGCTCTATTTTACTCAGCAATTCTCACTTTTATCATTAGCCTTGTGCTGCCGGCGTTTATTCTCAAGTCAGCCAGATCTTCAGCGGTTGTTGGCATGAAAAGTGATAACTCCTGGGGGGACCGGATTTGTCGTGTGCCCAAATGGATGCAGATTCGCCTTGTGACTATCTGGGCTGTCAGTCATTTTGTTTTTGCGGCCTGTATGTTTGCGACCTTGTAAGTCTGTTATGCTCCTTTATAAATCGCTGACCTTATGAATTATCTAGCTTCACGCAAAGCATGTTGGGTTCGATGTTGATTATAATTGTGACGGGATTCCCGGGGGCTGTAGGGCAATGGGCTCCCTTCTCATTGGTTGTCCACCCTTCTCTGGTCGAATCTGGTTGAGGAACCTGACCTCGATTATTTTAGCTCGCAGAAGCAATTCTTACCGAAACCGCACCTCATTCATCTGAAACAATCCGGCTTGCAGATGCTCACACGCCCTTGCGACGATCAGGCGACGATCAAGAATGGGAGTTTTTTCTTTCTGGCCGGGATTCTGATGAAGAAGACGAAAATGTAGATGGGTTGAAGCAAGGCAGGACGTTAAATCAACTTAGCACGGTTGATGTAGATCACATAAATGAGGATAGGTATGGCCATGTATTAGAGCAAGGGGAAAATGGGAGGAGAGAAGGAAGGCGAGTTGCAATCCCTGGTCACAGGATCAAATGTGAGGGGACGACATTGAGTTCAAAAGCTGGTATTATCCTGGTTCGTTGTGCCTTTACCGATTTCTTGGCGTTGAATTCCTCATAAACTATAGGGTATTCACAACATTTACATTGTCATTCCACAATTCCTCGTTACAGGGTTCTCTGCCATTCTTTTTGCGTTAATCGATCCTCAAAAGCCGACTCTTCCTGGTCATCGTGTTCCCCCACACCCCGGCCGCGCTACTAATCTCACCGTTGTGCTGAAAAATGCAACAGATGTGGTTGTCAGGACATCAGGGGAATACATGCTTACGAAACATGCAGAAGCTGCCGATACACCTCACTCGAATTCTGTCGTATACACTTTCAGGTGTGTAATTGGCCAAATCTTTGATAATTCACTTTTGACCAACTTGTGTCATAGGATCGGTGGAATCGCTGCATTAATCGCGTTTGTGCTATGTTGGCGGTTGGCAAAAGAACTCGGACAAAGATAGAGATAAATTTAACACACTTAGGAAGAGATTTATAGCTATATAATTAAGGTAGAAACTTCTTGTGCATATTAGCATCGTTTTCTCACAACATAGATTTCGTCTTGCACTGCTACTTAAACGTGAGCCAGTCCTCAAAATTGTTTCGTCGGATTTAAATGATTTATTTTGGGGAAACTTTCTTTTGGAATGGAATCACAGAATGACTTGCGCGGGCCTGAAAGCGGATTCCCCGGCCCGCACAGGGATGATATAATATTACCACGACTATTCGATCCTGCATATAGGATGAATATTGGAAACATTATACCGCCTTACCAAACAGCTGAATATCTTCGGACACTACCTGCTATTCGGGAACGATGTACTCTAGTCCATGAGCTTGCCAAACAAGGCAAACTCCAGTACTTTGATTATCATCCTGACAAAGAAGTTAATGTTGCGAATTTCTGCATAGAAATAATGAAGGTATGTTTTATAACCTTGATAAATTTCTGTCGTTCCTCACCATAGATTTTAGCGTGACTATGGGCAAAATTTTACCAACGTACGTGTCAGTTGTACATAATCTTGTTTCTGCACTCACACTCGGCGTAAGATTAACCCACACGGGCGATGGCGGCACCTAGACGCAGGCATAGAACGCGTTCACCCCTTGATCCAGAAATGGACAGCAGTGCCAAATCCACCAAATATTAAGGAGCAAGCTCGCAGACTGTTTGATCTTGTTGTAGTATCTGTGCTTCTTGACGCGGGCGCCGGAAATGCCTGGAAGTACAAAGAACCAGTCACTGGCCTGACTTTCTCTCGCTCCGAAGGCCTTGGGGTGGCAAGTATTCATATGTTTGAGTCGGGTCTGTTCTCCAGCGATCCTCATCAGCCATACCAAGTCGATGGTAAGCAATACCTTAATTACGCATAAGGAATTGTTCTTGATCTTTCAAAGCTGCTGGTCTTGAACAGATAACAGCAGAAAAAATTGCACATGCCATGCAAGTTAATGATTCCAATCCTATGGTCGGTTTGGAAGGCCGTTCCTCCCTCTTATTCAACCTTAGCAAAGCCCTCAAAGCAAGCCCACAATTCTTTGGAATTAATGGAAGACCAGGAAACGTCATCGGTATAACTTTGCATTTCGTATTTTAATAGTTTCTGAACTCTCACGTTAGATTTCCTCGAAAAGGATTCTAATCTTGAAGGAGACGCAAGAAAAGTTCCTATTACTACCCTCTGGTTAGCTTTGCTCGATGGGTTAAACACTATCTGGCCTTCTCGCCTCTCGTTAGGAGGCATTCCACTAGGAGATGTGTGGCCATGTCCGATTTTGAAAACTTCCAATCCTGATTTTCTCGAAGGGGACGATCTTGTACCTTTCCACAAGCTGACTATGTGGTTGACCTATAGCTTGGTGGAAGTTCTTAACCGAATCCTCAATTGGCACATTTCTGGTGTTGAATATATGACCGGCCTTCCAGAGTATAGAAACGGTCGGCCAAATCTTTCTATACCCGCAATAACATCATTGAAAAAAAATGGATCTAGGTGGACTGTTGGTTGACCATGGCGTCTTGACTCTGAAGCCCGATGTTCTTCCAGTAGATTCAATATCCGGTCTGCCCCATGCGATACCTTCTCATCCAGCCATTGTTGAATGGAGGGCAATGACTGTAATAGAATTGTGCGTATATCTTTCAACGTCGTCGAGTCGATAGGAGAGAAGCCTCGGTTTGTAACTTCAGCCATCCGATCAAATGAGCTAATTTTTTCTGCGTAGGGACCGTATCGCTGACCTCATTAGATCCCAATTGGATTTATCCTCGAGCGACCTTACACTGGCGCAGGTGTTAGAAGGCGCTACCTGGAAGGGTGGACGTGAAATTGCGAAGCTCAAGCGCCCAGAGACTGGTGGGCCACCAATCGAAATCGACAGCGATGGCACTATTTTTTAAGCGGAAACTACTCATTGGTTGGCTACCACCTTTTTCATAGCGTCAAGGATGAAAGACTTTGGAAGCTCTCAAGAATTTTAAATACAGTAATTTCGCCAGCTCCCTTGAAATGTATGAATGAACGATCCAAAATTGCGTTTCACAAAAGGCCCATCTGATTGATGTTACTGATGAAATGCCATAAGTTATCGCTGGAATATACTAATAGCTATAGTACACATAGCTTGTGGTCACATGAATAATATAGATTGAGGCTGAATGCATCTTCATAAATAAGGTCGCGTTGCAACTAGACACGACCAGGCGGCTCTTCACTGTTCGAAATGCCAGGATCAGATTGAATCATACTCGCCATCTTCTATTGCTGGCTCTATCCAAAACTACAAATCGAGACCGAGATATGGTCATGCCTATTGCCCCACACAGGACGATGGCCTATCAATCATTAACATTATATTTGTGCACGCTGAGAAGGCACATACCCCACAAAATATAATGGAATGATTCCAAGCGAATTGTCCCCGATTCTCGTGACGATGTAACAAAGCGCCTTCGATTGGTGTGCCAATGAGAAGAGAGAAACCGACTATGGTGAATGCGACTCCCATACGTATCCTGAAAGTTCGATCAATCAAGGCAGGGTTAAAGAGAAATTCGGCATTATTACCCGTACTCTCCGGGATCTTTGCTGAGTTGAGCTAATAAGGAAGGGATCAAAGACACGTCTAAATAGGCATCAGCAAGCAGGACGTAGAAATATAACAAGAAACTCACAGGACCCAGACCAAAAACCGTATAATAGGCCAAATACTACGACTCCCACCAAATTTGTGACTCCAAGAATTGCGAAAACCAAAGCAGATGAAATATACAAGCAAGGAAGAAGCATATTATATACGCCAAACCGATCGGCAAAGAAGTTGGGTAGAAGGCGACCAAATACACTTCCTGCGTTGAGGATTGTAACCTGAATAAATCGTTCATAAAACCTGACGCAGCGAAAGTTCATTCCAAAGCTTACAGTATAGAGAGCGAAGGATTCTTTTACGCCTTTATCAATGGCATAAAGTTGTAGATAAAAGACTTGAAATTTATCATTGGGGATACGAAAATAAAAGAAACAACTGGCCCACTCACAAGGGAAGAATAGTCCCAAATTAACGCAGAATGCGCTACATAGAACATCAGTACATTTCTTTTCCAGGCAAAAATCAATACTTACGAGGCAATTGATACCATATAAGGAAAATCCCCAAATATGCTTCGGACATTTGGTCTTGCAGCAGCGTTTGTTTGACGAGGTTTGAATTTGACAACAGCGTTTGCGACAATCAAGAGTAAAGCAGTGAGCGCTGCTGTTGCTCGTATCGAGTTTGCGAACGAGGTGACCCGGCTGAGTTGATTCAGCATGATAGGCCAAATTATTCCTCCCATTGAGGCGCCCTGAAAAATTAGTACGAATCTGCAAAAAAAGGAGGTGGGACAAAATTTATTACCGAAGTTGCTATCCCGATAGCCAAGGCACGTCGTTGCCTGAAATGCTGTCCAAGTATGGACAGCGAGGGCAAGAAAAGCAGCGCTTGGCTCAACCCCATGCCAAGTGCTTGTGCCAGGAATACCTTGATGCAAAATTGAATGATATAAACTATACTTACAAGTGAACGTATTAAAAATACCTCATAGAAGTGGTATGGACGCGTAAGTGATAGCATGAAAATTGAGACAACTTGCATTATGGAGCCCAAAACAATCATATGATGGCTATAGTGAAAACAGTGAGTAGGTGAGCCCAAGGTGGAGGTTGGTAGCAACTTACAAATAACCGAGATCATACGCACGACCCACGAGCATACCAGGGGCATACTGCATGAATAGTTGAAAACTACCTATCCAACTATAATGAAATTAGCGTAAAATTGTATTTCAGGTACTAAGAAATTTTCTGAATACACGCCTTATGTTCGAAGGGGTTTCATTATTCAAAAATGTTCTGGTGTAGTAGTCCTGGTATACGCCAAAAGCAGAGACGTAGCTAGATAAGGAGTTATATTTTCTTTAACGCCAGTGGCTGGTCCTTGAAACGAACCCGTAGGTACAGAATTGTATCATCCACCTGAAAGCTCTGACATTTAATAGATTCGATCAGTTGAATGAGACTTACGTTGCCACGACCGTCATCCAAGCATCCTTCCCAGTATCGTAGGTATCTTCCAACTGCTGTGGGTGGTGCGCTGGATCGGTACATTGGATCCACGGTTGTGCAGTGAAAACGGCTTTGTCAACGCTCGAACGAACGTCACTGGATGAACCTTGTAGATTGACAGAAGGCGTGCCCTCCGACATAAGAGTCTAAAATTTCACCACAGATGTTTTGTGAAAAAAATTGGGGGTATGGAAAAATTCTGAGGCACGCACAGTGCCAACTTATATGAGAATCGATTAGGTGGAAATCAGATCGGAAGCTTAGATCCAACGGGGTTCTTTTGGACAACTTACTTATTATATAACTCGCATCCTTAACGCAAGTACTTCCTTCGGCTCGGCTAGTCACGGTAGAGTCGACAGGGCTGAAACTTGTTTCTATCCCGCTTCGAATAGAACTTTAATCAAACACCTATGTCGTTTCCATCGGTACGTATTGTCCCCTTTTTTCCTGAGGGCAAAATTAAAAAATAAGAGGGAGGATTTTCTTGTGGGCTTTTTTTTGTATAAAAAATTGTGAATGAACGAACATTTCGCTTTGGACGACTCGGGATTTCTTATTTTAAGCTTGTGTGCGCAAACAATGAGAAGGTGAGGGGCGGAATTGATGGAGTCAACTTACAAGTAGGCGGTACTTTGACGGAAACGAATATTAATGGGAATTGGCACCATTACTGGGTGGCAGGCCATCTGTGTAGATTTCTCGTAACAATAAATGTTCCAATGAGTGTTCGCCATATTGAATTTTTTAAACTTGAAAATTGTGGAAGTGAAAAGATTCCACGTAGAACCCGCAGTGAAATACCTACTAGAATGCATATTAGTCAAAGTTACGGTTATAGATACAGTACTGTTGGTTGGCAGTACTCTTTTGTTTCACCTACAGTAATTAGGGTGGGTTTCATGTAAATCAGTTGTTATTAACGATATGTCTACTTGAAGCCTCACCGCAAGCCCCAAGCAAGAATTATTATCGAACCAAGAGCCATGCAATCCGAAAAATCGAACAGATTAAGAAGCGGCTCCAGGGAGGTTCTAAGTTGGAAGTGCAGACTCCCCAAAATGCTTCTCGACAACGGTTGAGTTGGCACGGGGGGTGCTAAAAGTCTGATGGTTTGCACACGAAAGGGGGTCTTTTAGCAAACCGTATTTTTACCTAAAGACCAACTTGAAGAAATCTATGATCGCAACGTAAGGTTGTGGTAACTTACAAAGAAACTTGAGGATACAGCCGTATCAACTGTGGTTTTAGTGGTGGAGTCTGAGGCTCCTTTCAGAAATTCATAGCAGGGCGTTTCACAATGGCTCAACTTGAGTAATCTGCCATGCTGTGTGCAACACCTTTGTTGTGCCTTTTCAAGTTGATGACTTTACATGTCGACTATATGCTTGAAGCTGACAATACCATCTCTCGATTAGAATTTAGCACTTGTTTCTTATAGAGGCGTCAGGAACGTACGCGACTCAGAGGAGGGTACTTACGTTATTCGGGCTTACAGGCTGAAACGCCACTACTTACGAGCCGAAGCATTGAAGGCATCGCAACGTTGTCTCATAGTGGAAATATATCCTAGTGGATGTCCATAAGGTAGTACAACGAGTATATGATTTGCAAGGTAATGTGCCTTGATCAGGGGAGAAGTGGTATTGTGAAAGATCCGTGTAACCCTGAACCTCCAGCAAAGCGTCAACCCATCTGACTTGCTTCATATATGGATATTGGCAACGCCACGAGGGAAAGTAAAAGATCAGACAGGGACGGCGGTTTTGATCCCTCACACCCATACGATTTGAGAATTGAACAGCGAAGAATCATTTATGCAGAGATTATTATGTGATATGCATAGAATGCACTACCGCTCAAACATACCGCCCTGTCCAAAAGATTTTTCCAACACAGCTGTCCTCAAGTCCATGTCAAATTCATTTACTCCGGGATCTACTCGTTCTCGACGAGGAGTTTTATCTCTTGTTTGGGATGTTGGTGAAAGTCTTCGCATGGGTGACCCACTCCGAACACCCTCCTTCATCATAATCGTTCCGTGGTCGGGACTGGTTGGTGCTGAAGGTGGCGTTCCACTTCTCGATCCCCGACCACGACACGATGACGCTGTTCGCGATGGCGGTTGCGGGTGATGTGACCCATTTGTATTCAATGGTGTCGGCGGGCGTTCCCAGAAAAAAAGCTTTCCATACCATGTCTTCTTCCATTCGGAATACTCCTTCTCTTCCCGCATCCTCTCAAAGGCGGCGCGGTACCTCTCGTAGGATTCGCGGAAATTCTTGTCGACACGTGAAGAGAAAATAAGTTCACCACGAGGATTCCCTGCAGGTGGGATAGTGTGAATGGGTCTTGTTGTAGAAGCAGACCTTGGCCGGGTTCCTGTCGGTGATGGTGATCGGGAGCGTGGAGAGGTGCCTAAGGACGGTGTCGGTTCCTTAGGTCTGGGGAAGAAGAAAGAAAGCGGATTCCATTTGAGTTTAGACCGTAGTGGCGGTTTTCTGACATTGAGATAAGTGTTGAAAGAACGGAGAGCACGATTAGCGTGAGGTACGTATCTGGCAGAAATGAGTAATATATCAAGGTAAGATTTTTTTGAGTCCCTACTTATTAGCGTATGCGATCTTCTCGGAGTACATTCCACTCGCAAAGAATAGTACTAGTGTAGTGACACTGACAAACAGGAGGCCACTAGCATAGTACGGATGTAGTGTAAACTCTGTGTTGTCCGTGTAGATAGCCGGAAACACCTGTTGCACGGTCATTTTGTACGGAATCGAAAGTAACGAGTGTTGTGGAGGTAGAAAGACTTCGCATAGTAGAAAGGAAATTACTACGAGCAACTGTAATAGAAATACTGCAAGATGAGAGTGAGATATCGTTCGACCGACGGTAAAGGGAACACACGCTGGTATCTAGATTTACGACGCTGTAAATTAGCTGCGTTGCTCTTCAAACGCTCCTCGAATAAAAGAAGATCCCTGTATGTATTGGCGTCGTTTGGAGGAGTAAAGGGTCGCTTTATCGATGGACTTTGACGGGGTGGCATCATGCAACAGTATATTACAACGTCAACACAACAGAGCAGTCAACATCTATCAACATGATAAGATTGACAGGTTCTTGGTAATTGCAGTAGACGATGAGCATTTTAGACGATGCTGGACATAAAGCAATTTCTTCTAAACATTTTGAAATGTTTATTCACTTTGTTTGGAGAAAGTGCCGCTTGCAAGACAATGAAATTCACCCCTGCATTCATCGTCAAGCTCTGCACATATGACCTCACTGACACAACCCTGCTATCCTTTTATTGTATTTGTACCCCAGGGTATAGTGTTGGGTTAACCTACTAATGACCATTTAAATTCATAGGATAATATATAGTTAGCTTGAAAAGGCAGTGACAAATCCGGTCCGACTGGGGCAGGTATAAATACCTCATGCTTAACGCGAGGCATTGTGGGCAGTCGCGTGTTTCTCTTTCAAAAGTCGGTAGGTGCAAAGGGGTCTATATTCCTCCCTTTTTGCTATGGCTACCGCCACGTAAGTGCTAGTTATTCATTTGTGAAAGTGAACTTATTGCTTTTATGAATAGCGCAGCGTTCTCTGTGCTGCCTATGTTGGGCTACATCCTTGGGTCTCTTATTATTGGGTATCTTGCCATTCGTGTGCAGAGGTACGTGAGGCAGCGTCACAATGTGGCCGTAGCACTCCCAAGACCGGTTCATGAAACTGTATCTTCGAAATCTCCGTTGTCGTTTGCTCGTTCAACGGGTTGGGTCTGGCCCCGGTGGACTCTTCCAGTTCTTTGGTCTCGCACGCCTGCTGTCTCGTTTTCAAAAAGCAAGGCTGCTGCCGCTTCTGTGAAGAATCTCACTATAGAGCTGCTTCCCACTACTGGTCTACCCCCTCCTCCTACCTCAATCGAGACGCCGCAGTTGGTAGACCTCAACTGTCCTCCGCCTATTCCTCAACGCGTTGTACCGACGAGTTCTGAACGTCATACGGCCGTGTTGTCTTCCCAACGTAAATCACCAATACCTCTCTTTCATCATCGAACTCATCGTCCGCATTCTCTAATAGCCAGTAAGAATATCCAACATTTCTCTCGTCCACCGTCACCACATGCCTTTCTCGCCACTACACCGCCACAAGTACGACATAAAAGAAGTCGTAGTCTTGGTGGTGTTCCTATTCGCCGTCTGTCCGGTGGCCTATCAGGGTTGCGGAATAAAGTCGATGTTGAGATGCACGAGTTCATACCTGGACATTCCAGAGATACTAGTCGAGAGCATCTCCTTGTCGACTTTTTTTCTTCAGTGTCCGAGGACGAGAGTAGCCCTGAATCTGATGGTAATAGGGTGCGGATATCTCCCGCAGCATCGGATATTGGTGTTATGCCAGTCTCCAGTGCTTTCGGCAAAGTTGTCAAACCCTGTCCTATGCCTCTGGTAGATCTCGGAGATGATAGTGCTGGTCTTCAAAAGTCCGAGTCGGAAGATGATTACTGGATGTGGTTCGGTCCAAGTGCCCCGTCATCAATCAGGCGTTATGATGCCCGTTCACCTGTGCCTTCTGTTACGGGGCAATCCCCCGCTGGAGGTGAAAAATTCGTGTTTCCGTTGCCACTGCCTCTCCCGAAAACGGAGAACCTTTTATTCTCCCATAGTGGAAATGAAAAGGGCAAATTTGATTCCCTCGACTCCTCGGAGACTCTTGTTGACATCGAGAGCGCATGCCCCGAAAAGCTCCAGATTATCCCCAAACTTAGGGAAGAGCTTCTCGATGGTGGGGTGACAGTAGATGTCATCCCAGACCTACTCGTAAATCCATTTGACGATAACTACGCTGTAGATATCCAATCTCCCTTGTCTGGCGAACAACAGCCTTCCACGAAGTTGGTTGACGTTGACGATCACGAATATGAGCCTCGAGTACAGCATTTTCCCTCTAGTTCATCACCTTTCCATCACCCACTTGAGGATCTTGTCCAAGTCGATGTCAGACCTCTGCAGATTTCACCTCACAAAAGCTTACTTCTCACGGAATCTCGATCTCGATCGGACCTGGCCCCGATTGTGTTGGATGGAAATGCCGAACTAGGATCTCCTTTGTTGACTGTACCATCACCTACGTTATCACCGCTCGTACCTACAGACGCATCAATTCAATTTTTCGCGACAGAGTCTACTCGGGTAGAATCACTAGAGCTGATGAATTGGCCCTTGAGCGAACTGGAAGACTTGTGGGGTGATTCGTCGCAAGGGCAAGTCTTGGTTTCAAATCTTGCATCCGAACTAGCGATGGAGGAGGTCGAGCATCTCCACCCCGAGCAGGAAGATGTACGAACGCAAGATATGCTTACGGGAAAAGAATATATGGAAACCAGTCCTGGAGGTTCGTTGTTGCCCACGGTTTTGGATGGAGAGTCGGCTGATGAAGAGGTTCCTGTGCTCGATCTCGATCTCGATGATTTGGGTATTACGGAGACGCTTATTACGCAGGAACAAGGGGAAGAGGAGGAAGACACTCCTAGGCCCACTCCTGCCTCGGTCAATACTCAGTTGCCAGTTCTCGATGATGTGCCTGCTATCTTTGTTGGTGATGATTCGACTGAAAACAATTCTGAGGACGTCATATTGCAGAATGAAGCATGCCCCGATCCCGACCTTCTTCCCTTACCCGAACTATTGCTGTCCTCTTCGTGGGCAATAGGTGTTAGCGAAAGCGTTGAATGCAAATTGACGGATTCTGGACTACAACCATCTTCCCAGATACCGACGCCCCCTGCATCGCCGCCATCTACCTCTCCCATTCGTCTTTCACCAGCTTCGCCTAACCCAACAAGGGCGGGTAAATCGCTACCTGCCTCTCCTCGGTCTGGGCTCAAGATCGTTGCCGGCGAGACGACGAAAGTCGGGTCCAAGTCGAGACCTACATCTCCCTATCCCGCTCTCGATCCGCTTCCATTGATTGAGGCGGAGGAGAAGAACGGTCAGATGACACCAGTGCCCAGAAAGCCGCTTCGCGCTGCAGAACCTGCCCAAAAGGTTGCGGTCGGAGCTATGGAAGTAATGGAAATCGACAAAGATGATGAAGGAGCTGAGAATAAGCAGGGGAGCTCTCTTCCTGGATCATTTTCTGGGTATTCTGAGCCTTCTTCGGCTTCAACTTCTACATCTGCGTTTACCAGTACGACAATAGCTGCCCGCCTTGCGACCAGCACTGGCCCGATGCGTTTCCACCCCTCTGTCCGGGCTATTGTGAATCAACCAGTCGAAATTGCGCTGGCGATGCAACTCCGACCTGGGCTTGGCGCGGGTGCGGATCCAGCTTGGATGGTGAGGTTCTTAATGGCGATGTTTGGGTGGTTTGCTGTCCTTGTTAGTGGGCAGGAAAACTACTGAGCTGTAGGGCTTGAGGTTAACATCACCCCCACTCGGGCGCTGTGCGCATGATGGCTGGTGAAGCTTTAATTTTTCCTTTTTGTTTGCATCATGATTTTTCCTCTAACATAGCATGTTTTTCTGCTCATGAGATTCCTCCTTAACCACATTTGGATTTGAGACACAGCACCTGGTTACCTTACATATTATTGCATCAACCCACCCATTCATTTATACGTGCATAGGAACATTTTTTGGATATCTGCATGTCCCTTTATTCTCACTTCTGGCGGAGGGTTCCACTGGCAGAAGTTTCATCGTATGAGAAGTGTTATGCTCGTTTATCATGCAAATTAATATCTATTTGGTCGGAACATGCTCTAGGACGTGTAAGAGGGCTTGACCCAACTTGTTCAAGTTGCTAATGTAATTTAAATCAACCAAATTCACAACTCTTACTAAATGTGGCAATACTCATTGCCTTTTAAGTTCATGTGTGGATCTACGTTTTTCTAAGCCAGCTGGCCGGCCACAGCTACTAACGCCGTCAATTATTGCCATTGTGCTTGCTGAGTTTGCTCCATCTTCAAAGTTCTGTCCTTATACGTAGTACCCAATTTTAGGTGAGTCATAAATGGCCAGTCTGTAGCGATGTCCAATCCCACTTCTAGACGTTTGCCTCTGCTTGACCTCAAATGAAAATTTTAACTTTCCTCAAGGGCCTTGGACCAGACTAAAATTGTCTCTGCAGCAGCATCTGTTATTGTGGTCTGAGTAACTTCGTTTTACATCTGTTGCCTGCCTTAAGCGTCATGCAGCTCATCACAGCTGTATAACGCTGGATAATATTAGGATGATGAGATTATCATTAGCCGACAATAGAATCATTGTGAGTTATAAATTGTCAACCTTAATGGTGCTGGCTCAGGGACATGGCTACCGTTGAGTGATTCCGATTTATGTGAACATATTGGCCCTAATTCCATGTCAGGTCCATTGTGTGGCAGTGGATAGGACGTCCGATCCAGAACTACCGCATTGTGGCCATGATTGGCGCGTAGTAGAATGCTTATGGGTGGTGAGTTGTTGGTGAGAACGGACGTAGCGACCACTGCAATGGAAAAGAATGCAACTTTGCATGGGCATATCCTGAGTTTGTGGGCTTTAATTATATGAATCCTATTAATTCGATCAATGCCAGTGCACATCAGTCTCTTGATTCCAAGATTGTCCGGTGTCGTGTCCATACAGCTAGGTTGCAAATTCTGCATTGACTTTAAAGCGAAGTTCCCACGTGATCCCAAACTCTGTCGTCGACGGTCCTCCTAATGACATGCCATATGTAATTCCAAACCCAAATTAAGTGTGGTGCGGATGCGTGTTGACGAGGCTGGAAGCCATGAGGCGTAGATGTGCCCGCAGACCAATCTCGGGTCTCTTTTCAAAACCTTTTCAAAACCCTTTGATTCCCCCTTCCTTCACTAACGTCTCTCGGGAGGAGCACAGGTTTCCATCCTGGCGACTTGGTTTCACTATGACTGAAACATTCAAATTTTCATGCTTTTTTGTTCTCCTCGTCTTCTTTTCTCTGTCTAATGTTCATGGCTTGAAGGTTCCGTTTGAGCAACGCGCCCCCAGAGGAGCTTCCATGACTTCCCCACGCTCGGGGTCAAGATATACCTTTGGTTCCAATCAACGTGAAACCCTTGTTAACGTACGGGATTTCCGGGTAAACATCTTTTTTATGCACAAATATTTATGCTGACCATTCAGTTAGTATGCGACGAATATCACAGTTAATGGGAAAAATGTCCTCGTGGCTCTTGATACTGGTAGTACAGATCTGTGGTATGTGCAATCTGTCGGTTCGGTGCGACTCTGGATGATTTATCAGATTGTATACTTAGGGTTAACCCTCCAGATGACATTGGTCCCTTCAACGACACAGGAATTCCACTCCAGGTGCTATATGGAGACGGGACTTATGGGGTCGCAGGAACTATCGGCGTTTCACCGTTTACTTTTGGCTCGTATAGCGTACAGAGACAAGCATTCCTGCATGTCACAAAATCGACAGTCGGAGCTCTTAGTAACTTGGGTATTTATGGGATCTTCGGTCTCAGCTTTGACTTTGTGACCTCGTCTCGCATCACTGCTGCAGTCAAAGCCAGATACGGTAATTCCACCACTTGGGGCCAATCTGTCCTGCACAACATCTTTGATCAACATCCCAATCAACCCAATTTCGTCTCTCTCTATCTTTCTCGAACGGATGATTTAGAGGACACGCAGGGGGGATCTTTTTTCATTGGCGAATACGATCCAAAATTTGCAGATGTCGCCAGATCACCCAAGCTGCCTCAATACCCTGATGGGGGTGATCGTTGGACGACCCTTCTTGAAGGCATCTATGTCGGTGGAAAGGCTATCTCTATTACATCGAGCATCAGGGGTGTTCCTGCGGGGCACGCACAAGCCATGTTAGATACCGGTGATCCAACTGCTAATTTTCCAACAGCTATTTGGAATGCAATATATTCGCTCATTCCCGGAGCTGCTAAGTACGCTGACACCACTGGCATGGTTTGGATCATTCCCTGCAATACTACAACGATAGTTGAGTTGGCCTTTGGGTAGGTCATATCCACATATGTCGTATCGACTTGTAGACCGATAATCAATTTTATGTAATAGTGGTCAAAAGTTCGCAATTCATCCCCTCGATCTCAGCACCATCAGTGTCCCTATTCAAGTCAACGGTCAGGAATACACTGCTTGCGTTTCTTCATTCAACGGCGTGGATGGACTTGCTGATGATGGCTTTGATATCTCGTTGGGGGATAGTTTCTTGAGAAATGTTTATTCTGTGTATGTCGGTTTTGATTTGTGTTCACTGACTGGTCGGACTTCATTTATTTTTAGATTTGCCTTTGGTAATTCCACGTCAACCGGCAAGCCCTATCTGCAACTACTCTCGAGAACCAATTCAACGGGGGCTGTATCTCAAGTCTCGACCATTCGAGGGAAGAAATTGGCTACACTCCCCCAAGAGTTACCTCCAGCTTCTCTCGTCAGGCTTTTCAACAGCTCTTCTCTCACAGAACCCAGCGGGGACCCTGTTGGGCCGACAAATACTGCTAGCTCGGCAATGTTGGCCAAGGTTAATGGGCTCAACGTCAGCATAAAGGAACAAACAGTTAGGACATATGGATTGCTCATCTTCTGCCTGTTGGTTACGAATGTCATCTTCTCCCTGGCGCTGCTCACCTTTGCGGTCTTGGGGTATATGCGGAAGGGGGCGAGTCGTATTCGGCCAAGTTCGATAACACATTACGATCCTGTGGAGTCGAGTCAGGACGACAATTACTACTCAGCACCATACCAGAAGCCTGAACACTGACATTATCCTGCGGCAGGCTTTAATACTTCTGCTTCCTTTCGGCACTGCTTGGATATATCTAATCGCATATAGTTTATCTATATGGGACTGTACTGTAACTGACACGACATCAACCTTTTCGATTTGTAATATTTCATTGCAATTAGTAGCGCAAATTATGTAAAATATCTAACAAAAATATTTTCACGTACACACTACGGGCCGCCGACTATTTGTTCGTGGCTTAAACAAATTACCAAATGCGTCGAAATAGACAATAAAATGACTACAGATAAATTTGGGCACAAATTTGAACTTATCAGCTCTGGGTAAATTCATCACAAAGTTTGAGTTGACATTTGAATGGGCAACTGAATTGAAATGTTATCATAAAAATTGTAATGGATTTACACAGAGCTGAAAAACCAAATTTCCTTCCAAATTTATACACTATTATTTATTGTCCTATTTTGACACATTTGGTAATTTGTTTAAGCAATGACCAAATAGTCAGCGGCCTGCAGTGACACATAAATATTGGGAATGCAAAAGAATGACTTCGAAATTTCATGCCGCATAGTCATCATTCTCACTCTGGGCAATTTTGCAAACATGGGTTTGGCGAGCTAGAGGAAGTCGTCAAAGAAGCCATTCGCCAACGCTTTGAAGTTTATGGTTTGACGGAGCACGTTCCCCGTTATCGGCAAGCTGATCTATACCCAGAGGAGGTAAGAATGGTCCATATTAGCTTGACTGTTCTGATTATTCTTCACAGGAGAATTTAACCATCAAAGAATTGACAATTCAGTTTACCAAATTTATTGAGGAAGCACATCGTCTGAAATCTGCTTATGCGTCTAGAATTACGCTTCTGGTTGGTCTGGAGACGGAATACATTTCTGGTCTCGACCTCCAAAGACTTGAGACTACGCTAACGACATTCGGAGACCAGGTGGAATTTTTGGTAGGGTCGATCCATCATGTCAACGGTATTCCTATAGATTTCGACGAACCCACATACGAACGTGCTCTCGCGAGTTGTTCGGAAGAAAACGAGGAAGATGCACAGGAAGCATTTCTTTCGGCATATTTCGAAGCCCAATACGAGTTGTTGCAACGGTTCAAGCCCGAGATCATTGGTCACTTCGATCTTTGCCGCCTTTTTTGCCCCTCTTTGCGCTTCCGCGACTATCCTTTAGTTTGGGAAAAGGTTGAGCGAAATATTCGATATGCTGTGGACTACGGGGCGTTATTCGAGGTGAACGCCGCAGCCTTTAAGAAGAACTGGAATACAGCCTACCCTGGACAAGATGTCATTGAAGTACGTGGAAGTCTACGGTATGCAAGTATCCTCGTGACACACTCTGTTAGGCTGTCCTGGGTGCAGGTGGTCGGTTTGCATTCTCGGATGATAGCCATGGACCTAGTTATGTCGGCTTGAACTACCATCGCATGCGCTCCTATTTGCAAGACATGGGAATATCTGAAATCTACTACCTTCACCATTCTGACATTCAGAACTCTGCCGGGCGAAACATTCAAGCTGTTAGACTTGACGGAGATTGGTTAGCCCACGAATTTTGGCGGCAACGATCTTAGCCGTCGCGATCTCACTCGAAACTCCCTCCTTATTTAACCTCACCCGACCAGTTACCGAATCTTCAACTTGACGTGTTCTGTCAGTTGCTCTTCGTAACAACTAGGTATGCCTAATTCTTGGTATGCCCATACATAATCATAGCATTGGACTTTCTAGGCTCAGGAAGGAGATTTAACCATTCAGTGTAGAATGCATACAGTACTCAGTCGGCCTTCGATCAATGAAGCTAGAATTTACCAGGGTTACATATCTTCGCTTTGACATAGTTCTTTATTGAAACTTGCGTGACGTCCTGATCTCAGGATCTCCGGAAACCAACTCGTCCGTCCTTGGAAATGCTCAGCGCTTCTGACAGCCTTTTTGTAACACTGCCCATCGAGGGGTTAGAAATCCACATGGTCAGACGCGTTCTTCGAGATGCTGTACTTATTCGGGGTGAAATTGGACACGCAGTACGTTATGTCCAGAAGAACGTTTACTGCCCCGAGTATTCACGAACGCTGTTTCTTAAACATTATTCGGGCGATCGGTTTCACACGACTGGCCTTCCAATTTGCGACGAAGGCGTTTTATAACACTCGGCGGAATGTATTCACAGTTCCATTTCTGTCCACTAAGTTCTTGGAAAATCATCTTGTATTTTATGTGCGTCTTGACCGAGTCGACCATCCTTTTCACTGACATTGAGAACTGTCTTGCGTCCCTTGATGCTGATTTCACAGATTCAGTTTTGAAAACCTACTTAAGCGCAGTTACTGAGTCCCATATGTTCAACTACACCCCCATAATCCCACATAGCGTCTGACCTAAGTAAGTCATCCCAGTTGTTATGAGCGCTGTATCTTACTTTTTTTTTGGTCACAGATACTACTCTACACCTGATCCCCATACCATTGCGAAATGTGTTATCGAGAAGTTCACTGCGTACAATACTCCTGCGGTCATAAATTCCCGACGGAATCTCATAGGATTGTCTGTTCATTTTTCATTTTCGATCATTGTTGAAGCGCTTAATCTCTACGACTATAGGTAGATTGCGAATTGGCAAAGTGTCGTTATAGCATGTCGCATAATCAGGCACTGTCATGCTCTCCAACGACTTGCATACAGTCGTGCAGACAATGGTGCTTGACATCTTTCCTGCTGTGAGGTTCCGACTACTGAGCCTGTTGCCATAGGTTGTATCCGGCGCAAAATGTTGTGAAAAGTACATCGTCGTCACGATGTAGAAACTGTTGATGAGGAGTGGATGTGATGTATAGAACTGCATTGATGCTTTGAGGGCAAAGGCGCTGACTTATATAAGTGTAATTTTTATTATCCTGGACTTATCCACTCATTTGTATTTTACAACAATGTACATATCCTGCGTATTCAAAAGGGAGCTAATGAATTCACGTGATGTGATGCACGCGTCTCAGTCACTTTCAAGGCGCCGTTTTCGCGCCTTTGCACTGTTGCTTTTTTGTGATCTCTTACACTGCAGATCTTACTATGGCTGACTTATCAAATCTTTTGTTGGCATCCCTCAACCCGGATACGCGCAGACAGGCAGAGCAAAGTCTTCATGCTATCAGCACACAACCAGGGTTTCTTATGCACCTGCTTCGTTTGGTTCTGGAGCCATCTCAAAATCGTGCAGTCAGACTTTCGGGGAGTGTATATCTGAAGAACATAGCTAAATTGAGGTGGGAAGAAGTGAGTAGATTCCCCTCTCACAAGCCCCGGTATATGCAGATCAAGCATGTACGATCAACATAGGATGTACAACCGTTGACAGAGGCAGACAAAGGTGCTCTTAGGGATCAATTGATTCCAGCGATGATAACACTATCTGCTCCGGGGGATAAGGCTATCCGGGCACAGGTCGCCGAGTCTGTGGCATTAATTGCGGAACTCGATTTCCCAAACAAGTGGGTAGATCTCATAGACGTAAGGTTCAGCTATTCGTGTCTTTCACGTTTGATTGTTGTTTTTTTAGCGCCTTGTTGTGTCGCTTTCTGCAACGGATTACAACATCAATATTGGCGTTCTCCAGACTGCACATTCCATTTTTCAGCAATGGCGTGTCCACGTTCGATCGGATGAGCTATTCACCGAGATCAATTTCGTTCTTTCGAAATTCACGGAACCATTTTTGCAACTATTTCGACAGACTGCCTCCCTTCTCTTAACCCCAAGTCGGAACCCGTCCCTTACATCTCCTAAAGAAAAATATGCTATACTGGCCCAATCGATGGTTTTGCTCAACGACATTTATTATGATTTTACTTGTCACGACCTTCCTCCAACAATTGAAGACAGTCACGAAGAATTTTTTGGAAATGGTTCTGGATGGTTTCAAGCATTTCTATTGTGGAATCCAGTAGATCTGCAAAGTGACGTGTGTTAATTCTTTTTGTTTCATTCGGAGCCATTTATTGATATCGATGCAGCCAGACGACACTACACCTTCCCTTGCATCTCAAATTAAGACAGGTATTTTAGAGATTGCTGAGGTATTTCTGACTGTTCTTGAATTTACCACCAGTTACTCACCGCATTGCAGCTCTTCATCAAACTCTATCCGGAACAACTACAAAAATCTTCAGCAGTGGAGAAATTCGTTCGAAGCGTTTGGGATTTGATAGGGTCCAATAAACTGCCAGGTGTTGCAGACGACTCTGTATGAGTATGGTTTTCGTGAATTGATGGCTCATCCTGACAATGTTTTCTCTAGCTGGTCTCTCAGTCATTGAGATTCATTTCGACAGCAATTCGGTCTGGCTATTACAAGACACTCTTCTCCTCTCGAGAAACAATATTCTCACTCGTTCAGGGTGTCGTGGTTCCAAACGTTGCTCTACGTGAACACGACATTGAACAATTTGAAGATGATCCTCTTGAATTCATTCGTTTGGATCTCGCGGTTTCTGCGACCGGTACCGATTTGGCAACGCGTCGACAAGCCGCAGCCGATGTTTTGCAGGCACTAGTTGGCAGTGGCTATGAAACGGAAGCGACGGAGATTGTGGGTTCGTGGATAACTACTGGGCTAACCGAATATGCAGCGAACAAGGAGGATAACTGGAAATCCAAGGATAGTGCAATTTATCTTCTGACGGCGCTCGCAACCCGGGGATCCACATTACAGGTGAGTCTCATTGTACTCATTATGAATTCGCATTTGACACGCCTGCAGCATGGCGTTACGGCAACTAACGCATTAGTTGATGTTGTGAAATTTTTCTCTGATAATGTTTTCGAGGATCTTCAAGCAGCCTCTGGAACAGTGCATCCCATTCTACAAGTCGATGCTATTCGCTTCCTTCTTACCTTCAGAAATCAGGTGGATGATTTTCTGAATTATCGAGTTTTCCATAAGCTAATGACGAATAAATAGCTCACAAAACCGCAACTCCTTTCCGTTCTTCCGTTGCTCGCTGGCCATCTTCGATCGAACAATTATGTTACTTACACCTACGCTGCAATAACAATTGATCGTATTTTGTTCATCAAGCAAGGACAACAACTCTTGTGTGTACTGACGGAAACTCCGAAGATATTCGCATCTCATCTTAACTTCTAGGTTTTCACAAGCCGACATACACGATTCTGCCGCCGGGTTGATTGACGCTCTTCTGTCCCGGATTGAAACAGCGACGACGCCTGAGAAGGTAGCAGAAAATGATCATCTCGTGAGGTGTAGGTTATTTCCTGTTCAACTGTCTTACTTCACGACTAAGTACAGGTTTCAAGGTATTATGCGGGTTATTATCACCGCCAGGCAGGCATTGACTTCGGTGTATGAACTTACCTTGGGGCGTCTAGTCACGATTCTGGGTGTTATCTCAAAGAACCCTAGTAATCCTCGTTTTGACCAATATATTTTTGAAAGTATATCTGGACTGATGAGGTATCCAATTTCGTCATTCTATAAAGACATAGGTTCTGAAACTCCACAGATTCATCGTGACCGGCTCCCCTGCAACGCTACCAATATTTGAGCGAGTACTGTTCGGCCCATTCACTATCATCTTACAGCAGGACATTGATCGTATGTTTTATTTCCTTTTTTAAGGAATAAATCTAACCACTTTTCTGAATAGAATATGTCCCTTATGTCTTTCAAGTGATCGCTCAAATGCTCGAATTGCACAAGGGTGGCGAGGTTCCTGCCGATTATCGAAGCATCCTTCCGCTGCTGCTCACCCCTGCCGTGTGGCAGCAGAAGGGCAGCATACCAGGTCTTGTGAGGCTTCTTAAAGCCTTCCTCGCGCAAGACAGCACCCAAATGGTTGCTGCTGGCCAAATTGCACCTGTATTAGCTGTCGCCCAGCAACGCCTTATTCCTTCAAAAGTTAATGATGCATGGGGTATTGACCTGCTGCAATCTGTGGTTCTCCACGTGAAACCGTAAGTTTAATTTTATGTGCATTTTTTTCATGTATTAATTTGCAAATTTAGTGCCGATCTCCAGCAATATATTAAACCTATCTTCTTCACCCTACTTACCCGGCTGCAGACCAACAAAACCGACAGATTTTCTTATCTTTTTGCAAAATTCGTCATCTACATCATGGCAATCAATGTGGACGGCCTCAGTCCGGACTACTTCATTACGGTAGTGGAAGGAATCCAACCCCAGTATGCCAATCTTCCTCTCTTCGTCGGTGACATGAGTTCTGATGTCTTCATCCCAGACTTTGGTCTCAGCTCTTGGTCAACTTTGTCGTCCCTCAAGCGCCTAAATTTCCATTCAAAGAACGGAAGTTGGCTGCAGTGGGTATCACTCGCGTGCTTTGCCAGAGCACTCTAATGGTACAAGGACCATTGGCTCAAGCTTGGTCCGTGAATTCCTTCTCTCTGAATCAAAAAGTCTAAGTCTTCGTATTATCTAAGGTCGTTGGCATATTCTGCACTGGCCAAGCTTTTTACAGAACCTCAATACTTGACCAAGGATAACAATGATGAAAACAACATTGCAATTACGGCAATTGACTTTGAAGAGGAAGGTGCGGGGTATCAGGCTGCTTATTCACGTCTGGCGACTTCGGAGACGGCGGAACCAGATCCCGTTGGTTATGTTCAGAATCCCCTTAATTATTTCCAACAAGAGCTCGGGAAGTTACGAGCCAAGATCGGTCGACAAGTGGATGTTTTACTTTCTGCAGCGTGAAATAGACACTAAGCACATGACGCGACGAAATTAATCATGTGATCTAAGTTGAAAACGCGTCCGGCGCGTGTCACTGTCAGTAATAGTTAGCACAGTTGCACAACGACAATGAGTCAACCAAAGACTCCTTCTCGCCAGCGGGCGTGCTCTGAAGCAAAGACTCCTTTAACACCTTCGATTTTGTCGGGGATGAATAACATCACTCTATCCTCGGCCCAGCATTCCTCTCGTCCAATCCCACCTTTCAGGGGAAAATCTTCCACTGCAGCAGCAGACCTGACCAATCCATTTATTTCAACTCAGTCTAAATCTCGTTCTTCCTCACCCGTTAAGCTTATTGGCTCAGCCGGTATTCCCAACTCCGATTCTTTTCAACGCCAGGCTAGCGGGGGTGTCATTCGTAAGGGAGGTGTAGAGAGTAGGCTCGACGTTGTCACTAGGGATTATATTCCACCACCCAAACACGAAGTTAAACGATCCAAGTCAACTCCGGCGGTGGTAAGTGGGCGTTTTGCCCCGTCTCCTTAACTACCCGTTAATTTTCTTCATTGAACAAACAGAATCGCGTTGGGGTAGACAAGCGTGATCGTTTTATAACCAATCGTGAGACGACGGATATTGCTGCTGTTTCTGCCACTCTTGAACAGATGTCTTTGAACCCCCAAGCATCATCTCCGGGACACACTGCGCGACTTGCTGTAGCAACTGGGGTTCCTGTTAATCGTCGCATCCTGGGATACCATGAGCCTCCACCTGCGGCCTCTTCATCAGATACGACTCTCGCTCAACAACGCGAGTTTGCTCGACCGTTGTACGCCCAACGGCCGGGTGCTGTTGCCACTTCGACTGGAGCAACTACTAACAAAACTAGGAAGATAGCCACCCAGCCTGAGCGCGTTCTGGATGCCCCAGGCATGGTTGATGATTTTTACCTCAACCTTCTGAGTTGGTCTTGTTTGAATGTTGTAGCCGTTGCGCTGGAGTCGTCGACATACGTTTGGAAAGCGGATACTGGCGCAGTAGTTCAGTTGGGTGAATGTCCCGAGGGGTCGTATGTCTCTAGTGTGGACTTTTCAAACGACGGCGCTTTTCTGGGTATTGGAAATGGCAATGGTGATGTAGAGCTGTGGGACGTGGAAACAGGTCAGAAGCTGCGTACGATGAGCGGACATCAAGGTCAAGTTGCGACCCTCTCATGGCACCAGCATATATTGAGTTCGGGATGTGGAGACGGAAGCATATGGCATCATGACGTCCGTATCCCTCGTCATAAGGTGATGGAGTTGTTGGGCCATACTGGCGAAGTGTGTGGTCTGAAATGGAGGAGCGACGGTGAATTGATTGCTAGTGGTGGCAATGACAATGTGGTGAACATCTGGGATGGTAGGCTTGGAGATGTAGGCGAAGGTGCCCGTGGTAGCGCCAAGTGGGTCAAACGAAACCACACGGCGGCGGTTAAGGTTTGTTAAGATTTCATCGTAAGCTATCCGTTTCTTTATATGATTTCTGCAGGCTGTAGCATGGTGTCCCTGGCAACCTTCTCTTTTGGCGTCAGGAGGTGGTACAAATGATGCGACGATCAACGTATGGAATAGCACAACTGGAGCTCGAGTTCATTCGCTGCGCACACCTTCGCAGGTTACCACGATACACTGGGCAGCACATAAGAAGGAAATACTTAGTACTCATGGATACCCTACAAACTCGATTATGGTTCACGCCTATCCCAGTATGGAGAGAGTCGCTGAGATCCGTGACGCCCACGATTCCAGGGTCTTGTTTAGCTGTTTGAGCCCCGCTGGTGACGTCGTTTGTACTGGTGCTGGAGACGAGAATCTCAAGTTCTGGCGAATCTGGGAGATTGAAAGCGAAGGGACAAAGAAGAAGAAGACCGCAGGTTCTCGGGATGAAGTTGGGAGGATGAACTCGACGAAGGAGGGGATATTGAGCATTCGCTGAACTTGTTTATCTAGATCATTATGTTTTCTGTCATCTCTCCATCGAGAATATTACGGTCGGATCAATGAAGTAGAGAGTTACAATCCATTGACTATCAATATTCCACAGTAAGTGAAATGCAGAGACTTCGTGTTTAAACTACGCGATATCGTACAGGACAGGTTTCGTTATTGTTCATATATTAAAGAAACCAAATTGATCCCTACGCGTCCTTCTTCACCAATTCATTGACGATTTCGACAGCCCTCTTGAACTTGACCTTATCTTCTTTAGTGGGTTGTACCTCGCTAACACCCTGGCCACATCCACCTGGGGCACTATTTTGCCATTGAACCTCTTCACTACCCCATGCGATGCTCGTATTGAGTCCATAGATGTCCTCGGAAGCAGGAGGATATTCGGTTGGGATGGTCTTCAAGATGCCTTGGAGTTCGTGTATAAGAGATTCGGTGTGCTGGTCATCGGCGCTGATCTGCTTGAGCGAGGCTTCTTGTAAGCTTGCTTGGCCACTGGGTCGTGTAGATGATGCAACGGCGAGGGCGTTGTTATCAGACGACTTTGTGATGGTATGGATCGCGTTTGGGGTGGGAGGAGCGAAGCCACCTATAATTCCTGTTTAAAATTCAAACTGTGAGAAGGAAATTTTATTCTTCAAAATTAACAATGTTACCGTGTTGAAGTCTTACGTGGAACTCGGGAACAGGCATTGCAGTGAATGTATGATAGCTATGAGTTGATGGTAAAAGGTTAAAAGATTGTCGCTGATTATCTCCCATTTATAGAAAGTAATTATTAATTAGGCTATGTAAATATAGGGTCCGACGACCCTTTCTTTGAGTCGACATGGACAGGTTCGCGACTTTAGAACCAGTCAAGCTCTATACATCTGGAAAGAACCAGGCTGAGCCTTTGCAAAAACTCGTCGGTCGTCTTCCATCGGATCTCCATCTTCAAATTATTGCGGACCTCCCCCTACCTGATGTGCCAGCCTATGCCAGGTGTTCTAGAGCAACCGCTGCTTTCGTCCGTAACGATTCTGTATGGGAAAGGCGTTGGAAGTCTCTCTTGGTCGATAATGATGCCACCTTCAAGAAAGTACTCGACGATCTCGAGAGGAAGAGAGCCAGTATCTCTCGTGCAGCAGGCCCACCTGTCATATCAGTAGACGACGACTTTGGAGACTTTGCCGATGCAAACATTGTTGCCCAACTTCCTGCAGAAGAAATGGGAGATTTTGTTGGGGCTTTTAGTAATGTCAACATCTCGGCTGCATCTTCCAAGTTACCAGCAAAGGACAGTTTCAAAGCCAAGTTTGTTCGTGCATACAACCTCTTACGACCTCTGACGCGTCTTTTGTCCTCGCCTCCGCATGTCATTCTCTCAAATCTCTCTGCACACTACACTGCATCCCTTTTCCAAGAAGCGAAACTTTTGCACCTCCTTTCTCTCTTCCTCTCGCCTTTCGTCAAGCCCTTCAGACAATGGGGGTCGTTATATATTTCTTTGCGCACCGCCATGGACCGCTACGACTCCAATCTTCTCGCCGCGTTCGATGTCGCTGATGGAAAGGGTGACGAAGTAGGCATGCGAGAAGCAGCGAAATCTAGTTGGGAGGTATGGGACCGCTCAGTGGGTGATTGGGAAATGGGCAAAGTCTGGACAGAGAAACGCGAGATTTTCTATCAGCACGGGAAGTGGCAAGCTCTCGACAATTTTACGTGAGTCTTGTTATCATTTTCACAGTTTCCTCGTTTGCGAATAGCTTTTAGGAAGGAAGAACAACTCGACTTCCAAGCCATGGACGAGTTTATGGACGACGTCGTTGCCGCAATCCAGGACCACGGCGCGAGGGCTGTCCGGATTTTTCCTCCTGCATCTCATGTCCTCTTATTTTTCTCTGAACGACTTGCAAATGAAGTCGTACGTGCAATCAAGCCTTTTCTCTTTCTCTTTTCACTATGGGTTATTCTCCCTTCAGGTTAGCGACTACATCTGCACGCTGTTGTCTCATGCCCGGGAAATTTCTCCAACAACATACCTGAAATCAGTTGCCGCATCCTTCAGGGAGGCATGGCGAATGGTAGACGCCATAATGGAGGTTGCGAAGCAGCGACTAGATTCCAAATTGCAAAAGACAATGACGGAGGATGTCGTGTGGGTTTGTCTACGCTCTACGGTCATCGTGTTATGCTAAATTGGATCTAGTTACAAAATGTTCGAACCGAATATGGACGAGTACCTGGACGAAGAAGTGGAACATGTCAAACGCACCTTGGATCAGATCTGCAAAAATTGGGAGCAAGACGTAGGTTTGTCTCGCCATTTATTTCAGCAATGAGCACTGAGACGCCTTTCATAGAGTACACTGTTGTCTTCCCCAACTCATGCAAATGCTACGACCCAATTCCTCGCATCCCAGAATCCAGCGCTCGTCAAGCGAACCGTTCTCGCGTCTTTTACAAACCTTTTGTTGCTCCCTGTTACCATTGTGCCAAAGACGGTTGGGGCAATGGGTGGTGCACTCGTAACCGGGGGTACCGCTGCTGTGCAAGGGATCGCGATGCTCAACCCTCAGCGCTGGGGTGGAAGTAATTTGCCCGCTAGCAGTTCTGAAGCTAGGACCTTGAGTGGGAATGAGACCGCGTTATATGAAGAAGCCGAGGATAAGGACACGCATAAACCTTCAGTGGCTTCGAATAGTCGTACGTCTTCTTTTCCTCTTCAGGTCCTTGTAGTTCAATGGCATTGCTACAGGTTCCTCGGGTGACCCATCTCCATCAAATTTGAACACCGCCCACCAACTAGACCTTCTGCTTTCCCTCGACGTCGCCCTCGAGCTAATACATGCCGACCGCGATGCCCTAAAACGCGTTGAAACTTTTGCTGGCTATCCGGGTCATTGTGGTCATAGAGTTCATGACACTATGGAGGAAATCTTCATACTCATGTTGCGGGCACTTGGAGATCGGCACATATCAAAAGGCTTTGCTCAGTAAGCTCCTTTTTTTTTAAAAAAAAAATACAACCACATCTAATTTTTTGGGGAATATATTAGAGCCACTGAACGAATGCAAAATTATAAACCAGCAGAACATTTAGAGACATCCAGCGTTGCCCCTTTAGTTCAATTCTTTGAATTGGTGCATCTTGGAGATACAATTCAATCTATGGTGCAGGTATATTTTGACAGAGCACTGGTAAGTGAACTAAATTTCTAGACCAGGTGAAATAATTGAGACCCTTTTATTTATAGGCACCTTATATTGACAAGACAGACTTTTTAAATGCTGCAGTAAAGGAGAAGATGAAATTTGAGCATTCATTAGATGATTCTGTGGCATTGGGTCTTAATGCTGGGACTGAAGTATTAATGAACCAAGTATGTTTCTATTGTTTCTTTCAATAGAAATGCTAATTGTGTGTGTATAAGGTGGAGCATATTATTGTTATGCTTACAAAAGCGAGGGAATATTATCCTTCAGAAGGTGCTCCTTTGGAGCTGAGACCAACAGAAGGATGCATGGAGGCCATTTATTGTTTAGAAAGTCATTGCAAATTGTTGAAGGGAAGCACAGCTAAGGAGGTATTAGAAGTATTTTATCAAGAAATTGGATTGAGATTAATTGGGTAAGACCTTCTCTGTTGTTTATAACCAAAGACTAACCTGCACCAAGAATTCTACAAAAACACATCAAACGGCAAATTATATCATTAAATGGGGGTTTTCAGATTATTGCTGATCTGAATGCTTACAATGCCTTTATAGCATCTTTGAAGGTATATTTATATTTTCTAAAGTGACTTGGCCATTAAAATTCCTTCAGATTCCATCCCTTGCAGCAGATTTTGCAAATTTGAGAATGTTAGGCCATGTTTACATTGTAGAGGATGCAAAAGATCTCGCTCAAATTGTAAGGGATGTAACAAGATATGGTGGTGCATATAGACCAGAGGTAAAATTCTGGAGTTTGGGTTATTATTCTGTTAAAATAACCAAACTCGATTCAGGATATATATGAATTTATTCAAAGGAGATCAGACTGGAAGAAAATTGAAAAAATAGTAGATAAGACCATGTACAATTTAAGTTTTAAAGAAGATTGTGTTACTTCATAATTACTCTCGAGTTTTTAATAAATAAATTTTCTTACAATATTATGAAATGCTGGCGCTCTCTTCTCAGTGATTCAATATTCAATACTGGTCTTTACCTGAACACCCTTGATGAATAAACCAAAATCTTGGGTAGATGCTGTCGATGACTTATGATTTTTTTCGATATTGTCCAGTTCTTCCACGAAGAAACAAGAAAAACACTATAACTCGAGTTTCGTTTCCGATCAGATTTGTTATGAAGTAACCACAATAATTGTGCTAATGTTCGGAGAAACAATGCGCTACGCTATTCGGACAGTCTATATAATGAGTCAGGAACCAAAAACATCTTGTGTAACCGCATACGAGTATTGACTGACCTTGGCATAAAGAGACTCAACGACCTTCCCTACCTGCCCCAACGTCTCAATTGCCGGACCATATGTACTCTGTTTTTGGTTTTTTTTAAAAAAAAAGCTGAGTTATGCAACAAACAAATATGGCACTGGAAAAATGCTCACATCGACTTCGGGTTCGTCATAAACAAGTAGACATCCTCGGCCTTGATCCAAAACTCCATATAGCACTTTATCTAAAATCATCTGCGAAAGCTTGGCTTCCACAGCCTGACGCTCCTGACCCACCATCTCAGCAAC
>QDKV01005149.1_pt1 | contig 30099 bp, 38 predicted proteins | sample 1861101 | NCBI WGS metagenome assembly QDKV01 (sample SAMN04275158, study PRJNA302643) | Fungus metagenome, whole genome shotgun sequencing project. | isolation source: fruitbody | host: Mallocybe terrigena | place: Sweden | collected 2013 | reverse complement strand
AGTGCCATACAAAACCAGTGGTGAGCGGGCCAGATTTTCATAATCGTTGAAAGGAAACTTTGCCTTGCGAATCATGCATCATGGGTCACAACTGAACTGACTTAAATTCGGAACAAACTAGCCTAAAATGCGGTCTAAATATGGAATATTGGCATTTTTTGATTTTTCCCACTGCTGGTACTTGCGATCAGCGAAATTATAAAAAATTATTTACCAATTCACCTTTAATCTGAACACGTTCCAGATAAAATAGTTTCCGGTTCTTGTACTGGCATTAACTTAGGCACAAATATCTTGTAGGGTGCATATTCTCAAGTTTACGTTAAATTACAGGTAAATGATATCGGGGTATGACGAGAGAGTTCAGTGAGGCCGTCGGCGGTAATCACGAACTTGAAGGAGCCAAATCCTTCAATTTAATCTTCTTCGTCTTCGACTTCGGGCATAATTTGCGACAAGTATGAACCATCCAATGCACCTAGAAATGTCATGTAAACGATAGAACCTCAAATACAAAAACAAACATACGGCCTACGTCAAGTCCGTTGTGTTTCCCCTTGTAGGCAGATATAATGGGGCTAGGTGTCTGCAAGTAGTCAGACACTGAAGATTTTTGGGTGTTGGTGGAAGACGGAGGTACGGAGCCGTAGTTGATAACTCTTGATGGGGTGTCAAGGGGTGACGGTACATAGGACGAGTTGTTGTTAGGCCCTGGAGTTGAAGAAGGAAAAGAAGGTAAAACCCGAGATGTGGAGGCTTTGGGAGAGAAAGCAAAAGGTCTCTGGACTTGAGGACTTGTCTGAAATAAAACGTGATTTTCATTTCACTTGGACACACCAGAGGTAGGAGATGCGTACATTCGGTGAAAGAACTTTGAATGATTTTTGTGGTGTTGAAGACATGACCGCCTTTGGCTTTGATGGAGACTTGAAAGGTGGTGGTGGCGCACGGGGATACTTTATGGCATATGATGCCTCGAGTATGTTATAGAACAACAAAGTCACCAGTGCGGTTTCTAAGAAAGTTAAATGTAAACGTCGTCGTCCCTCTCGTGTCTAATGTGAAGACACACCGAACAAGCAAATCCAGTCCCAAATCCACTCTGCTGACCATGGTGTATGATGGCTCGAAGAGAGTAATGTCTTTAACGCTGTCGGTAACGAAGGAACAGGCAAAAGGTAGGAGAGCAATAGTGTCGTTATCAGGCAGAGCGCGTTGGTCCTTATGCGTTGGACCGCCTCAGCCTTATGTGGCTTCAGGCGATTGGTGAAGGTGTTCAACATTGGGAAGATCAAGGCATGTTTGTTACATAAGGTAGAGGCAACAAAGAAATATATTCACACGATTGTTCTTTACCTTCGAAATTTCAAAACGCAATGGGCGAGTCAAAGGCGATGGTTGTAAGTTGTGCGGATGGACAGACTATATAAATAAAGTACTAATGCTGAAGAAAACAGACGGCCGTTGTGCTATTTTACCTATTCGCGGCACTGGCGATGGTAATGGCCAATAAATGGGTGTTGAATACCACAACTATACCACTCTTCTTCCTCTGGTCACAGCTATTCCTCGCTACACTTTTCTTCATCGTCGCAGACTTCCTGCGTTTTCTCCCCTCCTCCGCCCGCCTTTCATTTTCTTTCACAACGTCCAAAGGCCTCGTCCCCATGGTCTCGCTCAACGTTCTGAGCCTTGCCTTTAGCAACTTTACCCTCAAATACGTCGATGCTTCATTCTACCAAGTTGCAAGGGGCATGGTCCTTCCGTTTACTGTGCTGGTCAGCTTTCTTATGCTCCATTCACGGCCCAGTCTCCGCATCCTCATTTCTTGCGCTGTTGTTACCCTCGGCTTTTTCATTGGCGTATTTCTCGACGGCACACCCATTTCCGTCAAGGGCATATCTTTCGGCGTAGCTAGTTCCCTTATTACTGCCATTCACTCTGTCGTCATCAAACAGTCTCTCAATGTCGTAGGAGGGAGTGCCCTCTTGCTTAGCTGGTATACCAACTTCCTCAGTGCAGTTGCACTTCTTCCTATCGTCGTTCTCGCAGGTGAAGCTCCAGGCGTTCTCAATCTCCTCTTCTCACCGGAGTCCACCCTTTCAAAAAATGGTGCCCTTTCCCCCCTATGGACATTTTGTTGGGGTTCTCTGATCACCGTTAGTGATTTTATTCTCACTTTGCCTTTTTTCGATTTATCATTTGAATCGCCTTTTTAAAGGGCATCCTCGGCTTCCTAATGTCCATCGCCTCCCTCTTGTCTATCAAAGTCACTTCACCCATCACACATATGGTCTCCTCTGCCGTACGCGGCGTTGCTGCTTCCCTCCTTGGCATGTGGTTATTCCACGATATTATCACCACGTACGCTTTCCTTCTTTTTTTTTTCCATCGGGGTTCCCGCTTATTGGGACATTACAGAGGCCGGGCATCTTCCATTGCCACCATCCTGTTTGGATCCATATTGTACACGTGGGTTAAACACCAAGAGTCTATCGCACCCTCTTCCACTTCCTCACACTCACCCGCACAAAACCCCAACCACAAATACGAACGCTTAGGTACAGATGACATCGAGTTGGGCGAGAAAAGCCCACCTGAAGACGTGAACCGCTAATTTATTTAAATCTCATCTAGAGGTACCCTTAGAGCACATGCCATCCATTGCCGCTAGAGACGGAGTTCTTGCAGCTGTTTTAATATACACGGGCATTTGAATGTGCGGGTTTTGTTGGAAAATTGGATGGCATGTGTATGATATTGCAGCATGTATGAACATGTCAACACTTCATTATCAATTTGCAAATGGTATGATGATCCCGTTGCAAAGATTGCCCCGGCTTTCTCATTGGCGTATTTCTCGATGGTACACTTTCGTTTGTATTTATCTCGCCATCCATCGCCTCCTTGAATTCTTTACCTCTCGCGACCAGTACGGAGGATGTATAACATCATCAGCGGGCTTTGAAAAAGGACGACTGGGAGAAACGAACGCGTTTTAGTAGACCCCCTATCACTCAACATCTCGCACGTATTTTTAACCTAAATACCCCCTTGAAAGTGTACATTTGTTCATATATGTATTATATAAATATAGTTTTGAATGGTTTGTGAGGTAAAAGTCACTATGAGTGAGGTTGCATTGATCAAGGCCAAGATGTACCTATGTCGAAATTAGCGTCTCAAGAACTGTACATGTTGACTGACAATTAAGCACACATCAGTCGGCGCCAGCTTCACATATGTTGCTATGGCACAAGACCTTCCAAAGATCAACTTTTATAACTCTACGTATAGAATATAATCAGAATATAGTAGTGAACTGTTTTTGAGGTAGAATCTGCCAGCTTCCATTGAATAATTCTCAATTCCTATTGCATTTCATCATTCCTTCTCCATCATATATCATGGAGTGCACCCGATTTTTTTTTTTCAAAGTTCAAGTTTCCACGGGGGTCCACTAAACTTCGTTTCTCCCTGACGAAGCTCTTACCCATCAACTTTTCTCACATGTTTCCTCAAACACACGCAAAAACACGTATTCCAGATTCAGAGTCATTGACCCATAGGCTGGGCTGTCCACCCAGGGGTATGGGTTAAGGCAAGTTTAACTGTATATGTATTATATAAATATAATTTTGAACTGTTTGTGAGGTAAAAGTCACTCGAACTGTATGAGTGGGCTGCTGATCAGGCCAAGATGTAGGACTTATGTCGGAAAAAGCGAAATTAGCGTCTCAGGAATTATACATATTGAACCTGACAATTAAGCACCTTTCTAGGTCCACATCAGTCGGCGCCGTTGAACTTCACATATGTTGCTATGGCCCCACAAGACCTTCCAAAGATCAACTTTTATACGTATGGAATATACTACTGAACTGTTTTTGAGGTAGAATCTGCCGGCTTCCATTGAATTATACAATAACATTAGTCATTCTCAATTCCTCCTACTGCATTTCATCATTCCTTCTCCATCATATATCATGGAGTGCACCCGATTTATTTTTTTCAAAGATCAAGTTTCCACGGGGGTCCACTAAAACTTCGTTTCTCCCTGACGATGCTTCCTCAAACACACGCACATGTACGCAAAAACAGAGTTAGGAGTTTAAATTTATCTGGAGTTTCAAAGATCTGATTTTGCCAGCACTGTCAGGGCTCCTGGCATGGTTGCCGTGATAGCCTCTTCAGACAACCATGCGGCAGATCATTCTTGCATATGCTTCTCCAGCTCCTTACATGCAGAAAAACGATGCAAGATCGTTGCCAGCAATATGCGGCAAAATCGCAATACGCTTATATTTACTGGTTGCCACCGGCCTGCCATCTGCTTTAGCTTTCACAAGTTTCAGCGCTTATTGGATTGTGCTCGCAGCATCCACCGTTTGACATGACAGAACCAGTCGGCGAAAGAGAGAAATACAGCGATGAGTTGGATTCACATCAGCAAGCCATATACGAGCGGCCCAAGGGTTTCTATGGATTGTATTCACATCCTATCACCCAGGTTCGTATCTTTTGGGAGTTGGCCTGTGAGGATTCATCGGAGTTGTTGTCTTTCAGGTGACGATGCTCGGGCTAGTTTGTTTCATGTGTCCAGGTACATCGAATAATTTTCAAGAGGAGGTTGGACTGTCTTCTAAGCCCTTTGCGTTGCAGGTCTTTTCAACGCCTTGAATGGCCTTGGCGCTGGTGGCCAAGTTGACTCTCGAACGAGTGCCAACTCCAATTCGGCACTTTATGCAACGTTTGCTATTTCTGCCTTCTTTGCCGGGTAAGGGTTCGTCTCTTTATGTGTTGATCTATTGACGTTTCATAGATCTGTCAACAACATTCTGGGTTCTCGGCTGACCCTGCTCCTTGGAAGCTTGGGCTACGGCCTTTATATTGCTTCTTACCTGTGAGTATAGTTCTCAATTTGCTTGAACCATCATTAATATATTTCCAATAAAGTTCCATGAACATCCATCCCAACGATGGGGGATTCGTTATTGCTGCCGGTGCCATTCTTGGCATTAGTGCTGGTCTCCTCTGGATCGCTCAGGGTTCTCTCGTTCTTTCCTATCCAACTGAAATTCAGAAAGGAAGATTTATCAGTATTTTTTGGACAATTTTTAACCTTGGAGCTGTAATTGGTTCTGCTGTATCACTTGCGATCAATTTCAAATCCTCTGTGAGTGTATCATATCAGATTTATATACGACCCCGATGCTGACTCCATCGCAGGCCAACTCGGGTATAGTATATTTCATCAGATAGAGGACCCAACTTATTGACCATGACTCCTCAAACACAGTCAGCAACGGGACTTATGTACGTCGTTAGATTTCTCATCCAATTTTCGTCATAACAAGACAACCTCAGATTGCTTTTTTGGTTCTCACTCTATTTGGCGCTACGATTCCGATGATTATGGTTAACCCCAAGGACATTATCCGCACAGATGGTACCAAGGTTTCCACTTCTCGTCACCCTTCCTGGAAAGTAGAAATATACGGACTCTGGGTTGCCGTCAGAGACGATCCCCTCATTATTTTGCTTTTCCCCATGTTTTTCGCCTCGAATTGGTTTTACACATGGCGTCAGTTTTTTCTCGAAATTTTTTAGAAACTTCCAAAGCTAACTCGTTTATAAGAATTCAATGGCTACAATGCTGCATTGTTTAATATCCAGGCTCGATCACTCAACAATCTCATATACTGGATTTCGCAAATTCTAGGTTCCATTGCCATTGGTTTCCTCCTAGACCAGAGGAACATCACACGACGAACCCGTGCCTTTGCTGGCTGGACTATTCTCTTTGTGACTGTGATGGCTGTTCATATCTGGGCTTACTTTTACCAGAAGTACTTTTTCTTTCTTCATCCTGGCTCCGTCGGTTCCTGTTCATACTACTATTACCAGGGACTATACGCGCGAAACAACACTTCCAGAGTCTCACAAGATGGGCGTTCATGACCCCGGTTATGTTGCCAAAATCTGGCTCTATTTCTTCTTCGGTATTTTGGATGCTATGTGGCAGATTATTGCGTACTGGATTATGGGTGCTATGTCGAACGACCCGGCTAAACTCGCCCACTTCACTGCGTTATGTCAGTCTTATATTTCTCTCTTCGCGAGCGTTCACTGAGATAAATATCCCGATACAGATAAATCGCTTCAGTCGGCGGGTGCTGCTGGAATATGGCGAGCCGATGGCCAAAAGATTCCGTCAGCCTTTGGTTCATTGGGATTTCACAACCTTTTTTTTTACTTATTAAATACACAGGTATATGAACATGTTTGTTTCGACTTGGGTCCTCCTTGTTGCCGGACTTGTGTTTGCCCTCCCAATGATTTACCTCCGTGTCAAGGATACAACTGATGTTGCCGATGAAACTCCGTAAGTTGTGTTTATGTGTTGGTTGTCTACCATCGCTGATGAACCTTTCTTTAAGTGCTCGTATGGATGACTCCCGTATCCATGCCGCTGATGAACTTGAAACTAAATCCTGATCCTTGTTACGACGGTTCATCGTCGCTCGATTTCCTTTTTAACCTACTATGTATAATTTTATTGAGTTTAAATAGCGAACGACAACTCATTTCTACTCTATCGCTAGAAAGCTCTTCCTTTTTCTTGCAGGTGGAAATGTTTGTAATAGGACACACCGATATACTTTCTTTTCCCTTGGTGTCATTACTCAGGCTGTAGGTTCAGACAATGTAGCTATGACAATCGGTTCAACATAATTTGAACTAGCTCAGTCTAGCTGTCTCGTATGTAAACGACAATGTTAGAAGCCGTTGTACAAGGTTAGTTTTCCGGTAAGGGAGACTACGTCAAGACGAACATTGGGGAAGGAAGTGAGACCATTCGGACACAAAGCACCATAAGATGATGATCACATTCAAATCGTTTTAATAACTTACATTCAAACTCTCCCTCTTCAAACTTTATGTCCTCATAATTCAGGGTGGGACAATTGGGCCTTCTCCCTACACGGACGCCTCGACAGACAAACTGCATTTTGGATTCTCCCACCATCCCGTCCTACTAGGTACTTGTAGCACACAGGTGTAAGCGATAAAAAAGAATATAAGCCATTCCGAGAGTTATAGTTTATTCGGCTCGATCTAATTGAGTCAACGGGTAAGTCCATATGCCACAACCAACTTGAAAGTTGGCAAAGCAGGTGGAGTCGGAACCGATCAGTGGCTTATCCCCATCCCGTCGGATTGGGAGTCGTAGGATACTTTCACAGCGTTGCCGATGGGTAGTGGATATAATGCAATGCACAAAACTCACCCGCTGCTAGCCCTCCATGCAATTGCACTGAGATTCGAAAGCTTGAACAAAAAAGCATACCAGTACAGAATTCAGAATTACTGGAGACCTACACGCATAGACTTCACAACATGGCGGGTGAGCAGTCTCATTATAGCAAAGATTCTGGTCACAAGAGTCTGAAATACAACAAGAATAGAATTTTGCCGTGTGCTCCGGCGTAGGGGACCCCTGAAAGTCCTCTATATATTTGATTCAGTTTTTCTGGACCAATTTTGTGAACGATGACTGCTGGATCAGGCCTTTTGGCCCAAGTTTTCGTGGACGCCTGCTTCGGAGATACGGAGTTCATTTGCAGAAGAAATAGGCTATTCGAAGAATCCTGATGCGAAATCTTTATTATAATAATTCAGTTCGAGCGGGTGGATGGAGCGTTGAGTAAAGAAATGTCATGTCGTTGTTGTTCGTGTTCTCGTTCATGTTCTCGTTGTCGTTGTCGTTCGTGTTGTCGTGTTGTTGTCATGTTGTTGTCGTGTTGTTGTCGTGTCAATATGGTTGACAGTCGTGTTAATGTGCTTTGGACACAAGAGTGCTGGAGGTCGTGTGGGTATGGTAAAGGGTGTACGAACCATCAGGACACGTAAGCTGATTGTCACAACCTGTCACCCTCTGCACAGGTGTTCGTCACGGGTCATGATTTGGTCACCCGCGTACCCGCGACCCGTCCCGTGGAATTTCCCATGGGTTGTCACAACCCGTGCCATTCCCTAGTAATATTCCATTTCAGGAGGTTTTCTCCATTGAACTTTTGTTCTTCAGAGAGTATTGTCAAAGAAGGTGTTCCCAACGACATCACAACTAATATTAATCACTTGAGTACTTGTTCGGAAAGTTGTCAATATATTATGAGTTGAGTCGTCTAATGTTTCCTTTCCTTCTGAGTTCTCAACAAGTGTGGATGGGGCCCATAACCTATTGTAAGTTAAGTCTCAGTTGGTTTTGGGGTAACAACTGAGAGTGGTTCGAAATGGTATCGTTGTAAATAAAGGAAATCAAATAGATAGAATAATCATGAGACATCACGAAAGGGATATAAAAGGGAATGGTAGTGATGTGAAAAAGAAAGAGGTTAATAAATGATAGGGATTATGTTCACCTTTCAACAGTGATGCTTTCTTGACTCATTGTAACCAACTGTTTTTAGATCTACACACAAGTGCAAAATAAACAATCCTTGCAAGAATGTATTCTTATTGTCAACCTGAGTTTGGAACATGAGCTACCTGAGAAATAAGAAATCACTGGAAGTCACAACTTCCTACTTGCTACAACCACAGAGAATGACTTCAGCTTTTGAACAAGGATTGTATGCCCCTACTACCCGAACAGAAAAGCAAAGGTGAAATAGGCCCAATCCCTAAACTGTTGCATAGGCCACCTCTCTAGAAATTCTGAGAGGTGACACTGCCAACCACACAAGTCACTATCTAATGTTTGCAACCGTGCCTTGCAGTACTCCCAGTTAGCAGGGTACCATCCAGACTGGTGCCAATCAATGATCGCACGGATGCAAACAGGTCCAGCACTAGGTGGTGATACAATAATGTTCATCCTGTTTATATCACCATGTGTAAAAAATATCTGCTGATTATCCCATAGCTTGTTGCGGAAGCGATGAGGCAATGAGGGTGTTTTTGGATTGCAGAAATAGTCATGGAAGGCGGCAATAGAATTGAATGGTTCTGGAATCCGAACATATTCAAAGATCAGGTCCTGCGGAGGCTGGCGGCCAATTGTCCCTACTTGCCAGGTGCTCAGTTAACTTGATGTCATGTATGAAGGACATTTTTACCAATGAACGGATCAGATGGATCTTGCTCCAGCTCTCGGAGTGACTGTATCATTGGCTTCAGCTGTGCACACACATCCATCTTTGCTTCGTTGGACAAATTGGCCCAGCATTCGAGTAGAGTTACGCCTTGCACAAGTTCCATGTACAAAAATATGTAATCGCCATCGTGGACAAAGGCATAGACCTCCGGTACTGGCACACGTTTGCCCAGAAAACGGCGGATAGTACAGAGAGAGTAGGCTTCAGAAATAGAGGTGTATGAGGCTGCTCCAGTCTGAGAATGCCCCGGACGACGCCCAAACTTAACAACTATCCCCAAAGCCGGAAAAGGAACGACATGGGGCTTCCCCAAGGGAAGTAACGATGATGCAGTGCGCACCTCGTCAGGCGAGGGCAACTTTCGGTGGCAAAAAGTCAAAGGAGCATCGTATAGAATCTCGTCATGAGAAACAACAAAGTTGTCCCTGGAAAACATGTCTGGCGTAACCCGCACACGAGAAGAAGGTGCTGGCCAAGGAATATATGCCATGTCGTCCTTTTCTGACTGTTTTGCGTTGGAAAATAATTGGGTTGAGGGCGACATTTGCATATTGCGATTGGCAGCTGAGTTCGGTGCCAGGGACTGGCGAATCGGTACGAAAACAGTTAGTATACAGATAAAGTGAATGAAGCACACACCTCTGCGGCTTCCTCAATGAAGGTTAGAATATAGCTGTATACGTTCTTTGCAGCGGCAACGGCGGCAAAGCCATTTTGTTGAGGAGGAAATGGCATGACTAGTCACTGATTTGATCGACCGCCCGGGAGACCCCTGAAAGTACTCTTTATATTTGATTCAGTTTTTCAGTTTTTCTGGACCAATTTTGTCAAGCCTCGAAAACATTGACTCACATAGTACTTTCACTCTGCTGGACCAAGCCTTTTCGGCCCAAGTTTTCGTGGACGCCTGCTTCAGAGATACCGGGTTCATTTGCAGAAGAAATAGGCTATTCGAAGAATCCTGATGCGGAATCTTTTAATAATTGAGTTCGAGTAGCCGGTGGATGGAGCGTTGAGCAAAGAAATATGTGTTTAAAACTTGTAGGGCAACATTAGACTGTTGGAAGTGTGCTAATGAGTTTTTGTCCATATAAATATGTAATCGGATGAGTCTTTCACACGGGCCGTCCAACAATATTTTTCTTCTGCTTTCCACCGTACTAAATGCCCGGAAGGCAATTTTTACGTTCTGATCAGCGACATAAACATCCGCAGGTTGAGATTACGACGAAGTATGCGTCTGGCGTGCAGGTCATAAACGCACTACGGACAGATAACCCTGATGCGCTGACACAAGGTATATCTTCGCTGTTGTCTATACGCTTTCCCTATAATGATCGGTAGTCCTTATTTCTCTTCGAAATCAGTTGGCCTTGAGACCCCAAGGTGTTTCAATAAGTTCCCAAGACGAAAGGCTTGTCATTGTGCGAGAATGGTTGAAAGCTTCTCCAGGGGTGGAAGTTTTGTTCGAGTTGTGGGATGCGACACACCCGGTATTTCTTCTTTTCGTAGTTGCCTAGAATTTCTCAGTCTAATCCCGTCTGTAGAAGCAATCTTCTGTTATTGCACTTGTGTTATCTACTTTATCTTCAATTTTGACCCTTGTCTCTGCGCATTACATTGACCATTCTCTTGGCCGTTTAATTATGAAGACCTTGTTGACGCCAGTCAAATTTCGCTATTTGAATTCATACGTTAGTGGTTCGCGTAACGAACTAATCATTCTTGCATTCAAGCTATATAACGTCATGTCGAATTTCGCTGGTGGAGGGGATAAGAATTCTGTCCTCGAAAATTTTGGCTGGGAGACGAAGGTGCGCAGGACATTGTTTAACAAACTTAGCATCTATTAACAGACAAAATGTTAGTCTTTGGGAAAGGTTTTTAATATGCGACGGAAGATGCCTCAACATAATGTTTGCCCAGACCCTCTGATCTGGCCTGGTGAGGTTGATTAAATCTGTAATCGACTAAACATGCTGACCTCCTCCCGAGATATCAGAACGTTCTTCATCCTCTTTCTTCTCTCGTTCCTGGATGCGAACGCCACTGCACAAACAAAGGGCACATTTCTTGAACGACATCGCGATATCTTCCTTTCCGTCTTCAAAGGAATAGGTCAAGACCATCATTCATTGGTGAAAAGGATACTAGAGGTCTGTTGGATCGAAATTTGGTCCGATCAAAAACTTAAACGGACTCTCAAAGTTGGGCTGTTTAATGAGACCACTATTGGCCATGTAAAGGATTCCTCTTGAATTCAAGTGTAATTGCTAACGAATGTTTGACTAGCTCACGAAGTTGTATGATCGAGTGCAATTTGATGATGACGACGACGAACATGTACCTGCCAATCTTATTCACCATTACCTACTCGCGATTTGCACTCGTCCTGGCATTGGGATCTGCTTTAAGGATAAAGGGTGGTATCCGAGGGGGACAGATCCGGATTGTGTTGGCCCGAGAGAGGATGAAGACTCAAAGATGAGGACTGGGAAAATTCACAACAAGATCCTCGCCAACGTCCTTAAATCGCTGAAGGTGAATGAGGATTCGAGGCAACAAGAACTGGCGATAAAAATTCTTTCTGCATGTCCCGAATTAGTTGCTGGGTGCGACTTCATTCTCCTCTCTGGTGTAAATAATATCATCTTGACAAGGAAATTAATACAGCTACTGGTCTGCGGCCGCACTCACCCTCGAACCACGGCTTTCCTCGAAATGGATCGCTAACGTTACATTCGCAGGGAAAATTATCTCTTTGCCAATCCCAACTTCCTCCTTTTACTTTCTTAATCAGCTGTACAATCCAACACCACCCCTTTTGTCCACCGTTCTCGAGAACATTCTTCCGTCAGCCAATAGCAGGAACAACCTGTCCAAAGGTCTACAGTCGCCTTCGGGTTTAGTTCAACATTGCACAGCGCTGACTTTGATCAAAACCCTTTGCAAATTCCAAGCTGTGCTAGAGAAATTCCGTGAAATTGCTGGGACTTTAGACGAAGACGAGGAAGACGGGCAGTGGTTGAAGAGGTGTAGGGAACTAGAGAAAGAGGTGCGAAAGAGGGTTCCCGAGTTCATGGTTGTGGTTGCGTTTGGACATCAGACACAGCAAGCACCGCAAATCCAGGAGGGTTTGAGTTATCTACAAACCACCAAGACGAAGAATGCTCTGTTAACTGAGAGTGCGCAAAGGTTGTTGTGGTTGTATCAGAAATGCTTGCCGGCTGTTGTAGCTGAGGCAAGATTTGATGTTGGAAAAGTGTTGCACGCCTTTGCTACTGCTGCAGAAGATGACGAAAAGGAAGAGGGTTCTAACGCAGCAGAGAGACTTTATCGAGTTCAGCAGCTCCATATACTGCGCCTTCTGAGGGTTAGCAATCAGTTTGTTTGGAGTGTCAAGATTTGTAAGTTCAGGATTGCTGTTTTTCGAAGAAGATTAATGTTTTTCCAGCCACACTACCCCATACTCCATTATACATCTTACTCAAAGTTCTTATATCCTCTAGAATTCCTGCAATTCGGACGACTCTCGGCCACCTTGTCTGTCACATTTTATCGCGCAGCATTCTGTTTCAAGAAGACCCTGAAGAACCGAATCTTTGGCTGAAAGCTTTGCCAAGGTACCGTCCTACTATTCTTCCGCATGTACCGCAAGAAGCGGACATAATCGACATGAGGGACGAAAGCATAAACGTTATCACCTTCCTAGATGAATGCGTACAGCGGTGTTTACAAACACCGTATCGATATGTCGAGGCTCTCCGGTCACTTGCCCTATCGACTGCTTCATCCAACGGTTACGACCCTGATCCCCTCGGAAGAGTCGATGAATTTCCCAGCCCTCTTTTTATGACGCTTCTTGAACAACTCGAGGCAAAGGTCAAGAACAAATTGTTGGCTCCAGCGTGCCTTGTCGGTGTTGCGACTTTTATTGGGACCCTTACATTTTATCTGTCGAGTAAGACCAAAGATCTCGGTATACTAAAGGTGTATGCGGATCAAGTCGATGCTGTGTTATCGCAGGATGTTCATGCAAGAGTCGTGAATATTGCCATACGGAAGAAGTTGACGATCTTACGCTGCTCATTGAAGTTTAAAACCTGTCAAAAATTAGACGAGATGAGCGAGAATGAGGAACTCCAGATTTGGCTCTTGCAAATTGAGGGTGTTCCTATCCGTACGGGTTTCTGGTTTTTTGTCGTGTCAATACTCATTTAGTCCCTTGACAGCTGAAGTGGAGTCGCATCGAAAGGCTCTAGCCCTACGCCTCGTTGACAAGATTAGGTCACTGGAAGCACAGTTAACAACAAGCCAGCTCAAGCGTTTATTTCGAGTCATATCCACCCTTGACATTTCCGTTCTTCCCAGCCTGATCGAACACATCGTACCAGGACATGCGAATCTGTGGCAAGCGGCGCTAGGAGTGTTTGGCTACTCCGTGTTTTCTCATCAGTAGGTGTCCACTGTTTGAATACCTTTGGTCGTTTCCAATTAACGATGTAAGTTTGACTTTTGAGCTTTTATACCTTCACACTGGATGTGAAGACTTATTCGACGATGACAAGCAGAAAACCCTCGTCGAAACAAATTTTGCTCACACTCACACACCCACTTTGGCGGAACTTGATCACGTCTTGTCTTTCATCATGCATGGGATTGCCCTTTCGAGCGACAATTCGGTAGCCCTGAAAGCTCATATTGTTCTACTTGCCCGCTTCTTTGAAACAACTAAGGCATTCAGTGAAACTTATTTTGAGGCATTGAAAGAAATAGTCTTTATTCACCCAAATAGCTTCAAAGACGTTTTGTTTTCTGCAATACCCGGTGATATACTTGAAGGTAAGTTTTTAACCTTTAGTTTATTCATTGAGCTGGACATTGTGTTTTAGCTGCAAAAAAATTTCTAAACATTTGCGCGAACCCTCTTTCTGCTTCGGATAGGAAGCTACTCTCCGATTTCAGCCACCATTGGTTTCATTTGCTTAGTTCAGAAATGTTCGAAGGCACCGATTATTTACAGGTGAAGACGTCGTGCGTATGGATCAAGTACATGGAACCACCACAGTTGTTTGACCTCTTGGATTCCTTTTATACGCGGAACCCTGGGATAACATTTGGAGACCCGAGTTATGAGCTTGTGGAAATCATCGTTCACACAATATCATGTTTCACGTCGCCATCGTATTGGCAAAACGAGTTCGAATTCGCCGTCAAGTTGTCTCAGCTACTTCGGTTGCGCCCTCTGTTTCCGCGTGTGTCGTTGCTGGATCAAGTTATTGGAAGAGTGATTCATTCTTCAATACCAGTGGGCTTGGACATCCCTTCTTTGCTCTCCTGTTCGACCACTTTTGCGGATCTAATGGCTCGTTCTACAATTCGCTGGGCTGGGCGCTTGGTTTACGCAAAAAACTCTAAACCCATAGACATCCGGTCATATTTGACTGAAGACAAGATTTCTGATTCAACAAGTACCGTTATCAGTGGATTATTGTATCACCACCCATCCGTTTGCTCTGAAGTCTTGCGGTGGATAACATCGGAGAATTGTTTGAAGAGAGATATAAAACACCTTTTACCCATTATCTATGGTGTAATTGACGTCTCTTCCGTAAACAATTCTAACGTAGCGACAGTCAGCGATGCCCTTTGGAAATCTCTTTTGCCTAGGATTGTTGCCGTCATCGCCGACGAGAGTTCCCCCTATATTTTGCGATTACAATCGCAGCATGTTCTCGCCGCCTTATTCCTGACATCACAAGCTGAGACGACAGAGTTTCTCAACGCCTTTGCGCGAGAAGTCCAGGTTACATTGAAAAAAGCGCCGACTTCAGAGCTACTCGCGCTGGCAACGTGGCTATGTGGTCATATTGGTTCGGTTGCACACGACTTCATCTCTACGCTAGTGGAGACGGGGATGCAGTGGGTAATTCGTCAGCTCTCAGCTGACAATGAAAGATCAGATTTGGATTCAGCATTACATGCACTGAGTAGGCATCAGCTTCTGGCTTTCTTGAGTTTTATTCGATAATTTTTTGCGCTTAGCATCGCTCGTCGCTTCGGCATTTGTATCGAAGGCACACCTAGTGGAAACTTTGGTATCTGTGGTAACCCAATACCACCTTTCAAGTGTTCCCGCACTTCGACTCGCTATCGCGTCCATTTCGACTTGCCAATTAAAGGTATGTTGCCACATCCAACAGAGACTTCGAGACTAACTAAGATGATGTATAGCCCTTTGTTGTCAATCGCCAATTGCAGAGTATCATCCAACATCCACAGTTTTTCAAAGTCTGTTCAGGTCAACTCATGGATAACAAAATTCGGGATGCATTGATCGAACTACTTTATGGCCTCTTCAACCTTCACCCTCATAACACCTGTCAGATCACCCACCTCGAACCTTTGGTCAGGGTCTATCGGGGGACCTTAAGCAAGTGCGACTTGCGAATACTTTCGATTTTCCAACTTTTCGAGGGCCAGCGCAAATTATCCATCACACCACTCGTCACTTTATGGTCCGTAACACCAAGTTCCACAACAACTACTGCTTTGGAATCACTCCAGACTTTAGATCCCGTCGTCGTGTTTCGGACTTGCTTAGGTTTCCCTTTATGGCGCCGTCTGGGCTGCCAAGAATTTGCACGAACAAACCAGGAAGGTGTTAGATTGTATGACCCAGTGTTCCTCATGCTTCTTTTCAACCAAATGATCGCGGTTCAGCCTCCGTCGTCAGCCTATTCTTGGTTGGAATTGTTTAGAACAAATGTGGTTTCTTTATTCATCAGGGCGTTATCGGCAAAGGATGCAGAGATACGGGAGTTGGCTCTCTGCCAAATAGTGGCACTATGGAGACGTTTGGAGGTAAATTTTCTGCCTCTGCCGGCTAATTCGATGCTGATGTTATCTATAAGAGTGCAGATGTTCAGGAGAAAGGACAAGTGCAGCACATCCTCAACCACATAAAATATCTAATACCTGACCCGTCGTCGGAACGCCTCCAGCAACCTCCTCGTCTCCCTACATACACCACACTCTTCCTCAGTCATGCCCTCAGAGCAATTTTCTACCCTTCGAACTTTTTGTATCCGCTCACAGCACGTTTCCTTTTGCAAAGACCATCCCTCGATGTTTCCGATGTACCTATGCTCTATGGGCTCTTCTACAGCAGTTCAGATGAAAACTGGAAGAAAGAGAGAGCATGGATGATAAAATTCATTGCTGATGGCATGACGAGCTCGCAGGATTGGAAGGTTTTGAAAAGGAGACACACCTGGGATTTACTGGCAAGTTTGTTTCAGAGCGAGAACGAGGTTGGAGGTACTGGCTTGAGAACAAATATTTTGGAGGTTAAGCCGTCTCACACACTTGCATAACTATCCCTGAAAACACTTTCATTAGGTTTTGGCTAATCTGACATGCAACGTGCACGCAACGACATCGCTTATCTTGAAATCAGGGTTACTGTCTTGGATAGAAATGCAGCTCCTTTGCTCCGCTCATGATGTGGCCTTGAATCAAAATGGCGTTGAGTGGATCAAGATACTTGAGAACATCCTTTTTGTTGTGAACGCCGATCGGATAGAAGCAGCAACAAAGGGAGACTGGATAGCAATCATCAGTCGATGTCTGTGTCGTCTTCTAGACGGTAAGTCTGTCCACTTTGCTCTCACTTTCTTGTTTTCACATTGTCACTGTCCAGTCACAAATACGGAGAATTTGCCCCATGCGGTTCCTGTCGTCCTCCGACTTGCATCGTTGAATAGTCAAAAGTCGAATATTCCGAATCTCCTAAACCTTGGTGTTGAGAGTTTAAAGAAGATGGAAATGCAGATCCGCATGCCTTCCGATATTCTGTGCTTCGATAATCTGCCATTTGAACGTATCCTCCCATCTCCTCCCCACCACTCAATCACTCTCCAACAGCGTATCGGCATCCTTGAACCAATGAAAAAGCTTTCGTTATGGGGCAACCTAGTGGAGATGCTCTGGCATTCGTCCATGCTTTTGGACCAGAAAAGCGACGCTTGGGATTCCCTCACACCCCGCATTTTAATATGGAGGAGTCTTAAAGGCGGTTTGACCGATAGCGGGGATCTTGCAGAGTGGGCCAGGCGAGAGGTTATTTCCAATTTACAAAATGCAGAGTATTCAAAAATATAAAACATATTAAGACATAGGAACAATGGTCATTGCATAACGGTCTTCATTGCAACAAAACTTGTTACAATATTGTCAATTAAGTTATGTTCTGACGCGGACCCTTGCGCATTCTTGACTGCGGAATCATCGGTTAGTCTATGATACTGAATGGAAAATTGGATCTACTTCAGATAAATAAGGAGGAAAAACAAGTATCGAACCTTCTTTATTGTCGTCCAATCGGTGACATCCTTCAGTTCCGACAAAGGAACCAGGTCACCTTTGACTGTTTTGCTCATTTTTTCCTGAGCTGAATTTTGTGTAAGCTTGGGTGAATCAATCCTGACGACCAGGAGGTCTGTTAACAATGCTGAAACTCCGTATCGTCTGATGGCTTCAGTGATCTGCGGGATAGTGAATGGGGAATAGATACATTGACAGAAGTATAACCGCACATTATTCGTTGGATTGAGGTAGAAAAGAATTTCAGAATGCACGGTTTTCGTCCGGAGGCCTCCTTGTGATTCTTCTGCAAGGATTGCTTGATAGATCGCAGTTTCCAAGTGCATCTTACTAGTTATCTGACACGTCGCATTTTAGCCCAAGCTCGAGAACGAGAATAACCGATGCGAACGAGACGAGCATCAATAAATGCGAAGTTAACGGCCTCTCGTTCTTTTTCACCCGCGTCGCCCTGAGCAGTTGCAGCAGAAATGATACGTGTCTTTATATCTGACGCATTTGAAACGTTTCTGAAGAGCGCGATATATGCCTGTGAATGATTAGATGTAAAATGAGAGAAAGCGGTGGTGTTCATCCTTATCGTCGGTGCGTGGCAGAGCAGACGCAACAATACCCGTTTCACGTGGCTCCGCCGATGGGCCAGACTGAACATAATAGTGCAGAAGATTTAGCCATAAACTTTGAAACTAATTCTATTCACTCCAGTGGTAACCACAAAGTCAAGTCATCTCCAGACTTCAGATCTCATGGCATCACTTGCACACTCAAGAAAATCCGACAATCATAAAAGCCATCCAGCAAAAAAAGGAGTAGAACAAATATACAAGACAGGGAAACAATGTGCAAGGCAGCCCAACAATCTATCTCCTCCTTCTTGTTCTCCGTCGATGTCCCCCCTCGATATGATGATCGGCTGCCTTCCTCTTCTTCCCGCCTAAAGTAGAACTTAGACTCGTACTGGTATCGTTCTTTATCACCGACGCCTCACCTGCCGTTTCCTTTCCCTTTCCCGAAGGACTTGTAGGACATGTCACCGTCATAAAGTCGTTGTTCGAAAAAGGCGAAGCATTTGGGCCTTCATTCCCTCCCATTGTAAAGCTCGCATTTCTGGAATGAAGCTTTGACCCAGTCATCTTTGGCGTCACAGGCGGTGTCGGTACCACGCTCATGCTCCCTGAACGACCAATTTGCACACTGTCAACCGCATTCCCTGTTGAACCAACTTTCTTCAGATCCGATTCTTCCTGTGACAGAGGTCCAAGTCGATCTTCCAAATTCTTCAGAATCGCACGATATCCTGCTTGGACAGCCTCTGTGAGCTCTAGCTTCTTGGTATATACCAGCAGCAGAACTTCGGCAAAATATGGTGGCAGGACAGTGGAATAACATCCGCGTGTCGCCTTCTGGCTACCTGTAACGACAGTAAAAGTTCAAAAATTCAGGAGAATGAGGACAGACACAAATTGGGCCAAAGGGCACGTACGATCAATGCTCAGTTTAGAATAGAACAGAACAGAATCCAATGGATTCTTCTCCATCTTTCCGTAATGAATGGTAAAAGAGCGGACAATTACATCTTCATCCCGCAACGGCAACGACTTTGGGGAAAGTCCACCACTCGTCCGAAGTATTTCTGCACTCTCATAAGTTGAAATACGATCCGATTTGTCAAAAACAGGTGTATTCGGTGTGCTGCACAAAGCGGACGCTGATTCGGCAATCTTCGTTGGAGTGACGTGTTCGATGAAAATTTCACGGTGGGGCCAGTCAATGACTTTATAATCCACACATTTATACAGCTTTCGCTCTGATATACGATCGAATATCTTGCGGGCCTCTTCAAGTTCCTATAAAGAACATATGAAGTGCAAAAAAACAAAAACGCTCGAGGTGTAACGTACAGGTTCTTCGGATGACTGAATACGAGATATAATATCGTCTGTTAGATACAAATATTTGTGTGCATCGAAAGTGCGCTCGGCCATCTTTATATGAGGCTCTGCCGCCAAAAGGCCGTCAACTATCATAGATTCAATGGCTTTCACGGCTTTATGGTTGTAAAAGATGTTGTGAAGTTTAAAGCGAGAAGCGCATAGTTCGTAAATTTGGTTCACATCTTTGATGTTGTAGCATATCTGATCGTCGAGGACTCGTGAAGAATTGATCAGCCTGTGGCAAACGTCAGTCGAAGATACGCAATATGAAAAAAAGACTTCACCGAACAGGAGAGAGGTGGATTGGATCCCCAACCATATGAGAATCGCGGTGAATGTAGTCAACCCTGAATACCGTAAAACGTCAGAAATCGTTTCAAGATTCCAAATAAGAAAGATATAATGATGGCGATATTCAGAGGACCATACTCATTCGCGATTGAACGAACTTAACTTGTCTACATCAAGACCATTGCGGTTATTGGTCACGATATCGAACAAAAAGCCTTTTTCATGGGGTCTATGGGACGAATAATAGATCAAATAGGGTACGGGGGAGGTTAGTGAATATTTATTATTGGGGGCATTTCGGTTAAATTACATACGTGCGCAAAGGCTTTCCCGCGATCAACGCCTTAACGAAATCTTGATCTTCTAATGAGATTGGCACCTTATTTTCCCTGATAAGTGCATCGAACATCATCTCAGATGCTTGTTCGTGTTTCCAAGATGAACCAGGCCTATCATTCCGAGTACATGAGGCTAATTTCACAGGGTCGATGACACTCACAATGCGCGAGCTATGAACTGCTCCCACAGATGACTGAACGGTCCATGGCCAAGATCATGGCAGAGTCCCGCTATCTCGACACAATCGACATCGCGGTCAGTAATTTGTAGATCAGGTTGGTTGCTCCGAAGATGAGTAACAGTCTGGCGAGCAAGATGGGCGACACCTGCGTAATGAGCATCAATTGATTGGAACGGTTCAACGAGAGAGCGCTCAACCTAGGCAATGCTCAAATCTCGTGTGGGAGCCGCCAGGCCATACCCAACAAGTTCCTCCAAGCTGCTTTATGTTGCGCAGTCGTTGAAATTGCTTGCTACACGTGGTGATCTTACTATTAGTAGCCTCCACAAGGTCAATTGCAAAGCAAAAACGCACGTATCAATGAAGCGGTTTAGTTTTTCGGAAACAGGGACTGTAAATTAAGGATCTAGACACCAAAAGACTAACTGACTATGACCATGAATTGGGTCTTTGATATGTCTTGGGAACTGTGTACTGCTCGAATGGTTGGCGAGGAAGGGTTGCATATCAAGGGTGCTCATGTTTCAAGAACAAGTTGTGAGTCTTGGAACATTCAATACCCGTCTTTATATAATGCCAATGTACCTGCATTATAAAACGAGTGTGATGGTTTCATGGACACGAACTATCCGGGCCTGTTGTGGAAATCTAATTTAAACGGTCCGGCCACTCCGGTATCGAGGAGAGCAAGCAATAATATGCATCTGCAAGAATTACACAGTTCAATAGGAAAATTGAATCTAGGGCGGTATGCTACAAAATAAAAACCCGATGACTCGTAGGGGATAGAAAATCCCGAACACTGTTGCCTATTTCCTTCTCTTCGCATCCGAACCTTGTTCCACTTCCCTGCTCCTCTTCGACCCAGTAGGACTTAAATGGGTCCTGGTGTCATAAGAAACTTCTCCACCCATTTCCATTCCCTTCCCCGACTTTCCTGAAGGACTGGTAAGACGCGTCGACTTGCAAACCGTCATAAACTCATTGTTTAGAAAGGGCGTGGAATACAATGGGTCTCGCCCTTCATTCGCCTTTATCGTAAAGCTGGAGAGAATCTGTGATCCACTCATTTTCGGGGTCGAAGGCGCTTCAGCCACAGGTGGTGTTGGTTCCAGGTTCATGCTCCCTTTCCGATCAATTTGCAGACCTAGTCCACTCGAATTCTCGTGGACATCAATTTGGTCCGGATCCGATTCGTTTAATGCAAGATGTCCAATTTGATCTTCTAAATCCCTCAAAATTGCACGATATCCTGCCTGGACAATTTCAATGAACTCTGCCTTCTTAGTATACACCCTCAGCAGGATCTCGGCAAAATAATGAGGCATCAGATTTGAATAAGATCCACGCGTTGCCTTCAGGCTGCCTATTTGACAGCAAGAACATGAGCAAGTTCCACAAAATAAATAGAGACTTAGATGCAAAAGACCAATGACACATACGATTCATGTTTAATTTGGAGTAGAACCTGACCGAGTCCAATGGGTTCTTCTCCTTCATGCCGTAGTGCATGGTAGAAAAATCAACAATCACATCCGATTCTTGCAACAGCCTCGTGTTAGATATATCACTCGTCGGAAGCATCCCCACATTCTCTTCGGTGGAAAGGCCCAAGTCACCGAAGTCAGGTATAAAGTCAGGTGTATTCGGCACGCTGATCAAAGCAAGCGCAGATTCGACAATCTTCTTTGGCGTGATGTGATTAGTGAAGATTTCAGAGTCAGGCCAATCAATGACTTTGTAGTCAACGCATTTATACAGATCCCGCTGAGGAATGCGATCGAATATCTCGCGGGCTTGTTCAAGTTCCTGTAATAATATGATCTGAGAGCAGGGGACGGAAGAGCTCGTGATTAGAACATACAGGTGCTTCAGACGACTGGATCCGAGACATAATATCGTCTGTCAGATATAAAAATTTGTTTGGATCGAAAATCCGTTCGGCGATCTTCATATGGGGTTCTGCTGCGATGAGACCATCAATAATCATATACTCTATAGCCTTTGCAGCTTTATGATTGTAGAATATCTTGTGAAGTTTAAATCTGGAAGCGCAAAGTTCGTAAATTTGATTCGCGTCCTTGATATTATAGCATATCTGGTTGTCGAGTACTCGAGCAGAATTGATCAACCTCGTAAGACGTCAGTCAAGAACATACAATTCAAAGGGGGAAAATCTTTACCGAATAGCAGAAAGATGGATTGGGTCGCCAACCATACGAGAATCACGATGAATATAATCCATTCTAAATGTCATAGATATCAGAAACCATTGCAAGAGTCCCAATAATCGGATGAAATGAAATGATAATTCATAGAACCACATCCATTTGCGTCTGGACAAACTCAACTTGTCTACATCCAGACCGTTACGCTTATTCGCAACGATGTCAAACAGAAAGGCCTTCTCATGAGGACTGGGGGGATAATTGGTCAGTGTAGGGAATAAATCTATGGCCAAAAAATCACCAACGTCCGCGAATGTTCTCCCGCGATCAACGCCTTGATGAAGTTTTGATCCTCCTCCGAGATTGCAATATTATTTTCCTTAATGAGGGCATCAAGCATCATCTCCGACGCTTGTTCATGCTTCCAAGATGAACCCGGCCTATGAACTCCGAAAGTGTAGGAACAATCAAAGAAGGACAATGATAACTTACAAGGCACGGGGTATGAACATCCCGTCCCATACATGACTCCACGGACCATGACCAAGATCATGGCAAAGCCCGGCAATCTCGACACAGTCGACGTCGCGGTCAGTGATTTCTAACTCCGGTTGATTTCTCTGAAGATGCGAAACAGTTAGACGGGCAAGATAGGCGACACCTGCAAAATCCATGTTAAGTATACCAGGTTTCAATGTTGTTCAAGGGGAGCACTCAACCAATACAATGCTCGAACCTCGTATGAGAAGCGCCAGGCCATACCCAGCCGGTCGTGCCAAGCTGCTTGATGTTACGCAGTCGTTGAAATTGCTTGCTAAAAGTGTCCTTTTTAAACCAATGTCACTACATTGTGATTGACGAACGAAAACGCACGTATCAATGAAGCGCGTCAGTTTTGGAGAAATGGGGACTGTAAATAGTGAATGTGATCAGATAATTGAAGTAAGCATTAAAAAATATTAACCAACTATGACCATGAATTGGGTCTTTGATATGCCTCAGTGACTGAGTATTCAGGACGACAAGTTGCATGTTTGAAAGAAGTTTGAGAGCTCGCGGGAGTTGAAAACAAACTTGATTCGTCACTTTTTTTGTAAATTGCTGGCCGCTCCAAAAATTGAAAAAAAGTTTATATATCAAGGCAATATTTATGAAGAAATGAGCATTTGACTGAAGTCAATGTCAATGGCATGGCAGAAAACTTCAGACGTCGCAGCTACTGAGGGCAAAGGGGCAGCGAATCCAAAGTCGTCGAGGTGTAAGAGATAACAGTAACATTCGAATACGGTGTGATCGATGATAATATAACAGGTCAAACTGACGTGAAAGACAACAATTCAATCTATTAGCGCCATTCAGCAAACTTTAAAAGGAGTACACCACTCGAAAATGAACGTGCGAAGTGGTCACACACACCTTAATCATTACAGACTTCCACACTCCGTGCCCTGAAAGGCTAGCGATCTTTGGGTTATTATGAAGTATGAACAACGCGTAAGCGGGGCAACAGCATTTAGGCGTGATGCCGACAATCTGGTGAGTAACAATTTCCAAGCATTGAGAACAACTCTGACGATCCCGTAAAAAACTACGGGCAACAGCTCGGCGTCGAGGTTGCGAAAATGATCATGAATCACCACGAGGGGACGTGTTTAGGACGTACGACAAACAATATTGCCCTGGTACCAGGTAAACTACAGGCTCGGTGAGATCCGAGGTGACAAGGAAACTGAAGCAGGCGAAGCTCTTGAACGCGATCGCAAATTACACTTATTCGCCGTGGAGTATATGATGTGTTCCCAGGCCGCCAACTTCGAACAAAGTCGAACAACTCGGACAGCAGAAGTCGCGGTGAGAGCAAATCTTAATTCATTCCAATGCAACCTGTCCTGATCGTTCTACAAGGTCGCCCCCGAAGTACTCGAGATTGACAGCAACATACAGCGGGTTATCGAGACTTTCTTAATTGCTTTACTGACGAGGCAGAACATTATCGCAAGCCGATCAAGGAAAACGAAAACCGTGTCTTTCCGCCACCGGAGACAAACACTGGCAAGGGTATCAAATTTGGGAAAGGAATGGAGGATCGGGCTACAGAAGCAAGTGTTCCTGGTGGTGGAGTGAATGCAACCTCGTCATTTTGTTTAGTTGAAGGAAGAGCTCTTTGCGCTGTACGAACAGAGCACAAAAATCAGACGGAAGAATGATGAGGAAAGGCGCTAGTGAACATGTGCAGGAAAATGCGAGGTCTTACCTCAACAATCCCCTGACGGGCACTAGCGACGAGCGTGAAGCAGCCGTGACGGCCTTTGGTGAAGTTGTAACAGAACTCGAGGACGTTGTTCAAGATTACCGATGTGAGTGTAACCTGCACGAGATCGACAAGCATTTTACTGACTAAAACACCAGCTAAAGCGTCAAAGAAAGACAAAGGGTCTGTAGCTAACATAAAATCAAGTTGTTCTGAATCCTGAATTCAAGGTAAAGAGAGGTGCCGCGATGACGATGACGAATATTTCGAACCTACTGTTGAACAACTGACACAAGAGATGACTGTTGCACGTCGTTATAAACGTGGGTCCTTCTCACGTTTGTGAGTTGATAAATTGTTTCAACGACAATCAAACAGCGCTGGACAGTGTGGGTGACGCAGATGACCCATGTCGATTCAATGGAGATCTGCTCTCTAGTACATCAGCATCGGCATGCCTCTCTTTGCTTCGCCCTCAATGACCTTGCTTCAGTCTCTTTCGCGTTATTAGCACGACGCTCTAACCAACTGAGCTAGTCGGCCCTCAACTTCCTTGAGATTGCAGTGCTGTCTCGATCGTAAGCGCAGCCAAACCCTTCGGTAATTGTGTGGCCAGTCGCTGATTTTTTCTGAGACCTCCATGACATTCTGCAGAATAGCAATTACTCACAGCAAAGTCTGCTTCATTGTAAGTGAAAATAATAATAATAACAAAACGAAGAGACTCGCAGATTCTAATAAAAAGGGTAGATAAAGGAAACCGTTCAAAATGCAGGCGAAAACGGGGTTCTCGACCATTCGAAACACAGGTCAGACCAGCAGGGGGAGGGGAACTCCTGGAGAAAAATAGCCTTCGCAAGATCGGGTTTGAGAGACGGACACGATACCCGAACCGCACCGTTGCTCCATTGATAGCCACATCGCAACGAAGTGGTGGTACCGACGTGGTTGTTTCGAAAACAAAAAACTCAGTCAAGAAGGGTGCTGCTGTTGGTTAACATGAGACTGGTTACAGAATTGACCGTTCCCAGTTGCAATCGATGAGTCTGAGGGCAGGGTTCACAATAATGTCGTGTTGTCATACCTTATTGATCTGTAAAATTGTGCCCGAGTTATTTCCAATGTCGTTGATGTTGTCACTTTGTTGGGAACAACTAGCGACAGATGAAGACGGGGGCAATGGGGAAAGATAGGGCAGGGAAGCAGTCCATGACCTTGTCATTTCTGTCGCAGTTGAGCATCGCGATATATGCATCATTGCGAAAACACTTTGTCAGGAACAACTTCCACACAGGTCGCTTTAAAATAAGCTGGAGAGATACTGGGTGACTTCCCGTAGACATCTGGTGCACCATATTTGCACCAAATGTCATCGCACCAAACCGTAACCAATTCTGATTCAGATATTTCATTTGTTTGAATCCCACCAAACAGCTTATATGATTGATTGGTGCTTTTGCCCAAAATGGTAAGGTATACCGTTTGAAACCATCGTCCTGACCCTTCACCAGATTGCTCGAGTTTGAAAAGTCTGGTGCAGGTGAAACCATGTGGTTCGCTCCACCTTAACAGACAGCATCTCGGCTGATGGAATCTGGTGCACATTTGGTGCACCAGACCTGCACCAGATGTCTACGGGAAGTCATCCACTGAAAAACTTCCTCCGGTGGGAATTGGATGCCTGATTTCTTTGCAAAAGATTCAGGATGGTAACACTTGAAAGCCATGATCTTGATCAGATGCCAACCCAACGGGCAGCAATTGTGGAAGTTCATGATGTTTGAGGACATCCAATGTTCTTTGATGCCACCTCCTCTTCTTCAAGTTGATACTAAACGCACGTTGGATGCGGAATGATCGGCCCGGAACTGTGATGACTTCCAGATACGAATGGGGAAAGCGCGTCGGGGTCTAATGAGACATAAGAAATTTGACTACTCCGCAGGTTTCTCGAATCGAACGCGTCAGTTATGCCACACGACTATCGACTCGGATGGAATACAAAGTCATGGGTCAGGTGTCAATCTTCCCAAATGCAAGCACAACGATGGATCCCAAAGAAGAACGATATGCCTTGGAAAGCAGAGAAGGTTAAGGCCTTGATTTATGTAGTCCAGCGTTACAAGAACAATCCTCGGCCTAGAGTGTTTTTTAGGCAAGCTCAATTATGGGGATCAGTTTTGCCATGCACAAGGGAAAGGTCAACAAAGTTGGGAATTTGAGGACAAGCACTAAGAGGCCCTTTTTGCCAACTCTCGTCGGCGAAATCGCTAGTGCAACTGATGGCACTTTGCTTAAAGGTAGAGGAAATTACAAAGCGCCGAGAGACTTCCCTGTGAGTGACATCATTCTTATTCCGCGAAACAAGAATTATACCTCAGGGCACACCGTTGACAGATGGAAACAAAGTGGAAAACATCCTTCGCAAAATGACGGGGTCAAACGAAAGAGCGTTCTTAAACCAAGCGGCACCCCTCAATAAAACTAAGATGCTCGTCGAAGAAGACGACGAACGTCAAAAAAAAGCAAGTCGCATTACACCACGGGCTCAATGAGTCCTTCCTGCAAAGCGACCTCTAGATCTCATCGTTGTCAACCTACCAAGGAAATTTGCAGTAAGTCGCATAATGAACATATATGAAACTTACCTTCTAACTTTCGGCTTGAAGACGCCTCCGTTAGGAGCTTCCACTTCCACACTCGACGTTCTCACGGAAACAAAGCGCGTCTCACCGGTTTACGTAGGCCAGTTTTTCGAACCTGCATTTCTCCCCGACTTCTCCACAGAAACCTGCCAACTCGTTAAAGATAAACTTGTGCAACACAACATTCGTGACATCAATAACGAGCTGATTTCTGCTTGGAAGATCGAAGAAGGACTGCGTCCGGGAACTGTCGTACTCATCTCAGCGGTTCTGCATGTCTACAACATCAAAAACGAGAGAGGACGAGGGTTTCGTCGTGTATGCTGATCGTCAGACTGATTACTCAGGGAAAAAAAACTGAACCCGGTTGTGGGCATTGCCGCTTGCCTGCCTTCCTTTTATCATTCTACAGAAATACCAATTACTCACGGCAGAGTCTTCATCGTGGACGATACCCTCACTCGTCATCGTAGTGTCTGATAGCTGCATCATCGTTTACGACGCGTGCCACGTGGTTTTCCAAGTTCGTTTCGAAAAAAAAAACTCACGCACACGGAAGCGTCCTCAGACAGTTGTGACAAAATACTATAGCTAATCCCTCCGGACTTTCATTGTACAGTACTACCATGACAATTATTGTTAGAGTGGCCGGAGTTATGAATTGTTCCTTTCTATGTGACCTAAGTCTGACAAAATCCAGAAAGTCCTTTGATACATTCAAGCACCTGCCAGCCAAGACTCCCAATGTCTCCCATATATAAAGATGGTATTAAAGGTCTCACCATATTTCTGGGGTTTCTGGAGTGCATGAGCCAAACATTTACTTTTGGAACACCAATGAATCATCACTCTCCGGCACTCAGCTCTAACAATAATTGTCATGGTAGCATCCCTCATCTTAATACATGGGAAATGAAACCAACTACTGTACAATCAAATCCCGAGAAGGATTCGGAGGAGAGCAAAAAGTACGAAATTAAATTGTAGCTTCTATTTCCAAATTCAGACCTCCCATCAAGTCGGGTCAATAGTATCCTCCCAGTAATCACTAGATTTGACACAGATGTATTTCTAAAATATCAGGAAGGATGAGTTCCATGCGGTTCACCTCTAGCACGGGGATATATAAAAGGACCTGAATTGCACGCACTTCCAGTAGCACAAGCGCTAACATCGAAGCAATGTTCCTTACCCCTACAAAGCTTTTGGCCCTCTGCATTTTCATATCGGTAGCGTCGACCTCACCTACCGTCAACCCCAACACGCCAGTACTTGCATCTCGCCATGAGCCAGACAACGACTGCCCTGAAAGTACACAATGGCGGAGTCGTGAATGTACACCAGATGTGGGACCCAGAGATTGGCAGGATACCTGTAGAGGGGTATTGTACAATGGGATGGGCTACAGTGTTTGGGTCGATGGCGAATGCGCAGAAGGTACCGTGTGCCAGAACGCTGTCGACGACGACGACGACCATGTTATCGAGTGCGTTGTACCCCAAGCTCCCGGCCACCAGAGCTCGGGGTCGTCATCTACGGCTCAAAGCGGCAGCAGCTCCGAACACACGGCCACAAACAGCCTATCAACTTCAGAGTTCTCAGAAGAGGTTGAAGTATCAAGCGATTCAACTTCAAGCGTGAGCGCGATAGTCATGAGTGAGTGCTTCGCCATTTACCCTTGAAACTGGAGTTGACAGGTATGTGAAGGCTCGGATAAGAGTTTTGTGCTGAGTCCGGCCAACATTATTGTCGGAAAAATCCGTGGTAAAGATATCACGGTTTGCCAGGGAAAGAGGTCCGATAAACATAGGACGAGGGAATGTTACCCGACGGGACGATTTGAGTTGAAGAAAGAGCACAAAATCGATTTCACCTGGGGGATGACACAGACTCAGTCCGGCTTCCTGTCATATCTCATCTCGCCGGTTTCCCTGTCGAAAAAGTAACTGTAACGATTCGATCTATCTATTACTAACCCTTGTCACCACATTCCTTTTTGATGATTATTTATCTATCCTCATGGTACACAATCAGGTGTACCTCGTACTTTCCTTTTCCTTTTATTATTTATTGTTTGTCGCACTATCTAGGCGATACATATAAAACCGTCTGAACTTACTCCGTGTGACGTAACTCCGCTAGTGTCACCTAAAAGTCACACTTAGACACTTAGATCACATCTTTTTTTGACGTCACAAACGCGACACCCCTGATAATTAGGGTAAAAGCCTGATCCGCAAAAGGGGGTCCATGTAAGGTTGGCGGGATGTCCACGGCTCATTTGCACTTTGGTCTTTGGTCCCTTGTTTGGCATCGTATGTACGACGTTTATGCATCAACAACTTCATCGATTATCAGACTGTCACTCCGATCCTTGGGTATCAGACGCAACAACCAGGCTGCACCTCATCCAGGAGGGTACGGAGAATAGGTTTTTAGCCATTTCCATCCTTGGTATGTGCAAGGAGACCTCTCGCTGCATGTTTCTCATTGGATCCAATGCAGGCCCCTTTTTGACCAAAGTTCGTAAATTGAACCACTTCTATTACACCAGATTCTTATTTGAGTGTTCCTGCTTCCCAAAGTGCAAATTTTGCTCTCACCGCATGTTTCTCATTGCACCGGAATTTAGAATCCGTTTAGATTGGTTCTATTTAGCTAGAAGTTGTTGGAATTTTGATATTCGGCTCGCTTGGTGTGTTGACACGTATTACATAATTATTAATTAGTTTATTTTCGTACCT
>QDKV01005150.1_pt1 | contig 30103 bp, 39 predicted proteins | sample 1861101 | NCBI WGS metagenome assembly QDKV01 (sample SAMN04275158, study PRJNA302643) | Fungus metagenome, whole genome shotgun sequencing project. | isolation source: fruitbody | host: Mallocybe terrigena | place: Sweden | collected 2013 | reverse complement strand
TCCTCGTCAAAGCCAGCCAGGAGCTGGTACTCGAATTCAGGGATATTGAAATCAGTGAAAATTTTCTGAAATGTCGCAAAATTTTGTTCGAGGTGCTGCATCGCTTCTTGTGCAACAGCAAAACGGGCAAATCCTTCTGAGACATCAGCCAATAAAAAAAGGAGAATTAAATCAAAAATTACCAGGGAAATCCATAGAGTGAGAGATATCTTCTTTAGTGGCAGATTGTTATTATACTGTATACATTCGTGAATTGTATGAAAAACCTACTTTCTTCAGCGAAGATGTTTGTGACACTTTGTTTACTGGACATTCCCCATGATGGCTTTGGGTCGTTGAAATGCTCGCCCAATAGTTCTTCTGATTGTTTTCGAAAAAGAAGTAAAATCTTTAGGATGGTTGAAAGGGACTGAATTTTTCAACTTGGACATTGTGGTAGGATTGTAAGGAAGAAAAGGCTGCATTATTGCAGCCTGACGATAATACGATGCCATTCACTGTAAATTCCTCGGGGATTGACTGTTCACGGAGTGACGGCCCGGAGCCGATGCTTTATTGACGAGACGCGTCGTGAGGGATATTGCTTCAACAAACATGCAGGGAAAGGCTGTCATTAGTATTCAAATAGGCGGTGAGCAACCAGGGTGGACGAATTGAATGCATTATAATGGAATTAGTGTTAGAAAGAGGACAGAAATAGAAGATCGAATAATAACTCCACCCAGCGGAATATTTATCAACAAAGAAAAATCATGAAGGAAATATGAGCATAATTTAAGGCCCCAATGGATGTCACGATGTGGTGTACATATCAATTTTTGAGAAAAAATAAGAAGGGATGTCAACGAATGGTATGTAGTAATCGATTAAATGCGATGTGTACAGGTAAAAGAAGAATGAACTGAATGAATGATATCTTCAAAATTAAATTTTCATCAGGCCCTTCATGGCGTTTGCAATAGCAAAACTTGATTTCGCCATCGTTTGCCGTGACTCCTTAGTGACCTCGGGCAATGACTGCACCTCGCTCAACTTGTTGGCATGGTCGTCGAGCTCCCGTAGTATCTCGTTGCCTTGCAGTGAAGATACTGGAGGCAGGTTATCTTTACACACGGCGACGATGCTTGAGACGATCGTCGTAATCTGAGTGAGGTTCTCATTCAATGTCGCTGAAGGTGTAGGGCTGCGCACGCCCGACAAGACCGCTTGGATCGCGTACACAATTGATTCAGTTTGGGCTTCGAGGTAGGGCTAACAAAAAGGGAAGTTATGAACGGATATCGGTAAACAGAATCAGATCCCCTCACTTTCAATTCTGCCCAGGCGTCTTCAGACCCATCAGCCTGTGCTGAGTCATCACTCGCCATACCACCAGAGATCCCTTGTGTGTCGAAGATAGGCGGAGGTGAATTCGTCTGCTCAGAACTGGAGTTGGCGGAAGGCGGCCGCCGTCTGCTGTCCATAAACGACCGGTTTTGCACAGACGAACTTGGTGACTCCGTAAACCGACTGCCGCCACGGCTCGAGACAGACGCCTGACTTCCCTTCCGCTGATGTCCTGACCTCTCTTCCACAGATCGCAATGGCGTGAATCCGTTGGTAACAATGGGACCAGAGTATCCATAAGATGCTTGTTCTTGCTCAGCCTTAGTCGCTTTGCGAATAAAGATTGTACGTCCAATCTCTGTGATTGTCACGGAAACGTGGCTGGCTGCTGCGTCCAGAAGACTAACCGGCGACATACCTGAACTTGAGGCATGGGTCTTGGATGCTGCGACGAGATTGCTGAGCGTTGCTTCTGCTCTTTCTCGTAAAGAACGCAACGCTTCTACGTCGACATCCCCGCGATCGCGTTGGGGCCGTCGTTCGAATGATTTCACCTCGTCGAGAATGTTAGTGACGGCGTTGACCACTGATTTCATATGCGTCAGCACACGAGTAGGCGTACTCGATCGTCCAGCAGTTAGTAAATTGTCAATAGCGGACAAGAAAGCTGTAACGTGGATATCAAGGATGCCTCCATCCGAGGTAACAGGTAATTGGTCTTCTGCTAATTTTGGTGCTTGAAGGAAGAGCTGTGAGGTGGCTATTTGTATTCACGGTTAAGAATGGTAATCAAAGTCTAAATATGGATATCTACCTTTGACACTGCGTAATTCCGTCTTCGCCTGCTCATATTTGCGCCTATACTCCTTCACTTGATTATCGAGCTCGCGGATAAGCATATTGTCTGCATCTTTGGTATTCATCAACTCGTCATTTCTTCTCGACAAATCGTTGATTTCCGTCAACAAGCCCTCCATGTCAGATCGGAGTTGTTCGACAGTAACAGAATCAGCCTGGGAATAAGGTTATATCGTTGGCGAAAAGGATTGACATTGTCACTTACCTCAGCTTGTCGCATTTCCAACTCTTCTTCGAGTTTCATGCACCGATCGCGAAATATCTTTAATTCTTCTCCGTCTTCCTCCGCTTGACGGGCTTCACGTTCACGGAGTGCTCTAACATCGCTTAATTCCTTTTGCAAAGCACGCATAGTCGCTGTCTGCTCCTCAGCGCGCTGGAAAAAAATAAGCATCAGGTGAACAAAGGCCAGTAAGGTATACATACTTGACGAAAACCAGCAAGCTCTTCTTCCAACTGATTCGCTCGCTTCTCGTTCTCCCGATGCAACCGCTCGCCCTCAGTGGCGTTGCTCAAATCACGCTGTAAATTCGAAATTTGCAACTGCATCGTAGCGATCTTGTATTCGTACTCGCTTCGCATCTTCTCCGTTTCGCTTGCCACACTCGTTCTACCATCCCGCATCTGTGAACCAGCATCCGCTGCTGAAGACCGGCCAGACTCGAGCATCGGCCGGACATACTTATCGTATGAATCATCTCCACTTCTGCTTCCTGGTCGTATATCATCTTCATCTTCCATGCTCTTCAACCGTGCAGTTAAACCTCCAAGGCCACCTGGTGGACTTCGTCTGCTCATTGGGTTGGGGTAGTCACTGGCACTATCGCCTCCATCATCCCTTACCGACCCAGCGTTCCGTTCCTCAATTCCGCTGTCTCTCCCATCCCGTCCATAAGGAATGTCGATGTATTCCTCTTCAATTGTGCTCTTGTTTGGTATGATGACTGCACTTGTTGCTGTCGTACTTTGTGCGGGAGGCTGATTTACGGTTGAGGTACTTTCGGTTTTGCTGCGCGTCGATTGGCTAAGCTTGTGTCCAAATTCCCTATCACTGTCTTCACGTCGAGAAGTATCTTGCGAAGCTTTGCGCCGAGACGCTAAAGCTGTTGAAAAACTCTCGTCTCTTGCCGCGTGTACATCATCGGGTCGTCTGTATGAATCGTCACTCCGCCTCCCAGTCAATTCTGCCTCACTTGGCCGACGTCTGTCGGCCGAGGGTCGTCGGCTACCACCATAACCACTATCCGATGGTCGATCAGCAGATTGCCGACCTGAGGTGCGGGAGTCATTCCTTGGAGCTGAGTTATTTGAAGGAAAATCTGGAGCGGGATAGTCATCATAATTCGAAGTGGTAGAAACTCTTCCTGAAGGCTAAATTCACATAGTTAGTGGGACCTTCTGTCGGTGTGGGGAAAGTCACGTACGCCTTCTTTAAATTCCGGATACCGCCGTGATAATTCAAAATATACGTCGCTGGAAAGGTCTTCGAAACGGGATACGGGCAGCGTGGCCAACTTCTGACGTGCTTGATTACGCTTCGGGTGAAATTCCTCACGAACAGGAAGGAAGGGAACTACTTCATGATGATAACCGTTCGACGACCAAAACTAAGTGGATAGAAATACCTTCATTCTCATTCTTCCGCCGAACTAGCTCATCATATACATCCGTCGAGAGTTCGTGAAATTGTTGAACAGTCAACCTCGTCAACTTTGATCGAGCGGTCGACCGCGAATTTGGAGGTGCTACACCGAGTCTGTCACAAAAACCACGGAATATGAAGAGTAAAGTGCGCACCCTTTTCCAGATAGTTTGCCAAATATTTTCCTAACTCATGATAGTGGACCTCGGAAACCTTGCGATAGTTGATTCGAGGAACGGCAGGAGCGTCTTTATCCCTACGATGTGAATCTGTGCGATAACTGGAAATCCCAGAAAAAGCGGTTGGCGTTGGTGAAGGGGCACGAGAAGAGTTCTTCATGATAAAATCGGGAGATACAATCGGAAAGTAAAGAACATTATGCGGATGTACTACAGCCTCAACCCTTGCTGACAGTGGACACGCCGCAGTCGCATTGCACAAACAAATGCACACGTGATCATTCATTTTAAACCAACTATTTAAAAATATTCCAAGGAGAACTTGATATAAAATATGACAAATCATCTAGGATGTGTCCAAGTGACCTAGGGCCAGCATTCTAACTTAAACCTCATCTTGTAGCAAGTTGGTTCGGCGATAGATAACACCTGAAGGAGTTTTCCAGTTGACAGCAGTGGTGATCATGTCGCCTACAAATTGACCAGGCTTTCGTCCAGAATCTCGATCTAGCTGAACGGCGTTTTGTGAAGGCTTGTGATCAGAGCCTAATATCACTGGAACACTTTCGTCCCTCGTTGATGATGCACGACCGGGCGTATGAGGCTCATTTCGTTGAGCTAGATCATCCGAAGGGAGTTCCGGAGCTGGACAATTCGAAGTAGTAGAAACTCCTTCTGCATCAGAAGGCTGGACAACCACATAAATTAGGCTATTCTGTCAGTAGGTAAATTCACGTACGTTCTCTTTGAACTCTGGAAACCGACGTGCCATCTCAAAGTAAACGTCGCTGGAAAGGTCTTGCAAACGATGTACAGGCAATGTGGCCAACTTCTGGCGTGCTTGATTGCGTTTCGGGTGAAACTCTTCATGATGAGGAAGGAAGGGAACTACTTCATGATGATAACCGTTCGACGACCAAAACAAAGTGGATAGAAATACCTTCATTCTCATTCTTCCGCCGAACTAGCTCGTCGTATACATCTGTCGAGAGTTCGTGAAATTGTGGAACAGTCAGTCTCGCCAACTTGGATCGAGCAGCCGACCGCGAGTTCGGACGCGTTGCGCCCTGTTCGGCAGATGCATTGTTTTGTAGATAGTTTGCCAGAAATTGCCCCAACTCATGGTAGTAGACCCTTGAAATTTGTCTACGATCCAGGTAGAAGTTGTTCCAAGAATAAGCGGTTGATGACGGCGAAAGGGCACTGGGTGAGGGTTTCTGCATGGTAAAGACAAGAAGAAATTGTCCAGCAGCTGCTATGTACAACACACCGCAGAGGATCATGACCCCGCCCCCCTAAGTGCCATTCGTCGCAAAGCGCCGAAATTACGAAGAAAATATCCCAAGAACATTGTAACAAGAAAAAAATGGGCAAGAAAAAAAAGACCCAAGAGGCCAAGCTGAACTGAGGCAAGGCTTTGTGGTCACCGAAGTGAATGCTTTGTATACCTGTGATTTTCGGAGGTCGCCCAGAATGAAACGTGCACGGGTTTCAAACGTCCCAAAGTTTTCTCTCTGGACGCAAGCTCCTTGGATGTGGTAGCCATATACATGAAATCTGACAGAAATCATTTAGACTTGTACTTGCCACCGCAAATTTACATAAGTAGCTGTGCAAGTCAATGGTTCCCTAAACGTTCCCTGCCAAATCGCGGCACGTAAGATTCCTGGAGCTTACCTTAATGTCCGGCAACCTTTCGCCAAGCAACAGTCGACAGGCAGATTTCAACATCTGATCAGTGACAATGCTAGCCTTGCTGCTATTGCGTGGGCGCTAAACTCAACGCAGTTGACAGAACTCAAAACAGCCCAGACAAAATAGTCTTGTCCACCGCAAATTTCCAAATTTATATTAGGTTTGAATCATCTTAAATAAAAGAACATTTCGACGCTAGACTTTGCAAGTCGCCTTGCAATTATTCAAACATCTTGTTCAACCCCGACTCGGAAATGAGCTGCACTTCTGACGACTGCGGCGGTTTGGTATACAATCTCTCAACAAGAGAAGCAACTGGTTTGAGGGTGAACAATCTGGTTTTGTCTATATCTTCGTTCTGAAGGTACTTACACTGTGTTCCTTGCATGGCAGGTAACGGCTGTAGCAAATGTATTGTCATTTGTTGCTCTTTTTTACGCCTTCGCGATCGTCGTGGTATGCAATTCTGTTTATGACCATCTCCCCGATTTTATAAAGTATTTTTGTTCAGCGAAATATTGTCTGGCGAATCCGCCATATACACAACTGGAACGAGAAGCTCCGGGTGTTCCATCAACCGATGGACCTACTGATTGTACGAGTCTCGCTTACATTTGCACCGTCGATTAGGAATTAAGTTTCAAATTAGACCTCATTGTTTATTGCCGACACTCTTCAAGCGAGTGGTGGCATAATCAATTTGCGCTGGGCCCACGACAGGAGGGTCGAAGTGGGGGGGCTGTGCAATGCCCAAGGTCAAAGCTATTCAATTGTTTGTGCACATAGCAGTTCTGTTGAACACCATCGTCAATAGGCACACTCAAGATCTTTGGCGCAAGCGGCGTCGCGCTTAGCACGCTCGTAAGTTTCCCTCGTTACTACACATTTTTTTCGTGACTCAATTACTCAAGGCCATTGCCATTTATACCTTTCTTGGCTTATGGGCGGACAAAGCCGTTAAGTCGAAGAAAGTCACTGTGATTGTCCTCGCTGTACTCTGGTCCTTCATTTCTGTCATGGTGATTATTGGTTTTACGACAAACACTAACTTCTTTGCACCAACCCCAGTAAGTGACTTTAGTCTATATCTTGTGGTAGTACTAATGCAATGTAATCGTAGTATTGGTGCTGGATTCATGGCGACTTGGTCTGGAAGCTCTTCTGCGAGTATTTTTGGCTTTGGTTCACTCTGGCTATCTCATTGATAGCCTACACCCTGCTCTTCTTGTGGATGAGGGGCAATGTTGTTGTGGATAATGATAAATGGTGGAGAGTCACTTTCCAGTCTGCAGACAGATTGGATCCTGATGTGATGGCCATTCGCCGTCATTCCCTAATCATGGCTGCGTGAGCACTCACTTCTTTCATCATTCATATTGTTGCTAGAACACCATACTGATCACATTTACCAGATATCCAACCCTTTATGCTATTTGTGTCCTCCCGTTGAGTGTTGTAAGATGGATGAAATTTGTCCAAGAACACAAATATGGTACAATCACTGCCTCTCCGGTGGCCACTTTTGCTGTCAGCACGTTATTCAACCTCAGTGGACTGTTCAACGTCCTCTTACTGTTGACTACACGACCCGAATCCGGCTTGTTTGGAAAATCGATGTTAAAACCATCGGGAGTTCCATCTGGGCCCTCCAAGTCCAACTTGGAAAAGACATTAACACCTGCAACACCTGGACTGGATAAGGAGTCTGAAGATGGTTGGTTACCTTAGGTATATAAGGAGTCTTTTGCATCCTTTACATAAGATTGTTCTGAGCATTTGTGATTTGTCTCAATGCCATGTCTTCCCCATTTCCAAGTCTCGACTTTTTAAAGTTGCTTGTTCGAATGACAAAGCCAGGTTTGGAGTTTTTCTTTTTCTTAGAACTGTTATTCTTTCACTCACCTTGAAGTCCGACGAGATTGATCCTACATGACAACATAGGATGATCATAGCACATTGTGTTGCTTTTTATCCCCCAAAAAAAAAGTTGAGCTCTCATACTTAATCCGGTTTGCAGTTTTATTCACAAATGCACATGTGGTATGTCTCTTCTGAATCCATAACCGTGTCTATTCTGACCACAACGTCGTATAGACCAGTATTCGTGCTCTAAAGTCGGCCGGTGACTTTGTCCGACGATGGCTACTGATTCACCGTTGGGGCCAGCACCCTCATCTACGACACCTACTTTTAAGTTTGTTAAGTACCGCATCAAGATCAGAATCGTTCAACGTTGCCGAAGTAATGTGTACGTACCAAATCCGCCTGCAGCTGTCCGCTTCACGACACAAAAGGACTCTAGGAATGGTTGTTGTAAATGGCGAGGTCGCGATATGTACGGATTGGGGCATTCTAGCAGAGCGCTAGTTCAAGAACTTTATTCCTGCGCACTTTGCGAAGTCTTAGTACCACTATGTGGGTTATTGTATCTCGATAAAACAGAAGGCCGTGTTGGATATTTTCTGCGGTGTGGATTAGGGACAGTGGCTTCAAGTTAGACTCAGTCAAAGCGTTCCCTTGAAATCTGGATAAATTGAAATTCTTGACTTCAGTCAGATACAATCTGGTCAAAATTACAGTAGTACTTTGAGAGTCAATGACTTCATCCAAGTCAATGAGATTTCATGCATCAACCACTGGTATATCTACTGCGACTTGGCTTCACGAGCGGCCTTAGCCAAAGCACGCTTTCGAATGTCTTTGTGAAGGCCATGAGAATAACTGATGAAGAGGCTCGGCAATCCAACCAAAGTCATAAAATAGTCAACTAAAGCATGCGACCAGTATGGAGTCGTTGTATTTGGTCTGCCACTGTATGAAGCACCGCAAGCTAGTCCAATTTTGTTCAAAACAGAACGAACGTACGGTCCAGGATTCGGGATCATCAAGGAAGGTTTACGAATCTTCGAAAGCTTTGAAACCTAGAAATTGGGCCGAACTGCGTTTACAGTTTAATCTCGGGTTACAAAAAAATAACACTCACCACAAAATACGTATTTACATGTTCAACCGTGATGTTGTGCTGATTGACTTCTTCTCCGAGTGCGCTGGAGAATGTGGACAAGAACGCTTTTGTTCCCGAGTACGTAGCGAGCATAGGTGATGGGACCGAGCCCGCAAAGGACCCAATGTTAAGTATTAAGCCTTTCTTCCTGTGTTGGAGTTTAGCGTCATAACGACGGCAGCAAGCAAGTGGCGTTTACCGTTGAATCATACCAGGGAGGATGGCATAAGTAACACGAAGAGTAGCATTTACATTGATGGAAACAATGTCCCGTATTTCGTCTAACGGAGTGTCGACTAGATATACTGGCATGGCATGAGATTTTCCAACGTTGTTTACTGGATGCATTGTCAATAGCGTCTCCACTGAAATTTGAAAAAGGAACTCGCCCAAAACACCAACGTTAAGAGCCTTGACCACTGAAGCAAATGCATCGTAAGCAGCATCGCTTGCTTGGGCAAAATTAATCGAGTGAGTCGCCGTAGAAACCTTGTATTTTGTCTCTGCAATATAAGAATCACTTATTTCCATGTAAATCTCTACACCACAGGAAACTCACCAATTTCAGCAGCAGTCCGCGAGAGGAGTTCCTCATTACGCGCCACCAGCAAAATATTGAACCCAGCTTTACCAAGTTGAAAGACAAATTCCTTCCCGATCCCATCCGTGGCACCAGTGACAACCGCCCATGCACCCTTCTTCGCACCAAAGTTTTTGAGCTACGAACAAACCCACGCAGTTCGTCAGTAGGGCCTTCAAACCTCTGAAGAGCGACATACACTTTGGCCCGAAAAGACAAAGATCTGAAGGAGCACAGACACACTTTGAAGTACTAGTCGCAGGAGGGAGAAGGAGCCGACAGCAATGAGGACTGCTGCGAAGCGCGGCTCATTGCGGACTGTTCCAAAGATTTACTTACAAACAATTCCGTTGCATACATATTACTTACTGAAGGAAACCGTTATATCCACCAATTTTGACGCGTCCATTGATATTGCTTCGAGGTGAGGTGAAAGTGACGGACGGGCACAATTGCCTTTCTGGGAAGTATCATGTTTGTTTACATTTTGTTTACATCTGTGTGAAAACCGTCATGGATTGTAGAACTTCGCTTGACAGTGTCTGGTGGCACTGAGCGTCTAAAATCGCATAAGACGAGTCCCCGAAGCTTGTGGTTATCCGGAACGACTTGAACAGGAGCCGCACCTGGACAAGGAGATGAAGAAAGTTTGAAATTTCCTCTAAGTAGGGAGCTAACATCACGACGGTATTTCTTTACGATGTATGTCTTTCCACAGCAGGGTTTTTTTGGTGGGCTTTTGTTCCTTCCCATGAAAACCAACGGAGGGCATTGTGTCGCGTAGCAATTCCGAACAGATACAGGACTCGCCACCGAGTACCACCGAAACACCCGACAGGAGTAATTACTTGTGTTTATTGCTTTATGGCTGTCACATTTCGCGTGCCGACACATTGAGTGGAGGTAGTTGGAGCTCGGAACGCGGAGCAACACTTTGCTGCGGTTGATATATTACAACTTGAAATTTTCAATAAAACGCGAAATAAGGAATGAATTTCTTTATAAGGCAATACAAATATGACATCACTATTGGCTACTGTGGAAATAATTATTCAATGATATTGCTCACCTTGATGAGCATTCTTACAACGTGATTTACGTACTATACTAGCTGCGTAAGTACGCTACAAAATTTACACTTCTTTTACATTTTTGCTAGCGACCCATTCAGTGTGATTGACCCAAACCTATTTGCGCCGGGCCCATAAAATAAGATTAAGCAACTGAAAAGTTAAAAAGGAAAGAATATCTCCGAGTCGGACGCGGCAGATTTAACTTGAGAAGTACGCCACAGTACAGCACGGATTCCAAAAATTGGGCCATTGTTCTCACTTCCAGCCTCACCTATCACCGTTCAACCGGAAAGCGGAGCGATGGAGCCGTGGGGAGGTTGGGACAACTCTCCACTTACATCTTTACGTTAATCCCTAGCAGCACCATCATATTGCCAATCCTCGGCTCTTGTGCTGAAAATTTAAGACTCATATATAAAAAGATGTAAGAAATATATAGCTCAGTACGTCATAAACGGACTATATTAGGTAGTTAACCTGTAAGAAATATATAGCTACCATCAAGGAAATCAGAAGTAAACCAAAGTATGTATGACAGCATGACAGCTCACCCGGGCCTCAGTACGTCGTAAACGGACTGAGGTGGGCACTTCCGAGTGTCCAAATCTATATACTAGCTTTAAGCCGAATAGTTTAAATAAAATAAACCGAGTAGAATGAGATTCGACGAGGCGCAACAAAGTCGCACCAGAACTTAGAACTTGTGGAAATGGTCCGGATAAGGAAATCATCCTGCGAGCGGCCATTGTAAATTTACAACACACTGGCAAGATGCCAAACATTTATCAAATATTTGACGAGGATGAAAAGAAATAATTCATCTGTATCAGCAGGTTTACACTCTACTTGTTCGCTTTTGGCACTTTTTGGACTTTTTTGTTGCGTGAAAAGGTTAAAAAGTGGCATCTTTTTGACGCTTTTTTGGAACTTTTTGATTTTTCTTATTGTCCACTTTTTGAAAGGGGATACCTGAGTTTTTTTACTTGCTGCTTTTGCGCTTTTTTGCACTTGCACAAGCACAAAAAAGCAAATTGTTAAACTACTGATGGCCCCCCGCCGCCGCCACTGGCAGTGGGATCTACACATCTCTATACGAAGTTCTGCAAGTTAATTTCTGGGAGAGGGGATTTGTGTGTCATGGATGCATGCCCCTTGAGTTTTCAATATTGCCCCAGCACTTACAATTATCAGATAAATATATATTTCTTGCAGTCATTGACATTGCGTTAGATATTTGAAATTTCTGAATGAATTCTATCTATGTCACAAGCTATCTGGTATCATTACGTTCGAACAATGCTCAAAAGTTGCAAGCTATCGGAACGATTCGGATTTACTTCTTAATCCCACCCTTTTGATATAAACGAGACGCAACGGATGATCTCAACCCACAGAACCCTCCCTGTCCTTTGGGTAGAGCCAGGGAGGTAGACAGGAACAAATCCGTATTCAACAATCATACAACAAATTAGGAACAAAACTCGAAGTACTTAATGATAGATCCGTTTAATATGCTGCTTATCCACTACGATTTCCGAATCATGTCATTCTGAAGTCATTGATAGAAAATTTCTTCGGAGCAAAAGCCCATAACCCGGTTACCACATGGAGTACTTCCTCAGGTTTACCATATGGCACAATGCATTTTCATCACCAAAAATTTAATGCAACTTGTTGATAGTAGTAATACAGAGTAATACGTGTGTCGGCTAACTTCTGGTCCCTTATGGATGGTATAGTCTTGTAAAAACAATGCCCAGAAAATAGATAAAGTCACTTAAAAATGCAAGTAGACTAAAGAGAAAGACATTAAGTACCTTAAAAGGAATTTTCCCACATTGATTGGGCATCTGGTTGATGTAACGCTCATCGGCTGGTTGCCACGGCCCACCATTACCGGTACGAGCAATTAGAACTAAATATAGTAACTCTCGCGATAATACCTTCTTCTGCATAAGGTGATTGCCCCACCAGCGCATTCGCCCGTCATAGTTCATGGAAACGATTCGGTCCGTTCCAGCCTTTCACTGCTATATAATTTCAGTCTTTTACCACTTTTTTCTCCTCACCGCTTTCCTTCTGCTGGGCCTTCTTTCCTTTCTCGAAGGCAGGGTTTTTCATAATTTCGATTTAGATTCGCTCTCCCATCTCCTCAAAGTCCCTTAGTAAACATAAATAATGGATACGGAGCAGTGAGTGTACTGATATCTGAATATCAAGGCAAATGCGTAATTTTTTCTATTAGATTTAGAAAAGCTGGTTATCAAGCCATCGATCGTATCTGCGACTACTTTTATACCATGCATGAAAAACCTGTGGTGCCTCAGGTAGAACCAGGCTATTTAAGGCAACATATTCCTTGTGGGTCCCAGTACCTTTTGTAATGTTGTCACTCCCTGACAAACCTCTGCTTGTAGTAAATCCCCCCGAAAAGGGAGAGGACTTCGGAGTCATAGCTGATGAGTATCAAAAGTTCATAATGCCAGGTGACAAATAAACCTTTTTACGAATCACGATACAGTATATGAACCTGACCATTTTGAAGGTTTGACGCTGTGGCAGCATCCTTCCTTCTTTGGATATTTCCCGGCTGCGTGCACCTTTGAAGGCATCCTCGGCGATCTCTACTCTTCTAGTGTCACCAATCCTGGATTTAATGTATGGCTTACTATTGCTCTGGTTAGTCAACATGATGTTTAACCTAAGAAACAGTGGTTAGCCAGTCCAGCATGTACGGAACTGGAAACCATTGTGATAGACTGGGCAGCTACGTTATTCGGGCTGGACCACGGCTTTACCAACGCCTCTGGAATAGGTGGAGGCGCCATTCAGGCAAGAACTCGTTCTAACTCGAGAGGTTATTGAGGGCTAAACCTCCTCACTAGACCACCGCATCAGACTCCGCCTTGACATCTGTAGTCGCGGCTCGTTCGTTATATCAGAGAAATTATCCCGACGTCAAGACTGAAAGTCTGGTGATATACACAACTACGCAAACGCACTCTCTGGGTGCAAAAACTGGTCTGATCCTTGGGCTGCAAGTTAGGGCAATTGAGGTCAAATTCGAAGATCAACTCTCACTGAGAGGGGATGCCTTGAGAAATGCTTTGGAAGAAGATATTGGAAAGGGATTGCATCCTTTTGTGTTGTGTAAGTTCATCACCGATTAACCCCATACCGTTGCCACTGCAACCAGATTTTCTGCAGTCGCAACTTTGGGCACGACTTCCTCTGGAGCCAGTGACAACATCAAAGAGATCGGTGAAGTCGGTAAGTTCCTCAGTTTGTGATCAAGCAAACTCACTTCAGACATCTGATTCTTGTTTAGTAAAAGACCACCCATCTCTCTGGGTTCACATTGATGCCGCTATGGCCGGTGTCGCTCTAGCATGCCCCGAACTACGCGAGCCATTGTACTTGGCAGATATCAATGCCGTCGCGCATTCCTTCTGTGTCAACTTCCACAAGGTACGCCCGGGTCTATGACATGTTTCTGAGTAGGAACTGACCCTTCCGGCACAGTGGGGCTTGGTAAACTTCGATTGCTCCGCGCTTTGGGTGCGAGACAGAAAACATCTCACAGAAGCCTTGGATATCACACCAGCTTACCTGAGGACAAAACAAGGGGATGCAGGTTTGTGTTATATCTTACGCTGATCCACTTTCTCCTTAACCTTTCAAGGCACTGTCATCGATTATCGCAATTGGCATCTGTCTCTGGGTCGACGATTTCGGTCCTTAAAATTGTGGTTTGTTCTTCGGTCGTACGGAGTCGAAGGATTCCAGAATCACATCCGAAAGGTGATTGCTAACCCAAGTTCTAATGGCGTCAATTAACTTTTATGTCAAGGGCATCAACCTGACCAATCTGTTCTGCGAGCTCATTAATCGCTCCCACCACCTTACCCTTGTCACTGCCCCGTCTCTTATCTTGAGTGTCTTCCGAATCGTACCCAAGCACGAGTTGTATCCTCAGATACTGTATCCGCTAGAGGAATTGAACGAACTGAACCGGATTTACTTCTCGCGACTCTCCTCGAGAAGAGACATCATGGTTGTCCCGACCTCAATCAACGGCATTTACTGTATCAGGTTCGCGGTGGGGGCTCAACGGACAGAAGAGAAGCATATCCGGGATGCGCACAATATCTTCGAGGCCGAAGCAAAAACTGCCATAGAAGTCTGGCAGAATGCCAGCAAGCTATAACGTCCTAGAGCTGACCAGCCTAGCGTCTTAAATAATATATTGGCTAGAGGGCCAAATAATATAGTCACCGAATAATATACAGAGATTTAATTAACCGAGGGTTACACGATGGTCTATGCCACCTGCTTCTGGAGGAACCGGATGCATTGCTGTACGACCGGATATGAAACCCTCATAGCTGATTATTCGTTACGATCAGTTTTGAACAAGCAATGGATCCAGGCTTACATCCTTGTTAGACGAACTCGTTCTTCAGGAGAAATTGAAGGTCGCGTCGTCTTCAAAGCTTTTAAGACATTGTCATGTCGAATTTCCTTCTACTGGGAGGTTAAAGAGTGAATCAACCTCTTTTTGGAAATTACCTTGTGGGAGGTTGTTTTGACTTCTTTCGATTGCATTTCATCGGACGAATTAATCAATATTTGACGTAGCTATACACAAAAAATTAACATAGCAACACGATGGTCAAATAGCACTCACTTTTCGCTCTAGGGCTGTCTGTTCTGCTTTGCTCATCACAGGTTGGTTCTCTCCTGCGTTGATTACCATATACTCCAAGGGTACTTCATCAAGTTTGTTTGCAGTAGTCGTCGTAGTTGGTGCCTCAGCAATAGCAGAATGAATGACGTCGAGGTGAGCATTATAAAGGAGGGCTTGTAGGTCAGCTCCAGAAAACCCCTCCGTCTTCGAAGCAACCTCAGCGAAGTCAACGTCTGGTGCGATCACTATTTTGCTCGCCACAGCCTTCAAGATCTGTGTACAAATAATGAGAATACGGGTTCAACCCTGAGAAACTAGCATACATCTTGCCGCTCGCCAAAATCAGGCATGTCGCATAATAATGATTTATCGAGCCTACCGGGACGGAGCAGGGCAGAATCAATAAGATCAGGGCGACTAACATCGGAGTCAATGGATGTGACATCGTTAGAATTGTCTTGAGCAACGTACCTTGTCGCCGCTAGTATATAGACACCATCCAACCCTTCTGCACCATCCATTTGCGTCAACAACTGATTAACGACCCTGTCCGTAACACCTGTGCTATCGTGGCCTCTGGGAGCGAACGTTGAGCAAAAAAATTAACGCACCATCTATAACTCACCTCTTCGGCGCAATCGAATCGAATTCATCGAAGAAGAGTACACACGGCTTCGCTGCACTGGCTCTCTCAAATAAATCCCTGACAGATTTCTCACTTGCTCCAATATATTTGTTAAGTATTTCTGGCCCCTTTATACTGATGAAGTTCAGTCCGCATTCCTTCGCAACTGCTGAGGCAAGCAGTGTTTTACCACAACCGGGATAGCCGTATAGAAGTAGACTATGCAGCAAAATCAGCAACGTCCATTGCAGAGAAAGGTTGGCACGTACCCTGATCGCAGCCTTAATGGCGCCTGTTTGAATATGGGCCCGTACTTCGTGGGCCATTCGAGCGTTTCTCGAAGTACACGTCGAGTTTCGTATAATCCTAACTTTACTCAATCTCACAAATATAGAGAAAAACATTGGCCGTACCACCAATGTCAGACCATGAAACATTCGATTTTTCAAGTTTGACATTTCGCAACGAAAGAGGAACAAAGTCAGCTTGTGCTACGACAAAATCTTGATGGGTAAGTTCCAGCTGAGAGTCCTAATACTTCTTGAGCACTTCCTTTTTGTACATAAACTTGGTCACATACCTTGGTGGAAAGATCGGACACCGCCCTTATCGCAACCTGATGAAAAGCTCGAGTCACAAGATCTGTCAGATCTGCCGCTGAGAATCCTTCCGTCTGAGTTGCTAACTCGACGAAATTCACAGGGGTATCGGAAGACACTACAGTGTTGCCTGCCGAATAGAGACGGTCTTGAATAAGTTTTTCAAGAATCTAGAGCCACCTTCATTATGACGATACGGCCTTACGTCGGTATTACTCACTAGTCTACGTGCCTGCTTGTTAGGAGGTGTGAGGTTGACAACTTCCTTGAAAACATGTGCACCATTAATGAATGAGTGCAAAGAAGTTGTTGAGTTGGCGGTTGCAATTAAAAGAATGCCACGAGAATTGCGTGGAGCGGTGCGGGCCATTGAAGAATAATTCCGAAGGAACAATGCTGTAAGCTGACGTGAACGGAAGGAGTCTGCATGCTAGGTCAACCGATTGTTGGTTTGTTTTTTTTTAAAAAAGAGTCAGACAACGGGGCAAAGAGATTCACCTCTACTTCTTCACTAAGGACCTTATCCAAGTTGTCAAGGATAAGTACGCTAGGCATATGCCATGCGCACTTGTCGAACCAATAGTCGAATTCAGCCTTTACTGACGAAACAGGTTTTTCAGATAACTTTGACACGTCGACATAATGAGTATCTGTATGAAAATGAGTTTTGGTTGTCTGCTTATTCGAAGTTGCCTACACGTCAAAGTCTTTTGGTCTTCTTCAAGCAATTTTGCCAAGTGTCTGACAATCGAGGTTTTCCCGGCACCAGAGCGACCCGTGATAAGAAGGCCCGAAACTGATTATGAGGTAAGATTGCATCGGAAACAAACGGATCTCTCACATCCATGGCAGGACTTCCTTAACGATTGAATCAGAAATTCCCGAATGCAAAACTTGGTGCAGCGGTCCAAGACTTCGTCAATGCCTGCTAAAAAAGTTGGTTGGTGGTTTTCTTGTCTAAGTAGTGAGCGTCATTATAGGGTAACAGCTGTTAAGAAAAACCTACGAGGAAGGATCTCCTTGTTGTTGTGGAGGCTCTAGTCTGATAGTCTCACGATCCGTAGGAAGCGAGACTCTGTGAAGAGTGAGTCCAATTCGAGATCGCGATCAATCAGCGTTTGATACCTGACGAGGTCCCATTCTTCTACTGCTTTCGGCAGAGCAGAAAATACGATATGGCTGTCCATTATTCCTTCCACAACACCAATGTACAGGTCTGCCACGTCACTGATCTGGCCATGGTTTTCCCTTTTAGGAACACCAGTGTGTAAGGATTCATTGGGGGAAGGGTCAGCAGCAGAAGATGAAGGATTAGCAGGAGATTGCAGTCTTTTGAATGAGGTTGGTAAAAACGTTGAGGAGTCCAGTTCAGAGCTGTGGCTTTGCAGCTGTGAAAGGGTTTTCGACGACACAAACGCCAGAAACTCTGGTCCAGAGTAATTCGTATAACCTAGGGAAGGCGCTAGCCGAGCGGGAAGTACGCGTAGGACGTGAATGTTTGATTTCCGCGCAGGTTGCAACTGAGATGATGGCGGGGTCTCAGAAAAAGTTGGTTGCTTCGTGAATGTAGTTTCCTTGCGTTTGTGTAGTTTTGGTGCGATGCTAACCTCTGTATTTGTCGTAAATAATCCTGCGTTTCCTTTCGATGCAGGATCAAGACTGGCTACGCTAACGTTTAGTTTCCAGAAGACGAATAATAATAACACCGGGATTTCACTCACTTACTCTGAGTCGGACGCGTGTTCGACCCAAAACCCATACATCAATTTCCTGTCCGATCTTAGCTACTCTGACTTGAGAGAGCAATGCCGATTCGATATGTGAAGAGTGAATTTCCTATAAAACCGTCAGATATCGAAGGCAGTCTGAACCACCCTGTCGGCGCACAATTATTTCCCAGTCATCAGAGGTTAAGGGTTCGGCACCAACTGATTTCGCATGCGGGAGATCATGTAGGAGGCCAATTTCAACCTGAAAATGGACTGCTTTGAGAGGTCAGGAAATAAAAGACAAAAGTTCACATACGACATCTCCTTGTGCAAGTGCAAGTCCTTGCGCAAATTGCGGATCTATTTCTACTGTTTCAAATCCTACATCGCCACGATGACTCGCATTGAAGTGCTCAAGCGAAGATGCCGACGCCATGCCTGTCCACCCAACATAAGCCTCTATCTGACTTTCAGAAGGTCGGACAACAGCATCTTGGAGAAGAATCAGATGGACTGCGAGATTTTGTGGTCGCTATAAAGCTCTGAGAATCGAATTGAAAGTTTTATTTAATTGGAACGACTCACTACATTACGTTCAACCAAAGGCCCATAGATAGAGATAGGAAGATTGACAAGGGAAGAATGCAGAGAGATAAAATGTACCCGTGCTCTCTTTGGCATTGCCGACAGGAGTAAGGTAAGTACTCCGTGAAATTCACACGACATTGAGGTATTTTTGAACGGAATACTGTACCATTTCAATCAATTCGGCCGTCCCCTGTCCCCCCCGATTTTTTTTGACCCCGGATTTAATTTTTTTCCCGATTTATCTGATTTTCTGAGAATTTTCGAAAACGTGGGAAAGTCACATGTTGGCCGAATTGAACGAAATGGTACAGTATTGTCGGCAGTTTTGATTATAGTCGATGTGGATACATGTAATCTAATATATTGTTAATGAATTTTGGCAGCTTACCCAGTTGTAAATGACAATGTCCCCAACTCTATCATGCACATTAGGAACATCTGATTTTCTGATTTTTGCTTACCATTATGACTTAGCAATGGTGCTAAGCAAAATGTCACTAAGCCAAGTTCCTCAACCGTTTTACCTGATAACACTTTATACCACAAACATCTCTGATCATCTTTAAATTGTCGATCTGAGAGGTTCAGAACATTATTCCGCTTTTTCCCTGGTTTTTGGTTGAGGTAATGAGTGGTGAATCTTAAATTTCTGACATTGAGGTATCCTTCCCATTTTCTTCTTCTCATAACAGCAATATCTTCACATAGACTAAGATTATTTGTGCCGTGATCATAGCGCAGTTTGTTTCACCAACAAATTTGAAGCCCCGACAAGTCTCACCGATTTCGGCAATAGAAACAACCATCATCTGTGAGAAATTTCTCCTTTGATTCCCACACAGGTTCACAGAATTTTGGGAGTGAAATTACAGTATGTATCGTTATAACTAGTGGGCGATAATCGATAAAGCTTTAAAGCCCCAACTTGAGCCTCAACAGTCAAATTCGGGTTAAGTTGGGGCAGAGTTGTGGTACAAGTTGAGATCGAATTTTTGAAACGCCGTGGTATTGTTCAGATTGATCGGGTTCGATCTCCATCATGCCTCCTGGCCGCCTCTTATGCTGTAACCTTGCGGGCCAAAAATGCTAAGCGCTGAACCAAACATATCGGTCCTTACTTAAATGCTTCGATCCGTTCCTAACCACAACATCTTCGTCGAGCTGGTCTCCGATCCCTATACTTCCACATTTGCAGCGGCAATACTCTCGACCCTCTCTTTTTCTTGACATAATCAGCCATGCTATTCAGACATTGCCTGTTCTTCATTGCTACTGCCCTCCTTACATTCTCTGTCGCCATCCCCATTCCATCGGGCGCAGGACAACATCCAAAACCCCAGAATGGCCCTGCTAGTTCGTTGGACATCACTTATTTTTTTTTAATCATTTCATAGATTTCCACAGATCCTGGTTCGCACAAGTTGACTTATACACAGAGGAGGAAAATAAAAGCCGAGGCGGCTATCGAACGCATGCATCAAACCAAAAATCTTCCCAGGCCCAACGATCAATTTAGTGTGGGTGAACGTAAGTGTTGTTTTCTGCTGACTTTGTGTTATGATATTCACTCTTTCAGACTCGTTTACTGGGGAGCAGGTAAAGGGGGCCATTGCGAACTTTTTCCGCACTCGCCACAGAATATATGTACTTCTTTCCATCTCAAGGCTAAGACCTATTCTTAACCTTCCAATTCTTTCTCTCTAGCCCAGGCCGTACAAAAATTTCCCTTACTATGAGACACACATTGATCCTTCCCTCCGTGGGAAGCGCCCCATCCCACACAATCCAGCTAATTTGAAGGAGTTTCCCCTTACTGATCAAAAAAATGGTTGGAGAGGTGAGGGTCCGGTTGGACCTGGTCGTATCATCATGTCAGAAGAAGGAGGCCATGATGTCTTCCACGGTGTTGTTGGCCATGATGACAGTAGGGGTGGTGGTGATGGCGAGCACTACCTCGCTACTCACACTAAAGAGGGGGGTTGATGAGTTTGAGGATGAGTGAACTGTGACGTCTTTGATATTCAGGTATGTCGCAAAACACCGCTGCCACTAACAGCCCAATTGATTCATCCAAGGCCAGAGAAAATTTTGCTGAACAGCACGATGTAAAGGAAGTAAATCAAATTCCGTTATAGAAATACCACTTGAGAATAAAGAAAACGTACATATTCATAGATTGAGGGAATAACAACTCCAATGGCATGATGACATTCTCCAGACGTGCAAGCCACTTTGCCATTCCCAACAACGAGGAGCTGCAAACTTGCGGCCCAGTAGCATCGGGGAGCAGAAGAACTTGTCCTACAAGAGCAGAAAATAGTAGTAGTATGATTCGAATTCAAAAGCTCGTTTTGAACCGCACTTGCAGAAAAAGATAATACAGCATACAACATCCACAATAAAACTGGAATAATGAAACAATAACAATGACAAAAAACACTTGAAGATAGCGACTGATAAAAAATCCCAATGGTTGAGAGAAAGCTAGGCAAACAAGTGATGTAAAGCTTTGTAGGCTGCTTGTAGTTTGTTGCGACGATGGGGAAAGACATGAACGAATCAGAGAATTTCTTTTTGAGAAAAAAAGAGAAGCAATTCTTCCAGGGAAAAGAACGAAATGGATCTTGCATTTGTCAATATGGTGTGTTTAGGTTTTGCCTCGAATAGTTTGTACAAAAGACTTGATCGCCCCGAAGCGTTTGCTGGTCGACGGTGTGGGGCTGCTTCGTACAACAGCACTGGCATCTACCGGATAACCCATTCGGGCCAGCTTCTTCGCGCTTTTCTTTGGATTGGAAGCAGAGGTCACGACGACTCTTTCTATCGTCTCGGTTTCTGTCTCCCCTTCCGTAGAGCTGACTTGACCGACTGATTCCTTGCAGGAAGGTAAAGGCGATTGGCTCCCAGAGAGTGCTTGCTCAGATGTATTGGAAACAAATGACGTCTTACGAGCGGTTTCCAGATCGCTCGGTAGTATAGATTCAATGCTCGAATGGTGGATGGCGTAAGTGGGTGGGTGGTTAGACTCAATATCAGGGCGCCAAGATTCATGGGCTGGTACATTCTCCTTCACAAATGGAGGCGTTGAAGTGACTAGAAAGTGATAATTAATATCCAATCTCTTCAAGTAAATGCGAAAGAATACGTACCTCCCTCGGCAGTCGAAGGTCTGCGAGGGTCATTTCTCAGCCTCTTGGAACCACGCGTTGTTCCGTGTTCACGAAGGCTATGCTGTCTTTGCACCCTTTCTCGACTCTTCTGCCTCGATAAACTACGTTGAGAAGATAGAGCAGCCGGGGCAGTCTTTGGGACAGGGAAAAAGCGATTCTTTCCCTCTGATTCCTTCTGTTCCCTCAACTTCCTTTCAAGTGCCAGACTTTCTCCATAGGCAGCCAGCATAGCACTCAAAGGTGTATGACCCGAACCAATAAAAGATGTTTCTTGTTTACCAGCCAGGTCAAGCACTCCCTGCCGCGTTTGTTGTACCAATGCCTCAGCCTCTTCATACGAGGATACAGCATGTGCTTCAATATCCAAAGGCCTATGAGACCTTCTTGTACCTCGACTGGAAGAAAACGACAACGCAGGCAGCGAAAGTTCCTCGTCGGTAGACATCGAAAAATCAACATCTCTCGTTCTGTCCGACCTGACTGACAAAGGCGGTGACCCAAGAATGCTTGATAGTCCAGGTGTTGAAATTGCCCCGCGACTGCTCGAGTCCGTCTGCGAATTATTTCGGTAATCAGAAGTGGTACTATTGCTGCTCAAAGAGTCCCCGCGATCACGGTTATCAGGAGATACGGGAACAGCGAGGTAATGCATACTTGGCGATACATCATCCATACCTTCACCCGCAAGTAGTCTCATCGGTCCATCGTTGAAGCTGAAGGGGAAATCAGACTTCAAACCGGCGATGCATGAATCGTCAACGCTGTCAATGGGTGACAATTCCGCATCAGAGGACGAGCCGAACGAAAGACCTCGCTGACGTTGCAACAGCACGGAGGGAACATCGAGTTTCAGCGCTCCAGAACTGAGAACATGGTCATAATTCTCGTCTTCCTCGACTTCCCCTTCGTTTTCGACTACCCTCTTATCTCCGTCGGCGGATAGGTCCTGAGTGCCGGTGATCGGACTATCATGCTTTGTTAAAACCCGAGGTTTTGACTGAAAACTGGAGTTGAGAACTGGACGGAGCAGCGCAGGCGTTCCACGAGGGCTCTCCTTAGCCCTCCGGTCACCTCCACTTAGACTTGAATTGGAATCAAACCGCAGCGTCCGATGAAGCGGAGATCCTGGCCCGCTCGAGGAACTACGATTATGAGCTCGCAAAATGCCAGGTCTGGAGTTTGGGCTTGGATTGACTTTCCTCTCCTGAAAATCAATTGAATTGTCGTTGATTGCAGGCGGGGAATCACCCTCGCGGACTGGATGACTATCCGGAAGCGTACGACTGGCAGACGCTGTTCGATTCCTTTCGAGGTGAAGAGCAGAATGAACCCGAGGAATTGGACTTGTGGCTTTGAGACTTTCAAAATTCGGAACATTTCCTGCAGGGTCCATGTTCTTAGAGCTTTGTTCTGCCAGCGCATGGTGAAGCTCGACTGCTAGAGGCGTTGGCGGTTGATGGGTGCCAGAAGGTTTCGATAGAATTGGTGGTAAATTTACTGCTTGCATTTGTGGAGTAAATCGGCCAGTGCCAGACGAGTGTTCACTGAATTTAGTAAAGAAACTCGAACGTGAGGGAGCAGTGGCGGGTAAACCTAATGCATGATGCAAACTGTGAGTTGAGGAGTTGGATGAATGGCTAGATCGTATTAGGAGGGGTAGTGTGACTGCAGAACTTGGGATCGGAATAGAACCCAGCGAGGGGCTGTCTTGTGAAGAGGGCACCTCCGAAGTTGATAGACTGTGTTCCGGTCCATCTCCCGATGACGTCTTTTTGAAAATGTTCATCAACGGACATTTATTGCCCTGCTTGCGAGCCGCTCCTCCTCGTCCGTACGTTGAATAAAAAGCATCTTCTCGTTGTTCAGCTCCAGTTCCAGCTGATCGTGGCCGACGTGGATGAGTATTGGAAATCTTGGATTCATGAAAGGTGTCGGGAGGTGGCTCCAAAATCTGAGGAAGTGATGGGCGTCGCCTGTTAGGATCCATTGGAAGGGTCAAGGGAGGTGGTGAAGGTGATTCGTATTCCCCAGAAGATTTTTGGGGGGACAGCAGTGGTACAGGCGCCGGGCCAAATTTCCATGGCCCTTCTGCAGTTTTGAGCATTGCAAGGGCTGTATCCATGGACCTCTTCACATGTAATCGTCTGCGGGAAGGCGATGGAGAGTATTGAACATCCGATGTCCTCTGAGACTGCACCACACTTAAGCCTTCTCTTTCTCGTAAATCTCTGTCCTTGTTCTCTATCCAATCTCTGAGAATCGTAGAGCACTCTACCCAACCATTCTGATGAGAAATCATCTCTGGCGTAACACCATGCTTGTCTGGACGATCGGCGTGGGCACCATGAAGGAGAAGTAGATTGATGACTTCAATATTACCATTAGCAGAGGCGAAATGGAGGGGAGTCGATCCGGTCGTTCCAACGATCGGTGTGGATGAATCACGACCTCTTTCGTTTGAATACTTCCTCGGTAGCCTTTTAATATCGGGGTCAGTCAAGATGATCAATGACCAAGAACTATGAAAGTACCTGGGAGCATTGACGTCTGCACCGTGGTCAATAAGCAATTTGACAACTTGCACATTTCCACCTGAACAAGCAGCATGTAGAGGAAGTACTCCGTCGACAACGGAATTGACTGGTTGGCCACGGTTCAAGGCATACTCAAGAAGCCCAACGTCACCGGAGGCAGCAGCTGAATGTAGACCCAAACTAGGAACTAAGTCAAGAAATGTCAGTGATATTTCAGAGAACCCACGAAAATCGCCTACAATCCGTAGTTACATTGTACTTTGTTTCTGCCCTGTTCAAACTAGACCTTAACATGGTGGTTCAAAACACGGAGGTGAATGTTCCAGCCGTGCTCCACAAGACTAAAGAAGAAATAAGCCTATCCGCAGACCACCTCGAACGAAGTAGATAAAGGGCTAGAACGAAGCGGGAGAAGCCAAGAACATTTGTCGGGTCTTCGAGGAGGAAATATGGTGTATTCGACAACTAAAATAGCATTTCCATATCAAGCCAGGTGTGAATTTCACACATGTATCTCATCTCCGTCGATTTCGCACTTTGATAAAATAAACATTGTTGGACTATGCCTCTTCGAGGTAATTGGATTCCAGTACACATATTGTGACTTGGAATTCTGGTAAAAGTGCTGAGGTATACTGGCATAGACCCATGACCTCTTATCTGGCCGCTTGGCAGTTGTCAATATTCGGCACACCTCAAGGCTATTACTATCGCGGGATTGTTGACATTATAATAATGCTATTCTGTCAGATGTTTTTTTAGACATCTTCCAGATCCGGAAATTAACATTGAACAATCTCCATAAGTTTACAGTGGAAAACGTTATTTGATAACCATTCTTTCAAGCCCACCTGAGCTGTAAAAGTAGGAAATTATGGCTCTTTGCCGTTTATTAATGACGCGGTCCATACGTCAAGTCTATACATTTAATAGCCTTTTGCATCCTTGCCACACGGCAAAACTAACGGCCGTCATAGGCACGACCTTCAGATACCCAATACTCAACCCGACATAAAAGCCTCTCCAACCTGTTGTCTGCCATATTGTCCTGACGGTCTCACCCCACCTTACCCACTTGTCCGGACTCGTAATACCACCCACTTGGAATCGACGACGAACGACTTCCAATGGATACGACACCGTCTGTCCAATTGCGCCTGACACCGCGCCAATAGTAAGATCAGCAACCAGCGTTGCCTCTTTGTGGTCGAGTTTAGATGGAGGGAGGAACTTCGAGCGGAGAAAGCCCCAACTTAAGAAAGACACACCGGCATAAGGAATCATGCCAATGACGGTGACAGTAAATCCTCGATAGAATTTGAGGATAGGGAATCGGTTGAGAATGTTCTTTGTAATGGGTTGAGAAGAGTCGGAATAGACTGCGCCTTCACGATAGATGTAACGTGCGGCATGCATGAACGTAGGACGAGAGGGCGACGAAGTTTGGTCTAAATTTCGTGTGTGGAAAGCCATCCGGACTCGGATTACTTCTAGAGGATAAGTAAAGAAAACAGAAGTTGTACCTGAATTTGGGATCAGGAAATCTGCCAAAGACAAAAGTTGAATTCGAACCAGATATAGCGCCAGCGAGAAAACGTCGAATGTTGGTCTCTTGTTCTATGGTAGGCATCAGCAACTAATTTCAGAAACGTCAGACTCTGGTGTTGTGCACATCCTGTGAAAGAAGGCGGACTGACAAAGTGGACTTGGTCATATGTCATGAATTTTATGGCCGCATAGGGAAAAATACGGTAAAGCGTGGCGGAATGGCCCTGGAACAATCCAAGGAAACCATTCTGTCTATATATTTTGGTTCCTGCACGGAACGCACCGCTCCATGTACCTGGTCGTTGGTTCAGAATTGGCCCCAAAAATAAATTTGAATTATGTCCGTCATTCCATACCTGCATATTTCTGGAAATCTGGGTTAGATGATTGGAACAATATTTTAACCCTGTCCAAAGGTGCGACGACCGTTTTTGCCTATCCGTCATTATATCAGAACGATAGATTCACAGAGAGGTCGAGGCAAACTCACAACACACCCAGCAATTCCACCTGCCAATCCAGACCGGACCATGTAATGTAGGGACTGCTTGTCATTTCGCGCTGAAGCGACATTTGAACTCATCCGCAGAGCCGCGAAATCATAAAGTGGTTTGCACTATGAAACGAAGTTTTTTATCAAGAGTGAGTTATGCAGTCCGGATGTGGTTGGTACCACTCAAGCTCCGACACCATCAACGGACCTTAAGCTTGATCCTTTACCTCCATTATCTTCCATTATGTCTGCAAAATCAAAGCAAGACGCAAAAATACCAGTTCTTAAAGGACAAGAAGGTAAGCTGTAGTATTAGGACGTGTCCCTTCTCTACTCAAATGTTGTAGCGGAAGACAGAGTGCTAGAGTACCTCAAACGCGTATAACCTGAGAAAAACTCGTGGATTTCATTTTGAATGAATTCTGTATTACATAGATGAATCGTCCTTATGGCGCAGTGGATGTCTCTGCGAATCTGAAAGGCGCAGTGCCCAAGACTGCTGTGCAGAAAATTCTGGTCGCCCTGGCGGAGAAGGGAGAGTTGGCTCAAAAGGCTTACGGTGAGGATAGCAGACTGAGAATACGACGCATATAATGATGCATTTCTGCTAGGCAAAACAACATTCTATGCCTACAATCAATCCAAGATCGACTCCCTCCCGAACGACAAGATCAAAGAACTCAAAGGGGAACTTATCACACTCGAAGAAGAGAACAGACTCCTCTCAGCAGAAGTCAAATCCTATTCAGGAGGTAAAGTGCGAGATCCTCCGCATTGACAGGCACACCATCGAGCCGCATATACATCCCTGCAGAGCTAGCGAAGATCAAGGCAACGCTAACTGACGAAGAAATCGAGGCTCAAATCGCTAATTTGAAGGCTTCGGTGTGCATTCCTTTTTGTCTCGTTCCTGCTATCTAAGCTTTTATCTCCACTCCTGCAAAGGTTGGACAAGTAACAAAGAACTTAGAACCGCTGCGTTCGGGAGCACCCCCGATCTCTGTTGAGGAACGCGAACAAATAAATGCGGAATGGACGAAATGGAGAGCTGAATGGGTCCGTCGACGAAAGATCTTCAATACGTATGTCTACCTGGTTCTCACTCGTTGTCAACTGTCTCGTCTCTCTGTCGGCTTCTGGAAGAAAATAGCTGGGCTGGTGTTCATCTAGCTTGTTTTTTTTTTCTTCAGGTTCTGGCAATTGGCTGTGGATGCACTCTCACCTCAAGATGCGAAAGATTTGGAAGAGCACCTTGGCATTGAGCGAGACACCCCTGAACATCTCACTCTCGAACAGGGGTCCTTGTGTCAGCAGCCCTCTAATCCGTTGAAACGAAAGCGTCCATAAATTTTTTTGGCCTCGTCAAACGGCTTTGATTTGATATACTATGCGTGTTACTTTATCTGAGTTTGCAAAGTCGAACAGTTACTGCCGTGCCACGTAGCTTCAAAGATCGGCTATTTTATAGACTTAGCAAGCAACTTTCGGAATTTCCGACATGATGCACGCTTCGAGTTGACAAGACTTGATATAGATCGTGCCCTTTTTCACAGCCATTCCCTTTTGTGGCGCATAGTCCGTTGTTGAAATGAGACTCCCGGCAAGGAAGGAAGCATCATCCCTGTTGCTGAAAGGAAACTTGGGGGTGAACCAAAACTTCCGAATCAGATCACATCTCCGAGCATACGAGAAAGCCCTTTGATTCTTGTAAACCAGGATATGCTCCACCAAGAAGAGAATTTGTACGGCATACTTATGAACAAGCAGCTTTCGGTCGTCGATAGAACAGCTCCAGGTAGATAGAATATTTATAGGGAAGACACCCGGGCCACCCGAAGCATTATTAAACGCAGAGGATAAGATGTTCAAGATAAGACATGGTTTAATTCAGCGGCGGCGTTAAAAGTCCGTAGCTACGGTATTTGGCATTAGAACACGGGAATAATATTCACCAACAAGATGACGCCCGCAGTACAAGTGAAAGCAGCTGTGCTCCAGGTTTGAATTGCGTCCAGTTCCTCTTTTTCCTTAATTTTATAGTTGAAGTTACTTTATTCTCTCTACTATTTCCACGATCCGACTGTCAAAATCAAACTTGTTCTATGTCGTCTCAAAAACCAGTAAGAGCCATCCAGTCCACAAGTGTACGAGCCGCAACACTTGACCCTCTCTTACTTCTCGTACAGATTCGAAGGAAGCTGGTTATTGTTGGCGACGGCACGTACCCTCTTCTTTCTGTCCAGAACTTCATGTATCTCGTTTCTTACCGCTCGAAACAGGTGCTTGCGGGAAGACTTCCTTATTATGCTCATTTGCTCTCGGAGAATTCCCAAGAGAATATGTATGCAATTTCGAATCCAACTGCCCTCTTGGTCTCTTCTTATGTCCACAAATCACTTCTCCTTTTGTAGCAACCAAGTGAGTTTGAATTTCGTTTTCTAAAAGACAAAGACGGCTGATAACAACTTGTACATTCTTACAGCTATTTTTGATAATTATGTAGCAGAAATCATGCTGGATGAGAAGCCCGTTCAATTAGCTTTATGGGATACTGCGTATGCCATTGTTGCCTTTTGACGGTGTTTTCTGTTTCCTCACTGATTTGGAATCTTCAGCGGACAGGAGGGCTATGAGGTGCGTATTTTGTTTTTAGTTCGATCTATATACTTAGAACAGGTCATTCAGCGTTTACGGCCAATGTCATATTCAAAATCTCATGTTATCCTAATCGCCTTCGCCATCGACACGCGAGACTCACTGGAGAATGTAACTATAAAGGCAGGTCTTGTTATTCTGCACTGCTTCAGTCCGAAGTTATTCGTATTTTAGTGGATCGAGGAAGTGCGTAGTATTTGTGGACCAACAATCCCCGTCATCCTTGTTGGTTGCAAGGCCGACCTTCGGCCACCGGACTTTCATCTCTCGCCAGATAATCCTCATACTTGGGTGACGCCTGAGGAAGGTGAACGAGTTGCTAGGGTTATTGGCGCTCGAGCATACAAGGAATGCTCTGCTCTCAAGATAGAGGGAGTCGACGAGGTCTTTGAGGCGGCTACGCGGGCAAGTATGCTTATGAGGGATGGTGTCCCTAACCATGGCCTGCCAAATTCTGAGAGCGTGGGGCATCACCGGCGGAGAAGCAGCGGGAAAGGCGTTAGTCACGATGATCGCAAGAGTTGGGGTTGTTGCGTCGTTTGCTGAGAGTGTCTTGCTTCATTTTCTCTTTCTCTCTTTCTCTCTCTCCTCTTTTCGCAATAATTCCCATAAATCTGATCAGAATTGTCTATTAGTCTTTCGATGCACCATCTGTATCAATTGTTCAAATATCTTGATTTTCGTTTCACAATCCTCGCTTAGTCGTAGTACTATTTTTTTGTCTTATATTGGTAATGACTTTTGCGGATCTAGTGAATTTGGGAAGCGCCAATTTAGTCGCAGTATATCCAGTGTTGATTCAGTGTATCTCCTGAATACATCTCGCTCATATTTCGCCACATTTTCGTACATGAATTTTTCCTTTATGTAATGTATATACAATTCCTGGAGAAGTCTTGTATCAGTGCTAAATGTCCAGTATTGTACATTATATTTCCAAACTGTAAATTGTACATTTGACAATGCTATATTTTTTCATGATGACTTCTTAGACCGGTCACCGGTCCGTATAGAAGACACATGACATTTGGATGGGTCTGCATCAGGAAAATATCAATTTTGTTGGAATAAAAATCAAAAGTTTTCTGTAATCCAATGTGCGCCAAAATGGGAGAGTATAGCGGCCTCTCTTTCTTTC
>QDKV01005151.1_pt1 | contig 30113 bp, 34 predicted proteins | sample 1861101 | NCBI WGS metagenome assembly QDKV01 (sample SAMN04275158, study PRJNA302643) | Fungus metagenome, whole genome shotgun sequencing project. | isolation source: fruitbody | host: Mallocybe terrigena | place: Sweden | collected 2013 | reverse complement strand
TGTAGACCTGAGCACGCCACAAAGTCTCTCTGTCTTGTTCCAGCTTCCTCTGCTCCTCCACAACCTCCTTGAGCTCTTTCTTTGTCTTCCTAAACCTTTCTTTATAGCTATCGATCGCGGTGAGAATGATTTCACCAGGCGCTGAGGCCACGAATTGATAATCGGCAAGATTTCCTGAAAGGGAGCTCACGAGCTCAGCCTTGGGGTTGGCAGAGGTGAGTGCGAGTTTTATAATGGGGCTGCAGGGAGGGGCAGTGCGTGTGACGACGGTGGAGACCATTTTGCGAGAACGAAGGAGATGGTGACAGTTGAGAGCAAGGGGGAAAACTGGAGGAGGAGGCACGCCATGATGTCTAAGTGTGACACAACGTGACACCAGAAATTTTGGGCGTCAACCGCCTGAATTGTTATAGTATTCTGATTTTGGCTGCCCACTTTCTGCAGCCCCGTTGAGGGGTGCACGTCGCAAGAGACGCAAAAGGGCCAGTTTCGATCTGTCTAGAAAGTTTGAAAAACTTCCCTTTCCTACTGCTTGTCACTTGATCTACGATTGGTAGCATGTGCTGAAACTTTTGAAAGGTCGAGTTGCGACTCAAGATGGAAATTGGCATGATAAAACACAATGTTGACAATACAGTACAGTGCACAAGGGAAATTAAGCCTGCGATGGAATTAATTTTGAATTGAACTAATCAGCGCATGTATACTCACGACGTAGCTATATGACTTTCGATCTTCAGTTCGTGCTATGTATTCTCTCTGAAAGCTGATCAACTAAAGAAGTATCATGCGCGGGATGAACTCACCTCAATCAAATGTTCTATCCTCTTCTTAATAGCCAGCGGGTCAGGATGAAACTTGTTTGATAACTGGGAAGTGACTTCATGTATAAGATCGCTATGTGACAACTGTTTTCTATTCTTCATAATGCGCACGATGCATGCCTAAAGCCGAACTCAGAGAAAGTTGACGTCAAGGGATAAGATAAAACCAAACCTCCATCACATATTTTCGCTCTTCGTCGATCCTTTCCGAAGTCTCCTTTCTCTCTACATTATTTTCAATTTTCGAAGAAACTGTGGCAATTTTGATCTTGTTCAAAGAACAGGAGAAATCACTATTGAAAGAAAAAGTGTCGATGGGGTTGATATCACGACCTGGAGGGTGCTTTTTCAGAATTCTGTACTTTGCACAAGCAAGAGATTGCAGGTGTCGTTTCAACTCAAATTCGTCTATTCCTGTTGCCTCCTTTATTTCCTATAGATGCAACTCATAAGTCTGTAAGCCGAGTAACACGAATAAAACACACAGTGTAAGTCAAGCACTCATCATTTTGGATATCTTCAAAAAGAAGGAGAATCACTAAAGCGAAAGTTGCGACGTTGAGTTCAAAGGACCTCGACTTGAATTTCACGCTAACGTGGGCATTCCCGAGAGAATACTGCCAGGTCAGCCGACGGCCTGAGTGTCGAGACAGATAGAAATGCTCAAAGGATTTGCACGCCTTGGCCATTTGAAGTGGAAGGATGCATGAAGATGGGGAATGGTTCATCGGCCATGCCCCCGAAGTCATTACGATCACGCTGAGTTGCACCTCAGGTGCCTATCCGCGGTCAGCCTAAATTCGCGGATACAGCATGGGTTCAAACTTACAGATGATTTTGTTGCATAGTCTTGCGTAGTCTCTTTCGATAACCGCATGTCGTGGAACATGCCTTCCATCTTTTGGGTGAATTGAAAACCACATTCCGTCTTCAACTTAGCTAGCATGCCGCGTTCACCGTCGTCGGATACTGAACGGCCGAGTAAGAGTCTCTTCGCCAGATGTTGTTTGTAATATTTTTCGAAGACATCTTTCTCTCTGATAAACCGAAATACGGTGATCGTCTTGTCCAGAACAACATCGACTTCTGATTCTGTTTTCTAGGAAATATCTTCAATGCGAAGATTCCAGACTTCAGTAACAAAAAACTGCATACATCCTTTAGGCCCTTCTTTAGATGATCATCAATGAATAACGAAATAAACTCAGAGCATTTCTCGTTTAAGTTAATGAATGATTCAAAAGCCTGTTAAAACCAGTAAGTCGCACGATTGCATGTATGTTCAATGTAGCTTACACCGTTGATCGAGCTTTCTACATCACGACTGCTCTGGAAAGAGTCTTTCCGTATTATGTCGAATTTGTCTTTCAGATCCAGAACTTCTTGTACCCATTGAATGGCTGGTTGAATCCCGCCAGATGGAGGACGAGCCTTCCCTTTCGCCTTTCCTCTTTTCATTTCTGTTTCTTGACGCTCCTCCTCCACATCAACGAACTCTTCTGATAGCGCAGCTTCATTTATGATCCCTCCCCTCCGTATGATAGACTCCTTCAGAGCCGACCTCAACCATTGTAAACCGGTAGGGACCATAATACAGAGCCCAAAAAGTCTCGAAAGGTCATCGAATTTGCGATTATCAATCATCGTATCCAGACCAGAATTATGTTTCGATATCACACTGGGGAGGTGTGGGACAAGCAAACTGTCTTTCAAGATCTGACGAAGTGGCTCCGCCGTTTGACTAGAAAGATAATGGTGCGTCCGCCTATCCTCCTCTTGAAAGCGGTTTTCGACCTGAAGATGGTCAGAACGGCAAATTCTACAATGCAAGAACTCACACGTTTCAGAAATTCAGCAGCGTCGCATGAATTTAAAAGTTGTATTCCTTCTGTATTGTAGAATTCTTCGCTCTGTCTGAAAATTATCGGCTCCAAATCCCGTTTATAAAGTGTCATAGAACGGTTTGCTTGGACAGTGAGGAAAATATCAACACAGCTTTTGACAGTTGAAGATGCAATATCGTATCCGCCACGCTCGTGTCTTATTTGGTTGAGGACAGACGCGATGATGTGGTCCATTATTGAAGGTGTCATGATGCGTTCTAGGAATAGTTCTAGACCAAGTTCGAGTGTTGGTAGTACGTGGGCGGAATTCGTGTATACCCGATCCTATAAAAAACGAGAAGTCAAGGAGAATGGAAGAGGAAGTATAGATGGAAACTCGCCATGTACTTCAATATTTGTCCAAGTCTGACCATATTGCTACCATGCTCCTCCCACACTCTCTTAACTTTGTCCAACAAGACACTGTCTTCCGTGCTTCGTACCAACGCATCCGCCGTCCCTGACGGAAAGAATGGGATTATTCGTTCATTCGCCATCGAGTCGAGATTATCAGAGACCAATTTTTTGACTCCCTTGTACAACATTTCACCCTCTTTATTGAGTACCATGTTATATGCAAAACGGTGATTTTCTTCAAATGACAAATTAGAGGCATTCTGTTTCTGAATTTCACAGATGTTCTGTGAGAGCTGCAACCACGTCTTCTCAGCCGAGAATTCTGGGCCATGCTGAACAATGTCAGGCAACTGCAGAAGCCAAAAAAACTGACATACGCACCTTTCTAGGGGCCATCTATATATGAGTTTACGAATCATGAGTATACCGATCTTGCAAATCGAAAGGGCATGCTCTGGCACATACGATCTTTGGGCGCCCACGCCTTGGAGCTAGACATGGAGAATTAGATAAATAGCTTCTATAGCAAAGCAAATTGAAAAACACACCAGATGCCATGACAGATTTATTGCTTATTCACTTACGATTTACACGATTTTGCTGGACCGTTCATTTGGCAGCACCGCTTTGGTCTTGTTATCTTCCAAAAATGCTTAACATCACGAACATCTTGAGTTAACTTTCGGCTCAAAAACCGACCCGCCTCTACTAGTACGTGCATAATATATTACATTGCCTGAGGTGAATGTCTGTTCTTTGCGAATGAGAATGCAACAAACTGTTACAAAACTGCAGCAAATTATTATAGTACGATGCCTATGACTGTGCTCGGGATGAACGAATAAGATCGCTAAAGTATTTTCGGAAGTTCTTGCCATCAAGATCTCGGAGTTTTGCAGTAAAGTCCACTATCATTTCGGTCGGCCAATCCTGTGAGGGCAAAAAAACATTCACGAAGAATGTATATGCTTCTGCTCCCCTCGTTTTGCAAATGGCCTGCAAAAGATTGGCAATTTCATGAAGGACCTATGGATTCCAGTGAAGGGGAATCAGACTGTAATAACATAGGGACGTACCACCGTCATTTGGCCATCTTTCGGGTTGAAGTTTGGGAGCGATGGGACCCGGAAGGCCGTTGGAATCAGACGCTCATATATAAAATGTTCAAATCCTGGTAAACCCTCGTTTCTTCCTCGCCGATCCACCGAAAGGACCTCAGAGGAATTGGGCACAGGTTGGCCCCAAATGGTCACACAACGATTGAAGAAAGTGATGGCAACTTTCTGGTTTGCGGGATCAGAAACATCTTCGGCCACCTTTTGCATTGTCTCGACCAAACCTTCGAATCCAGCGGAATTACCTAGAAAGAGTCAGACGAAGAAAAACCAGAAAAGGTCTATCTCCACAAACGTTCAGAAATAAAAATGGCGTGTAGATTGGATGCCATGATATTGTTCAAAAGAGCAATGTAGGCTTTCTTTGTCTCATTGTGTGCATGCTGATCGTCTGTCCCTGAAATAGGTTGCGATAGAAGAGTCGCGATATGGGTGTTCAATGGACCAATGAGCTGATCCAAAACATCGAACATATCTCTCTGAGGGATGTGAAACACTGCTGAATGAAAAAAAAAAAAAAGGTGCAACTGACCTGAAGTTTGTGAATAAGCAGGCCTATGAAATTCATGAAATCGGCCAATTCCGTGGGTTCAAAATGCGCCAATAGATTGCTCATCAATGGAGGAATGTAATGTGTGACTGTAGACCCCGCTGTAGCCAAGATCCTGGCGAATGCAAACCTTGTCTACGAGCAAGGTAAGGCCTTGTTGAGGTTTAACAACAGAAATACTCACCGCATCTCTGATGGGCTTGAAAACATTCATTGCCTCCAAGCATACGAGAATGGCCTGTGCCATCTCGGCGAAAACTTCCATTGGTGGAAGAACGTAATTTTCTGGTAAAGGATTAGGGTAATCAGGAAATCCTTTCGCAATGTTTCCCAGAGCCATAATAACATGGTGGACCTTGACAATAGGAACAAAATCTGCCACTCCGTTGGTCCTGAAAACTTGAAAATTCATGGACAAGTCTTCCATTAATGGTTTGACAAGGGAAAGCACCAAAGCGGATTGTTGGGAAGGGTTCTTGTAGACAAGCGAACACAGAATGCCTGTCGTTTCGAAGAGATAAAGTTGTGAGCTGAAAGCAGAATCCTTGATGGCTTCGGCCAAGACATCCGTTTCGGGTTCCTCGGGCTCTGGGATTTCTGCAACGATTGGTAAGAGATCACGCATGCTGTCAAGGATGGTGGACACGATGGTGGGTGGAATCTCGTTTCGCAGCTCCTTGATGAACCGGTGAAAAAAATAGTACAGCCTTAATCGGAATCGCGAGTCGTTGTTGTGCAACCCACTGTTTGATTGCAAGTAAGTACTAAGGGGTTGTAAGGCGGTATCAACCTTACCGTGCATCAACCATGGCTTCAAGTGCAGGAATAATGCACTCTTTTCGAACCTTGAAGAAGTCTGTATACCGAGAGACTGTCTCGAAGAATTGTAATGACACAGCCCTATTGGGATACGAAGAAATTCCAGACTGAACAAGAGCAAAAAGCATTTCTCCGTGTGGCGTCAACAAATACTCTGAATAATCTGTAGACTTCCGTCTCTCCCTCTCTACAGGCGGTGCGTGGCAAAAGGCAGCTCGTCCCTTCCCACCACCTAGAAGTTGGTCAATAGGGCGGTATAATGATACATATTGTTCACAAACTCTTGTTTATTTCGCCGAACAGATATATAAGATAAATGCCTAGCTCTGCATCGTTCCACTTCATGGACACTCCGGATGTGTAGGCTGAAATTGTATTCGAGGCGAGCGTACGGACTGCGTCCGTGACAAGATTCGATTCAATCGCAAGAATGGAATCCAAGAAAATGCGTAGCTCCTATGGACAATTTTGTTAAATGCCAGGGAAGAATGGCACGAGGAAATTGAGGTCACCTTCCGCATCTTCTCAAATTCAGCGACGTCATCTTCGTCAGCGTCGTCAATCTCCGGATCTTCATCCCATTTCAATTTCGTTAAGATGACTTGTAACAATGATGCAAGGAATGTGCGCTTCGATTCGTCCAGCTCGTTAGAAGAGACTTTCCGAGCGCGTTTGTACTAACAAGGTTTTGGTTAATGAGTCTTTTGCATGGAATTCCAGAGAACGTACTCCAGCGAGAAGGGCTGATAGAAAAGGGAACACAGTTGAACAGGTATCATCGTATTTATCAGACAAAAAGTGAAGCAAGACAGGTAGAATCTGGCTGATGTACGTTGTAGCTTCAACGCGAACATCTTCTTCGTAAGTTTCCTAAACATAAGGTGTTATATGTCATCGATGGACTGGAACCAAAACCATGCGAACACTCACCTCCGTGAGCTTCAATAACTCTTGGCCAAGAACATTCAACAGTTTCCCAAGAGACTCTCTATATGACTCCTCGCCTTCATCGATATCTTCCCCTCGTTCTATCTGTTGCGCGCGTGTTTTTGATTCTAGGGCATTTAGAACCTGGCCAAGAGACAGAACTTTGAGCAGCTGTAGTTTATCACTTGGCTCTTTCAAGCCTTTTGAGACAACACGGAGTAGGGTAAGTGACGTTGCCAGTCGGATCGGTAATGAAGGGTCAGCAAGGAGGTTAAACAGCAATGGCACGGTCGTTGGTGTGACGGTGAGGTTGATATCGATCCAACCTGGGAGGTATTCAGACTTTTAGAATAACACAGAGAATCATAAAACGTACCAACATAAGAGCCAAACGTACGCACACCCCAGTCTACCAATTCAATGACGTGATCTAACTCCCTCAAGTCTGTAGCAGCACTTGAGTTTTTTCTGAGTTCAGACATACGTTCCGCATTGTCCGCAACAATCGTTAACACCGCTTCATTTATTTTTGCTGCATCACGATCTCGTACACCATCGCGCACCTTCGCATCACGGACATGTCTTTGCGTGCTGAAATTTCTTGCAGATTTGATTATCTGGTCTGCGACTTCTCCAGAAATCTCAAGCACAATGTGGAAAAACAAAAGGGAAATATGTCGATTGAATCCTTTTTGGGTGGTTTGCTCCGTTGGCCTGATTAGCGTAAAGAGATCAGAGAAGAATGTTGGCCATTGTTCGTTATAAGTGCATAGAAAGAATAAAGTCAAAGTATGCGAAAATTTGTTGCGGATGACTGCAACAGATGTGTGGGTGAGTCACGTTCGCTATGAAAAAAACGCATAACTTACAGGGTGCATCAGCCTCAGCAGATCCCAACACGTACTCTGACCGGATGTAATTCACCAAAGCTTGTTGAATACTTTGGAAAGACTCGTCATCAAATCGCTCGAACCTGAAATTGAAGTAGTGGTTAGGAAGAGTTCACGACGTGTCGAGTAGCAGAGTATTATTTATAGTAGTAATGGGAGACTGAAAACGGGAATGTCGATAAAAGTACTTCTGTGGCTCACCTGTTATCCAGAAACTCATCCAGTAAACGAAGGGCAAAGAAACGCGCTTGCGATGGATATTTTCGTGTGCCGTTGGCGTCTTGATCGACAAAGATTTTTAAGGCGAGTCTCCATGTTTCATTCGCATTTTGTTGAATCGTCGAGAGATAAGCCAATGCCTCTTGGTGGAGTGAAATCTGTCCTTGATCGAAAGCGATGGAGATCGCGTGAACAACTTGTTCAATCTGCTGTTCCATGAGTTGGAGTATATCCAGCACAAGGAGGTGTCTATTTAGTCAGAAAAAGATGAAGGAAAAACACGACAAAGCACAAAGAATTGCAGCGAATAGAGTCTCAAAGGGTTGTTGATCTTGGACTTGTGCCAGTGATATTCCGATTTCGGAATGTCACCGGCAACCAAGTCATATACTTATCGCCATTTATCTACGGACCACAAGCCGGCCCGAGTTTTCAGCTAGAAACGACCATATTACAGCTATTTTCTATATTTGACATTGGATATCTTTAGGTATTCGCAATATACGAATAATCAACGAATAATGCGAATGCGAATTTAAACATTGCAAAGTGACACGACATGTTTGCGTGGTCCGGGACAACGTGGAGGTTGTAACGACTCACACGTAAGTACCCGAAAGAAAGGTAAAGATTGAAGAAAGGAAGTTCCGAACAAGTATGTGCCAGGCGCCAGTCACCCTGATAAGACCCAAAGTCCGGCCGATAGCTGATTACGAAAGCACATCAGTCTACAAAAGCCTCCGCTCTCCATTAAAGCAGCGTCTTATCCTTCTGTTTATACAATGACTTCTGCAATGTCTGAGCTCGACAGAAACTCCGACTCTGACTGGCTTGACATCTCTAGTGGTCGTGGATCTGATGATAACGACTCCCTCAGCGACCAAGACAGTGATTGCGATGGAATCAGTTCAGTGCCGAGTCGCTCGCGTCGCTCATCTTTCGGTACAGAAAGCTCAATGGGTGGCGATGTAGAGGCATGGGAGGGCTTTATCTCGGATAGTGGAGACGAGGCTGTCGATGCTCTCACCAGATTATATCCAGCGCCATTGCAGATTGCCTTAGGCTCTGAGCCTGTCGTAATTGGGCTTGTCCCGAATACCACCGAATTCATCGACCCAACCATTGCAGAGGAAGATAAGCGGGTGAAGGAGGCGCTAGACCAAAGTTTTGTTGGCACACTCACTGCCTCGCGCTCTAGCGCTTCTGGGCTGCATGAATCGACCACGCACACGTCCATTCACGATCTTCGTTTGTCTTTCCCAGATCCCCTGACAAGTTCACGAGATGAATTGATTAGGTCATACGAAGATGTTACACCGCCCGTACCCGACGCCGTTAATCCTTTAACTGAGGACAACGTGGATGTCGTTGAGTTGCCTGCACCAATTCCATCATCGCTGCCTCTTGGCGATCCGGGTTTTTTATCTACCACACCCGAGGTCCCTCACCACGAGATCAAAGTGTTTGAACACAACTATGGGAGAGAACTAGACATCATTCTTTACGGTACCTCCTCTGAGATCAAATGGACTCTTGTTAAGCAGTTGCTTCAGAAGGTTGTGTTGGTGTCGGGCCATGACTTTGTGAACTCTCTCGTGGACGGCCTCTCAGAGCAAAGTCTCCATCTCACCAAGAAGCCTGGTGATCATACAAAGTTCTTTGAAACAATCAATATATTTGACCGTACTGATGAAGGTATCTCCAAAGAGGACATGGTACGTCTCGCACAAATTTCCCTCCTATTTCGTTTCTCATTCCCATCTGCAGGATGAGGAGAATATTTCCAGGCATCCTTCTTTGGCCATTGTTTATTTACCGACCACTAAGCTTCCAACCCTTGGTTTGCATGACTCATTCCTGCCTGTTCTCGTCCCTTCGGCTCCGAACGTTGATGGGGAGAATCTGGTCATACACCAAGTGGCGGAAGACGATTTGGAACTTCTTGCCATACCGTCTTCCAGAATTCTGCAATTTGGCTCTGGTGGCTCTTTAGTTTTCAACAGCGAGGATCTATCAGACGTCAAGCCCTCCCAGGCTTATGAGTTACTATGCAACATAGGGCGAGAAGCCAAGAAAGCTGTCCTTTCTAGGCCACTTACCGAAAAGCTTAAGTCGGTCAATGCAGTAACTCTGTATGATTCCTGACTTATTTCTTTCGGAGTTACTGACCTTTTCTGAAGACTTGGCTTAATGTCTGTTGTTGTTGGTTTCGCCTTCAACTCTATACTACATCCGCCGACTCCTTCACCCACCCCAACTATAAGTTCACCATCATCCAGCAGCGATCAGCTCTGGCAAATCATGGTCCCTCAACCAAATCGCTCCGTAATAGGATCTTCGACTGATTGCGATCAAGGTAAAGGATGCGTAGGAAGCACCTCCTTTGACAAATTGGGTTTATCCATCTATGATGCTCGTACGACCTCAATATCGGTAACTTCCTCGGTATCATGTCTGAGCCTCGTCGTATCTGGCGTGTCTAAGTCCGTCAGTGATACTTTCTCCAAGTCATCCGAGTCGAAGTTAGCTACCCCAGGACAAGGTTCATCGACTGACGTTATTATACACTCCTCAACGACTTCTCTGTCGGAGATTCTTAAGATGAAAACCTCCCTTTCTACGATCTCTTCGTCCAATAGCGCTGCTAGTCGATCTCCCGTTCCTAATGGTGTGAACGTGGTTGCACCTACTCCTTCTGCGCCTTCGAACCTCGACTTCAAATCAGTTTCAGAGGCTCTCGATGCTAGTACCAAGGCCCTCACTGACGTCCTGGCTCATGATCTTTCGAACTTGGTCGAAGCGGCTGACGATTTTGTTTCCTCCGTCATCGAGCAAACTGACAAAGTCATCCGTCAGTCCAAGGGCAAAGCTCGTGAACTTGGCGAAAGAATCCAGAATCTTAATGAGGAGGTTAACTATCGCAACGAACGAGCCAAGAAGCGCGCGAAGGAATTGAGGAAGATGGGCCACGATATCGTCCTTGCGACGAGGGGGGAGTTGAAGGAGAGAACTGACAGGGCAAGGAGGCGTGCAAGGCAGCTGAAGCAGTCTGTGCTAGAGAGTGAGGTTTGGAGGACTTCAAGTTGTGGAAAAGGTCACGAGGGTCCCTTTCTTTGCAAGGCGATGAGGAAGAAGTCAGAGATGCGAGAGAAGAAGGAGCATACGGAGTTGCCAGAGGATGGGAAGAACGCGAGAACAGAGAAGGAGAACCACCGTTCTTCCCTGCACCGGAGAGGCTTCAGAGTTCGTCGTCATCGATTCTAAGATCTTTCTGGAATAATATGTTGTTTTTAATCTCATGGTGTATGTCTTCTTTTTGGACACCCACGCTCATTGCGGTTTTTTCTCGATATCAAACTATTACTATAAACTATAAACTTTTTGAAATATAACATGATTTACGAATGCACAGAATAAAATTAGTCGTTGACGTGATGATTAATATTCAACAGCACAGAATGTTTTGATGCCTATGGCCTAATAATATGCCCTCATTTGTGTTTACGAAGGCAGATCAAGAATTTCGAGGGCTGCTTGAGCAATTGAAGTACCTTCTTGCATACCAACAACCTTCGCTTGAGTTAAGCTCTGTTGAAACAACTTACGAGCATCATCTATGTCCCCAGCAAACTGGAAAAAAAATAATTGTACGACCTATCAAAAACACAGCAACTGGCTTACCTTCCTGATCATAGCAAAGTTGTAAAGCATAACAACATACGCCTGCTCGCATGTCTGATGCTGGGAAGGGGATTCTTTTCTTGCAACCTGAATCACCTCCAACCCTTTCTTCGCCCAAGCTTCAGCTTGAGCGAGAATATCGGTTGGCACGTCGTCACTTGGATGGTTGCGGAGCATGAGATCGGCAATGTTGCCCATAAGCTGGGCGCCTACGATGGAACATTAGGAGTCGTCAACGAACGAAAAGGACAGCCCCAACCTCTACATCTGTCGTCTGCGGAAGACTTCCGTGGTCCAGGTGGAATTAAAATGGAAATAGCTTGCAGATACAATGGTAGAGCGTAACTGATAAGGTTTTAAAACAAGGTGCAGAAGACAATATAAGTGATTTCACCTGATGTTCCCTGTTCTTGCATAGAAACTCCCTAAAGCATCGAAAGGAGCAGCAAAGTCGTGAAGCATAGCCCAGGAGGGCAACTCTAGCTCGCCCACCAAATCCGACATATTGAGTATACTACCGGCAATCTTGGAACTTGCAGGCGATCCTTGTAATACCGTCTTCAGTAAAGCCTCGACGCTCCACACCAACCACTTTTCTTCTTCAGCAAGAGACTTCTGTAATTCCTGTGAGAGTTCACCGAGTTTATATGCAATCGACACCGCCCTTATCCTCTCTGCAACATTGAAAAGTTTTAGCAAGTCGATGCTTAAACTCTCCTCAACGTTTGTGGGGCCGTTGAACATTTGCATGAAACCTTCCTTGTAAATTCGATAAGCCCGTTCCATCTCATGACTATCTTCCAATACACCGGAGAGTATGATCGCGAGTCCACTCGTCTTCAAGCGGGGCTCCTCTCCAAAGGAAGCAAGTGGCATAGATTTCGCTTGCTCCCATACTCTAGTTCGCTCAATAAGATTGTGAACTTCTTGAACAATCCGACATTACCTCGAGAAACATGATACAGCTGTTTCTAGGTCACCTTTCCGTTTAGCTAAAAGACCTTTCCGCAGGTCCTTACGCAACTCTGGTGGCCACATTGTCATGGTGTCATACAATCCGTATCTATACCGTGATGGAAAGCACAACTGAGAGAAGCATTTGACAAGGGTAAAGAAACATATTCACAGCCCATACGCTGTAAGGCCCAGACCGAATACAAGAAGACCAGTGAGGAAAAGGAACTTCGGCGATGTCTTTAAGTTCTCTGGTCCTGCAAGGTGATTTGGTTAGAAAAGTTGGTTCACTCTCTGCTTTCGCGTGCACCTTTCTGTCGTCCCTCATTTTCTCCGGATATTAAGCGAAAGCGATAATCAAAAGAGGGTTGTCTTATGTCCACACGAATTCGAGATGAGAGGCGGTGCCTTGGTGGATGAAGGGATCTTATAGACGACAACGAGAACTTTAGCTGACCAGTCTGCAGGCCAACCATGAATGTGCATATGATGTTACTCACGAAAAGTAGCGTCACGCTACGACCGCCATGATACATTTCGGGCTCGCCTCCAAGCAGCAAGCTATACCACGACCTCAATAACAAGAGAAGGAAGACCCCATGAAATTTGTACCGGGCTTAGCGTCAATTTACAGTAAGATGACACAGCCTCTGTGCACTCGTGAATGACATTCCTTGCGTCTGCCTCATGTTCTCGAAGGTTGCACCTGGTTGCACACAGATGTTCCTTCTATGGCCGGCTGTGGGCTTAAATAAGGGTGTATGAACCTTGCCTTCTGTGTTTCACTTTTCGTTTATCTAGTATCAACATAACATCCTGGCAACTCCCATCTCTTGCTCTTTCACTCGTTGGTTTCTGTGTAATCTCTGTTCTGAGATGGCAGGAAGGTTGCCTACTCTTGGGTTGTTTGTTTTCTTCTTGAAAGTCGTACTCTTCCTGTCTGTCGAACCAGTCAAAGCGGCGAGGCAACACTGTCGCCTTAAACCACGCGACCAGACTGACTTTCATACCCCAGGCGGAGGAGCTGCACCATCAAATGCAACTACAAAACCAGCGACTACATCTCAAGGACGCCCAGTCTCCTCTCCTTCTCCTACTCCATCCCCTTTCAGATACGGCTCGGATAAAGTGAGGGGGGTCAATCTGTGGGTCATTGTTGTCTTGCCTGATTGGTATGTGCTGATAGGAATGAAGTGGTGGATGGCTAGTATTGGAGGTATTTTATTACTCTTTATCTTCTATCGACTAATCCCTGATATCTAATCAGCCATGGATCACCCCCAGTGTCTTTGAAAGCACTGGGAATGATGCGACCATCGATGAGTATACTCTGGGTCAGCTTCTGGATAAGCAGACGGCAGAGTCAATTCTAGAGAAGCATTGGGATACTGTAAACTACATTTTTAATTGCCTTTTTTATTACCTAAAAAGGAATATCTTCATCTCTTATAGTGGATTACAGAGGACGACTTTGCTCAGATTCAGGCCGCAGGTCTCAATCACGTTCGGTTAGTACCTGCTTTTCTTCGATAATTTGTACCTCTACCAAGTATGTATCAACCTCTCCAGAATACCCATCGGCTACTGGTCTATCCCACTCACCTCCTCTGACACATCAGAACCAACATCCACCGCGCCCTTCGTCACTGGTGCGTGGACGTATTTCCTCCGCGCACTCGTTTGGGCCAAAAAATACAACATCAACGTCATTGCAGACTTGCACGGCGCGCCAGGATCCCAAAACGGCTACGACAACTCTGGGCAGTTGACTAACAACCCTGTCTGGGCATTGAACAAGTCTAACGTTACACGTACTGTTGACACGCTCAAGTTCTTGGCGAAGACGGTAGGAAATCAGGTCAGTATTATCGAGTTGTTGAACGAGGCTGCGGGGTTTCGTGGGGATGATTGGGCTAGTGTGATCAGACAGTTTTGGCAGGACGGCTATGACGCTGTGCGTGAAGCTGCCGGTCAGAGCGTAAATGTTATGATCGGAGATGCCTTCTTGGGTGTCAACGTTGGTTTTTTTTAAAATATTTTTATTCAATCACGTTTCTGACGAAAGTTTTATGCGGTTCGTCAAATAGCGCTGGACGAATTTCTTAACATCACCCCGGGCAAACGGTGTGTTGATGGACTTTGTATGTACGATTTCTTGTTTAAAATTCGGTAACTTACTCTCAAAATATGACAGCACGAATACCAGATATTCAGTGACCGAGAGCTCAGCAGGTCATTTGACGAACACATCAATGCACGTCCCTTCTGCCCTGTCGCACATCTCTTCTACTAAATTTATTTCCCTTAATACAGTTCGCATGCACGTATAAGCAAAGCCTTCCTGCTTACTCCTCTGGAAACCTCTACACCATTCTGGGCGAATGGTCCAACGCGGTCACCGACTGCGCCAGATGGTTGAATGGACGTGGAGTTGGTGCTCGGTGGGATAATACTCGAATCCCCGGGTCTGATACTTCTTATCACGGAAGTTGTGATGGGTTCACAGGATCTTACAAAGGCTGGTCAGATTCCTACAGGCAATTTCTGAGAAAGTAGGTTTCCGGGTCCACTCTGTGAGCTGGGAAACTGACATCGTGAGTATAGATATTTCGAAGTGCAAGTTGAGGTTGGCGAAGCCGCGCAAGGTTGGGTCTTCTGGACATGGAAGGTAGACATTTTTAAAATCTTATCCACACACTACCATTGACTCGCTTCTATTTCAGGCAGAGAACGCTGACGAATGGAGTTATCAGAAAGGTCTGGAGGGTGGTTGGATCCCCCGAGACCCAAGAAATCGTCAATACCCCAATATTTGTGGTTAACCAACGTGCAAACGTTGTGTCGCAAACATTTCAATGTATTATGTACGTAGCTTATCCTCCGGCGTTATAGATAGAAAGCCATTGGAACACAGATGGTAGCGATTAAAACTTCAACTTCGAGGGGAGTTCTTCGACCTAGATTTACTTCCTATGCTTAACTTGTGGTGAAGCAATAATGCACTGTAGATACATGGAAGGTCTTATTACATCGTAATTTACAAACAATGTACTATACAACAGCGTGATTTCATAAAAATAACAACTTGAAAGTCCAAAAAAAACCTCAAAAACAGGAACGACTTTAACAATTTCTGCAACACAACGTCCATCCAGAACCTTCTGCTTTCAGCCGTCACGAGTCAAGTCAGAAAGAAGGTTGTATCCTATAGGAGAATAGCCAAAAACCAAATCAAGATCTTCATTACAGCGGCTGGGGCCAACCAGGAAGACTTTGTAGTGCTGCATTAGTGGCTTCTCTCACACGGCGTTTGCTAGCCAAATCGCCCGACTGCCTATACCCATGAAACACTTCCTGCATTTGGAACACTGATGCAGCAATGGAATCTTTTTAACGGGAAACGCTGATGAATCAAAAGGAAGCAATTAGATTTTTTTTTAAAAAAACATACCAAAGTTTGCCTCCGCTTCTTTGAAGAGCTGAGAAACAAGGCGAGAGATAAATCAATACCACTGTTCATAATCTTTGGCATAACGCCTCCAACGATACGAGAAGCACAAACCTGCTGCAACCGTGCTGCCTCTTGTTGGACCTGCTGAGCATAATAACCTCCATATGCCATTCCTGCTTGACCTTGAGCGACGACCTCCTTCGCCCTTGCCATCAACTCATCCTTCCTTGCCTCCCAAGCACTCTTCATCGCCTCAAATGTGTTGAGGAGTTGCTTCCAAGCGTAATTATCCCAAGCTTCGATTTCTGCCTTGTGAGTCCGTATGTAATCCTTTGGATGGCTATCTCCTTTCGGCCCAAATGCATTCCCTGAGAGGGTAGATGTTGAAGAAAAGGTGGACAAGGTAGATCCAGTACTAAGCGATTGCGCGACACCCGTTCCCGAGTTGAGATTTTTACTGGTGTGGTTTGTCGAACTGACTCCGTCCCAACCCTGCGAAACTGCAGAATAGGGATCGAACTGCGCGATATACCCCGGATTATTCTGCAACTGCTGCTGCGCAGGATTATATGAACTATTAGGTTGAACCTGCTGGCCAGTAAGATAGGAATAGCTGCTTCCAGATACATGCGGTGCAGTAAACTGCTGTCCAAAGGTATTGTCGTAACTCTGCGTCCGAAGAGGTGTGGACATGGGAAAATTCTGACCAGTTGGAGAGACATATCCGCTGGCCATTCCGCCACTTCCAAAACCCATCTGAGACGATCCTCCATAACCATTCTGCATCGGCAATTGTTGATAATTCATCGATTGTTGTTGTTGAGGAAAACCACCACCAACACCCGTCATCGAGCCATGTACCCAGGTACCTAAAGCAGGAGTACTGTCATTGGTAGTATCGGGAGTCAACGACTCGGAGATGTCAGGAAATCGGGAACTAAATTGTTGCCCCGTCTGCGGTAGAAACGGGTTATTGGTCAGAGGAGGGTTTGTTGAGCCATATCCCGTATACATCGATGTACTGGTGGTGGTTAGAGTCAAAGGATAATCAGTAAAGCAATGAGCTAGTGTTGTGCGAAATAGCTCCCGGACCTAGTTCATTGGGGAAATTTGCTCGGCCGCCTTCATTGCCCTAATTCACAGTTGCAAATTTGCAGCTTTTAAGCTTTCTAATTCACGCAAATTTGCAGTGTGAACATGCGAATTTCAGTGAATTTCAGTGAGCACTCAGCAGCCTGTAGATTAAAAATGACACTCCGAGTCTAGTATTCTAAATATCCCATTCTGAGGCCCTGGATGGCAGTCTTGTCCACATTCAAGTCAATCTCATCCAGTCATTTCAGATTCATTGGGAAAGTCTTGACATCAATCATTATCTGATGTACAATAATGCTTCAAATTTGTCTATGAATTTGTAGACACATGACCTAATCTAATTTTCAACTTTCTCCTGCGAATTTGCAGCAGCTTTCTAGCAAAATCACGGGCAAAACTTGAATTATGAGGTATCCGACTGCTTGAGCTACGAAGATCTTCAAACTACATTGAAGGAGTGATGGTTGGCAAATAACATTTCAAGATGAATATGGCTGAACGTGATGAATAACACCGCAATTCCTTTTCAGTCTTTAACCTTTCGTAAGGTTTTCGGCACTGGAAGGAGACCAAGTGTGCCAAATATCAAGGCATATAATGCAGAGACTGATGCAATTCATTTGATCAAATGGGTGAAAAGGTAAGATGTTGATATACACATACCTCCGATCATTCCTTGAACATATCCCAAGCGTGACCACTGACCCAGCATACTCACAGAAAATAACCATCCGACGACAATAGAAGCTGTCAATATCTATACCAGGAAAAGAGAAAAGGCGCAAGTAAATGAACAAGGATATAACATACAGGTATTAGACGTGACAATGTCCTGGAGGCCCTCCATGTTTGATACTGTAGATACCACCTTGGGAAATGTTCCAACTCAATTTTAGAAAGAAGTTCACGCACATTAAGTTCTTCACCCATTATGAGAGGTAGAAAAAGTACATAGATGAATAGGCTTATGGTCGTCAGACCCAGCACTAATGCTCCAAATGCAGCAGTTCTGGATTGCATGGTAGGCATGACAAGGATCAGAAGACGATCGAAGAACTGACTGTGCCCATGAACCCCCACTTCCATGCAAAATATCCCAGAATTCGTCCCACGTGCGGAGGTAATACGTGATGGCAGCCCCAGGGATCAGGAGTTTGAGTTGTCTGAGAGCATGTTGAGTCCAGGGGACATTTCGTATCACCCTGTTCGCCGTGGATCTTGTTTCAACACCCTGAGTTGTGTCGGGTTTTTCAGAAGTCCAGGAGGTAGCCATAGAAAACAAATTGCTCAAATGGCCGGGATACAGTATGTTCAATTGAGAGACTATAGTCAAGTAAACAAGATCGAATCACTGGTAAGCGTTTAAGTTATCACATGCAACTGCCACGAATTACCAAAGCAGACACCAAGCACACACAAATCTTGATATGAACTCTTTTTTCTTTCACACAAATTCGGAGACACAGGGTAAATTAAGTAAGAGATTCAGTTTCAAACTGAAGTTCTAGACTTTCAGAGTACCGATTTAACGATATCAGGATCTTCCGAAACCTTGACCAGCCTAGAAAGTATAAATGCAATGAATACATAATTGTCGGGTAGGATTGGAATCAACACTCGCAATTTTCCTGTGTTCCCACCTGTAAATAATAGAGGGAGTGCCACGGGCGCTTGTTCGATACCACCTTCAACTACGTGGAATTTGCGCTTGATGACTCCTTGGCTTAGAGCCTTCGCCAGTTCAGTGTATGCTTTGGGATACTCATCCACGTAGTTCAAGCTAGCATCACTGAGGATCAGCTGGCAATATACCTTCGAGGAAAATCAACACATACACGATAAAACCTTGCATCTTTGCGCTTTGCGCAATGAGGTTGGTATAGGCAACTAATCCCTTGGTCATTTCGCTAGAATCTTTTCAAAAATTCAGATATAATGAGGATGGCCTCAAAGAGAAGCGTACTATAGGTGGAAATAGCGCCTGCAGATGATAACCCAAGTCAAGTTTCCTTAGGTCCCTCAGCCGTAAAGTCTGCTCACCACACATGACAATTCTCGCATACTTGTTCAAGCGTGTCAGCATGAAGTCGAGAATATCGCCACCGACATTGTCGAAGTAAACGTCAAGATATTTGACGGTCTTCTTGAAATCTGTCAGGAACGTTGGGCTTTTGTAGTTGAAGGCTTTCTCGACGCCGCATTCCTTCTCCAACCACTCGCACTTTTCTTCCGTCCCTGCAATCGCATAGACCTTGGCACCTATAAACTTACCCAACTGGCATGCAATGGCGCCAACCGCACCTGCAGCACCAGAGACAACAAGAGTTTCACCCGCCTTGAGTTCGCCAATATTTTTAAGACCCTGTCAGTCCAAAAGATGTCAATATTTCGACCATTGTGCAAAGTCGTTTCACGAACGAAATACGCAGTGAGACCTGCAATCATCGCAAAAATGAGTAAATAGTTTGTACGATTTGAGACACTGCGTTGACGTACCTGTGTGTCCGAGGGTGTGCAAGTAATCAAGGGGAGTTGAACCAGGAACAAGCCTTTCGTTTTTGCATTAGCTGATATAATAATTGGATAATCCACGTAAGACATACTCTACTTTAGTGAGTTGTTTATCCTTCACGACAGCAAACTCCGTCATGCCTGACATCAGACATCAACCTTCCGGCACCTATGTAGGTATGAACAGACGTACCCCAAGAACCTGTTACACGGTCTCCAGCCTTGAAAACACTACCTGGGCCAGCTTCAATAACTACGCCAAGACCAAAGGCACGCATGACCTGCAACCGTAAACATCCGGGTTATTTCCTTTTCCATTTATAATACTCCACTCACCTCGCCAATCTGTACTGGGGGCAAATAGCTCCTTGCATCCCTGACGTAGCCTCTCATGGCAGGGTCCAAGCTCAAATGCGTGCACTGCACAAGGGCTTGACCATCTCCAGGCTTGATATCGAGGGGAGCGACCTCCGTCCTGAAAGTGTCAGGTTGAAAGTCGGTCTCTGGACGTTTGTTCAGCACAATGCGCTTATACTGAGTAGTCATGGTTTGAAACGAGGTAAGTCGACAGATTTTGAAATTGGTGGCGATGAATTTACAGTGAATGGCATCGTATTATCGTCACCCTATTTATGAGATTGCAGGTGGATGCTTTAAGTTGTAAAAGGAAATCAATTGGTCAACGTTCGGCTAAAAAAATAGCCGGAAAGCCGGCTTCTACGCGGCGCGTTTCGAATATTAACAGCTTGTGGTTCTTGTGGTCATTATATCACAAGGTGCTACTAATAATACTTCCGTGTCATTTACCCTCTATGCACTTTGGTACATTCACTGATGGAAAGTTTCTAAAGAATTAACATTACTCAGGTTTTGAAGTCTGGGTTATTTATTTCCCTATACAGGTTACTGTCGGATGCACTTGTTGGGGTTCTTTTAATCATAACAACCGTCCTTTAAGTTAGAACAAATTATACTTCCTCGCAAGTGGCACTTCCCTTGCTGGCTCAACGTCCAGCAGTACACCATCTGCCTTAACCTCATAGCTTTCTGGATCAACCGCCATCTTCGGTATGTTATCGTTCCACTTCATATCGCTCTTCTGCACAGCCCTACACCTCCTCACACCTACCCCTCGCTTCTTCAGCCCATACGAAGAAAACTTACCTCCTCCTTCCAGATCCAAGCTCACCTCACTCACAAAAAATACCGAGTTGAGCGCTGCAGCACCTGGTTGGGCACCCCACATCGGTTGCGAGTAGGATGGCTGGACAGTCGGAATCGAAGCGTTCGCATCTCCCATTTGAGCATACACAATCACGCCGGATTTGAGCACCATCGCTGGTTTAGACCCAAAATTCTCCGGACGCCACAGCACCAGATCCGCCAACCTTCCTTGGCCGATCGAGCCAACGACGTGCTCAATTCCATGTGCGAGTGCAGGGTTGATTGTGTACTTGGCAATGTAGCGCTTCACACGGCCGTTGTCTACGCCTTCACGGTCTCCAAGGTCGACAAGCGGACCACGAACGTCCCGCATTTTAGACGCGGTGCGCCAAGTGCGGGAGATGACTTCGCCAATACGGCCCATTGCTTGGGAGTCGGAAGAGATCATCGAGATGGCTCCGAGGTCGTGCAGGACGTCTTCTGCTGCAACGGTTTCTGCACGGATGCGTGATTCAGCGAAGGAGAGGTCCTCGGGAATGCAGCGATCGAGGTGATGACATACCATAAGCATCTGTGTGTCATTTAGCGTCATTAGGGAAGAGAGAGAGATATTCTTATAAAGAGAAGAGAACGTACGTCCAAGTGCTCGTCGAGTGTGTTGTTTGTGTACGGTCTCGTCGGATTCGTCGAACTAGGCAAGACGTTCGGCAGACCGCACACGACGATGATGTCAGGTGCATGCCCTCCTCCAGCGCCTTCAGTGTGATACGTATGTATCGTTCGTCCTTCAAACGCAGCGATGGTGCTTTCAACAAAGCCGGATTCATTCAGGGTATCAGTGTGTATGTTCACCTTAAAATCAAGTCATTCCAACTACCCGCATCGGCGAAAAGGAATTTTACCTGCACGTCGAACTGATCTCCAACGTCTAGAGCCTTTTTAATCACCTCTGGCGTGCTCCCCCAATCCTCATGCAACTTAAGTCCACAAGCTCCAGCCTGCACTATCTCCACCATGGCCTTCGTACCCGCGTCGTTCCCCTTCCCCGTAAACCCAAAATTCCCAGCAAGTCCATCACACGCAGCCATCATCGTCTGCATATAAAACTCACTGCTAGTACACGTCGTCGCATTCGTGCCGGCACTTGGACCCGTCCCACCACCAATAAACGATGTTGTGCCAGCCGCAACAGCCTCAGGGATCTGCTGTGGACAAATGTAGTGAACGTGCACGTCGATTGCACCAGCGGTGAGAATGAGTTTTTCACCTGCGATGACTTCAGTCGAGGAGCCGATAAGAAGGTTGGGAGTGATGGAGGACATGACGTCGGGATTGCCGGCTTTACCGATTCCGGCGATGAGCCCATTTTTAACACCCACGTCGGCCTTATGACTGTGTCAAAATATTATTGAAGCAGAGCAATAACAGAAAAAACCTTGTAGATTCCAGACCAATCAATAATCAGCGCGTTAGTGATAACGAGATCGAGTGCATCCTCAGATGATCTTCCCGTAGCTTGACCCATCCCCTCCCTGATCGTCTTCCCACCGCCAAACTTGGCCTCATCTCCATACACCGTCTCATCCCGCTCCACTTCAACCCAGAGGCTTGTATCCCCAAGACGAACCCGATCACCGACTGTAGGTCCGAACATACTTACATACGCCTCACGCTCGACTGTGGTGTCTTCGTGCACTTCAATAGCTCCTGGCTCGGGGACATGACTAAAACCACACTGAATGAGGTTGTGCAATATGTTGTCTGTTCGAGAGGGGTCGTAAAAGCCTGAGGCCAGACCGTTGCCCCCTGAGATGAAGCAGCGACCGCCGATGGCTACGAGAGTAACGGATTTGGTGTCACCAGGTTCAAAGCGGACGGCCGTGCCTGCGGGAATATCGAGACGTTTACCGTAAGCTTTGGCACGATCAAAGGCAAGAAATCGATTCGTTTCAATAAAGTGGTAATGTGAACCAATCTGTTGATTTTTCTATCGTATCATATCTGGCATGAAATATATTCAAGTTCACCTGGATTGGCCTATCGCCGTGATTTGTGACTCTGATTCGTATGCGTTCTCTTCCTTTGTTAATAGTAATTCTGCCATGATCACCACGTTTGTGGAGGATGATGGCACCTGGGATGCTTTGGGAAGCGTATTCCGCCGGGTCGAATGAGGGAAAAGCAGACTCGGGAGGAATGGGAAAGAAGGAACCATAGAGAGCAGCTTCGATGTTCCCATCTTCAGAGCAGATGGGGTCGTGGACGGTTACAAGGAAAACACTGAATAAATATGTAAAAAAAGAATAAATATGTTGAAACAAGTATTCACCCATCTGGGAAGGTTCCTTCGACTTGGATTTCGTGCAAGAGAGCGGGGACATTTGGGAGGACATGTCTTCGGCCAAGAATGGCCCTGCCGTGGTGCATGAGTTCGGCGACGGAGTGTTGGCCATCTCTTATGCGTTCCTGGAGCTGGGAGGCGATTAGGGCGATAGCCTCTGTTTGATTGAGACGGAGACCACGAGCGAGACGTTTCTGGGCGAGAGAACCAGCCTACAGACAGAGAAGTGATATAATTATAGTTGGAAGGCGTTGAATAGATCCACACCTGGTGAAGAAGGAGCTTTGCCTCCTCACGCGGAAGGAGATGCATGGTTGTATGATTGGGCGATAAGAAAACGGGATAGAGGTTTCGGGCTTATGTAATCTATTTAGGACGTTCAGAAGCAGTCCGCCGTCTGAGTGGAGGAAAAGGAGCTTGATGGTCATGGTGATATACCGAGGGAAGTGGGTTCTGGAAGAATCATCGCCGATGAATAAATGGTTCATTTGGGCAATTCTGACAGTGACAAATAAATCAGAACAGCCGTTTCACTGAGGTGGTGTGCTCTTCTCAAATATAGAATTACAATTAGCATTTCAAACTTTCAACGTTTATTACATGAGTTCACTTACAGATATAGGAAACTCGCACCGGAGATGAAGCTGGACCTGCGTATGACGACCGCCTCGCTTAAATGACCTTAATTCCATAGTCACTGGCACAGGTCAAATGCCACATCTTGCCGGCGCCATCATGTTGCGTGAGTTTAGTCAACATATGCGGTTGTCCTTGGTCTCAATTGCATACCAAGGGAATAGAATTATGAGTGTTAATGAACAATAGATACTTGAGTTTTTGTGTTTCTAGAATATCTAAGGGTCTTCGTATCCCTGCGTTGGTCTTCTTGGGCGATTTGGCACTAAAATTTTGCATGCAACGTCAACCAGTGTAAAGTGGGCATTCCAACGTACATGGATAGGTCGCGGGGATCATTTCCGCAGGCTTATATCCCATCCTTTCACGAAGAGGTGGTACAGTTAAGACCATGATGGGCCCAATTGAACCCAGGATACAGGAATAGAAGATGACAGGGCTCTCATGTGCTTGACGTTGCTGTTGGTAAGGGCGTCAAAAAGTGAAATTCGGTAGTGGTAGACAGATTTCATACCAAGTAACGATACGTTCTCCTGAACGGTCCAGTCAAAGACGCCAACATCGTAAGAAAGAAAGTGGTTATACGACACTGTTGACGGGTTGAAACTTGGAAATATTTGCTTATGTAATTATAAAATCGGGACTAATGGCTCAACTTACGCTTACGCCTTAACTGCCACCATCATAGTCCTCCTCCTACTTTTCGTAAAAATGTCAATGGAAGAGAGTATCAGTTTGGAGGAGACCAACAAGATCCGTATTTCTCTAGGCTTGAAGCCATTAACGGATGATAAAGCCCCCGCTTTGGATAGTGACAAGGCTGCGGAGAATAACTACTCTCAGCTGAGAGAAGAGGAAGCAAAGGGACGAGAAGCAAAGTATGATACTATTTTGTCCTCTGAATATATTCTAATATGTGCCACTTTTCTCTCTGACGTAGGAAGATACAGGATAGAATTGCGAAGTAAGTCGTTCAACAATATTTTATATTCTTATGCTTCATGACTCTCTTGGGCTTCTTAGACCCACTACCCTTGTTCATGGTTCTGGAGAATGTTCGAATTCTCACATTTGATTTTTCAATAGGGTACGCAATAGATGGGAACTCAATGCCTCACTGAAAGGAGCTACCCTTGGGGATGCAGACGGCGACGTGGACGATACCTTGAAATGGATCAAGAGAAATAAAAGGAAAGAGAAGGACCTAGCTCAAAAGAGACAACAAGAACTGGAAAACAGAGATAAGGAAGTTCTGGGGGAGTATACCGAACGTGAGTCTTGTACGGATTTCACCGGATATTTTTTAACCTCTTCTTCGGTGTTGTAGGAGATCTTGAGGGTCTAAAGGTCAGCCATGACTTCGACGAGATGGATGATGGCGAATCTCGGATACTCACCCTGAAAGACAGTCGGCTTCTTGATAACGAAGGTACCGTCACCTGCTCCGGTGGTATTGTTTCACTCTCTAACTTTTTTCAGAGGACGAACTTCAAAATGTTGAGATGGCGGAAGATGAGAAGCTGAAGAAGCGTCTTGAACTCAAAGTCAAGAAGCATGACTACAAGGGCTACGACGATGAAGAGTTTAAGGAGGGGAACCAAGGATTATTGAAACGTTCGATTTTAGCGAAATATAACGAAGAGATAGAGGGCTCCAGACAATCGGTAGGTCAATTCCGTAACATTGTAGTTCGACTTCTTAGTTTTTTATATATCAGACGTTCAGGTTAGGTTCCTCGACACTCTCTGGTAAAACACAGCGGGAGGAACAGAAACAGCAAACGGCTGCCGCACTGAAAAAGTCTTTACTTACCATAGATTACTCAAGTAAGTCTCATTCTGACTCAATGCAACTACAATTTTCTTCATATGTATCACTTATAGAAACCTTGGAGACAAATGACTATGTTCAAGATAGCAAGTCGGCATTCAAAAAATCAAAGGTACTTTCCATTAATCGTCTTTAAACCCAAGAATTAAACTGGCCACTTTTAGACAAAGAAGAAGCCTTCAAATCGGCGAGCACCTGACAATGAACTGCATGATAACGAGACGATGGACGTCGAAGAGGCAATAGTTCCTCGTGCACGAAATCTTGACGCAAATTTTGTTGATGACGATGAGCTCCAAGCAGCTTTAGCTCGCTCTCGACAAGCTAAACTGCTCAAGACCAAGAAATTGTCGCCTGAAGAACTAGCGAAGAAAAGTGGGTTTGTGTCCTTTCATTTCACTATCCTTTCTTACATCGGTTCAGTTGCTTCGGACCTTAAGAAGGAAATTTCAAATAGAAATGCCGCCCAAGAAGAACCCGAGGACGAAGGGGGTTTAACATTCGACGAGACATCAGAGTTTGTCCAAGCTGTAGGCAGCGAACCGATCGTGAAGCCTAAACGAGAGCGCAAAGAACCCAGTTTGCCATCAGCCCCCGTCAAAACGGAATCCCGAGACGTTTCGATGGCCCCTGGTGATGTTGTTCTAGAAGAGTTGGAGGCCGGAGAACTGCAAGTCAAGGATGAGGACGAGGACGTTGACATGGATATGTTAGATGCCCTAGAGAACACCATCAAACAAACAGAAGAAGAAGAGAAGGCAGCACCCCAGAATGGCGAGATCGGTGTGGGAACCTCCTCGGAACAACACTTCGTCTCAGGTATGGCGGCTACCCTTAATATTCTTCGACAACAAGGTACCCTTGCGCAGCCTAACACAGAGCAGTCTGAACGGGAGAAAGTTCAGAAGCATAGGGATTTCTGGCTTGAGGAACTACGGCAAAAACAAACGCAAAGGGACTTGGAGAGATTACAAGCTCGTGGTGCACATAAGGATCAGGCTCAGCGCGAGTACGAGAATCGGCTTCGAGAACAACAAGAAGCAAGAGAGCAGATGGAGATGTTCAAAAACTATAAACCTGATGTAGATCTTTCCTATCACGATGAAAACGGTAGGAAACAATCGACCAAGGAGGCATGGAAAGCTCTGTCGCATAAATTCCACGGCAAAGGGTCAGGGAAGATGAAAACAGAGAAACGACTGAAGAAAATCACAGACGAAAAGAAGAAAGAGGCTATGGCGAGTGGGGATACACCTTTAAGTATGAACCGGGCTTTCCAAATTCGTCAGGAGAAGACAGGACAGGCACATTTTGTCTTGTCCGTTGGTAACAGAGGGTATGTTTTCTCTCTATTTCATCTTTTATTCGACTTACACGATGTCTGTCAGTGCTGTGCCGCAAGCTGCTGATTTTTTGGATCCTCAGCCCCTAGCCAAGGGCAAGACCGAGAAGACGAAAAAGAAGAAGGAAAGCAAGAGTGCTCAGCAGGCCACAGATTCGGGCTTCATGACTGTGCCTGCGCCTTCACTCCATCTAACGTCAAATGGGACGTCTGTTGTACCGTCGACATCGGCATCACCTGCACCAAAAGCAGGTTTCTCTCGTATTACGTCCACCGTTTTTGAAACACCCTCACAGGGAACTACTCCTGTTTCTGCGGAACGACCTAAGGTGGCTTTCGGATTAGGTATCAAGAGAAAGGCTGGCGAAGAAGCTCCAGGTTCACCCCCTCCCAAGAGGCGATGAAATACTATTACGCAATTATATTCTGCCGTCTTGTCGTCGCAAGTAGAACTATTGTAATATACTAATAGTTGTAACTATTATGTCAAGTGGTAATAATGTCAAATGGTAATCACAATGTCAAGTGGTAATTATAATGTCAAGTTGCGTCAAGTATTAATTCAAAGGATATCCACGCTCCTAATGTTTAAATCCTTGGCTACTGCGCAACGGTCTTTATCGAGCCCCTTGCCGTTTTCAAATGCTTTTATCAATGAGGCTTGTCCTTCGTCAGTCCTTTTAGAGAAATGTCAGTTCACAATTAAATGTAGACATACAGACATACCATTTTACTTTATGAGCACTCTTTTCCAAGATCACTTTCACAGTTGCCCACGAAAAACGCACGATTTTTGGAAAGCCAAAGACTGGTTCTAAGTTGTTCTTTAACCACGCTTGAGTATTAGGGTCTGTGAAATGTATATATTCGAATTTCTTGACAATAACAATGAAAAATGAATTACCTGACGGATACCCAGAACCAAGTCCCCCACTCCAAGTCTTAACCGAATCGTTTTCACTTTCTTCGAAATACCATCCCTCTATGCAACAATCCCGCGTCACTTTTGCTGCTACACTGGCTGCACCAACTATCTTGAATTTAGAGTCGGCTTTAGCTGTCACTGTGAAATTTATAGTTGGGAAAAGAGAGGAGAGATATTGTTCATATGTCGTCGTCGTTCCAAGAGCGTCAACATACACCTTCGTACATGGTTTCAAATCGAGGAAGAGGAAGCAACAAGATCGTATATTCACCTCTGACAATTCAATTCCTTTTCCAAGGACTTCCCGTATAAGGAGAATGGTTGCATCTTCGGATTGTCGATTGAGGTTCGTGGGTGGCCGACGTAGCATACCACTCGAAATGGCTTGAGGGCTGGCAACAGTATCAAGCATAGAATTCACCACAACAACAATGTTAAAGAACAAACCAGACAACTCTTACTGCCCATCCAAGATTTGCTGGGTCGGAATTGAGCGTGTCAAGAAGGGTCGAACGAGTAGCTGCATTGAGAGTTTTCGAATCTGAACAACAATGAAAGCTCAGATCACAATGTGATGTTTGGCGATACACACACCAGCAAATCCAAGCTCTTCCATCTTTTGTTGATACGATAGAGGACAATATGCAACGCCATAAACCAGTGGCCCGAGCACTGGACCTCTCCCAGCTTCATCAACCCCAAGAATGTATGGGCCTGATGCTGTTGGAATCGGTGAATGGTATGTATAGGACTCCTTGAGGGCTGTGGACGGTCCCGGAACAGATGGTACCCTTGATTCAGTCATCATGAATAGTTGGAGAACGCGTTTGTTTACGCGTTGTTTGATTAGAACTTTCTGCAAACCTTCTGATTACAGCTGTAAGTATTTTGTAACATACTTGTATAAACTGAAAAACAGTCAAGTACATGGATTCAACGCTGCTGAAGTACGAGTCGCTCAAGAGGTCGCTGAAAGGCTTCTCGAAGTTCACTGTGTGAAATATAGAAGACAGAAAACAGAGTCGAAATATTGGAATGAACCCCAAAAAATTGTCCGATGGATTTGGCCAATCTGGATTTTTTCTTTCTCGCATCTCTCCTATCCAGGACTTAAGTAAACTGCTGTGCTGGGGGTCCGGCAGAACGCTGGTTGGGTTTATATTCAAGTTAATTTTGGGCTGTAGACTAGTGAGTCATGACTTGGAATTGAATATTGAATCTTTATAAAGTTATGTCCCACCCCTATGGCGATCAGATATTTAGTGAGTCTCTCAGAGACCCTAGCCCGTCCACGCCGTCTGCTTGGAAAATTTTATCCCACAACTTCGCGAGTAAGATCTGTTGTGACAGTTGCATCGTGTTAAAGAACATTCGATATAATTATTTTTGTGCACTGGCATTCAATATATCTTGATTCTTACATAATTCTCTTTCGGAGAACCTGATATGACGACCCCTTTTATTCAATGTAGACGAACAATTGCCTCGAGAAAAGCCGTACCACCATATACTTTATAACAAGAATTGGACTAAGATGTCCGCTTAGATACACATCACAATAATTTGCCTCGTCTTTGGAATCTCATTGAAAGTTATCGGATTTGTCTGGAAAGCGCCGCCAATGTTTTCGTAAGTTCTTGATCCGATCTTAAACCTTTTGGACACTGGAAGTAATTATTTCAAACACCGTGACCGCCGTCATTTATCTCTGACGTACTTCATTCTCTCTCTTTCTCTCTCTCCGATCATTGGAGAGGGGTACATCCATACGGATTATGTCCGAATTGTCGAGCTTCGCAGATTTCAACTCCCCTGCGATGTTTGCCGTGATAGGCGAGTTTATCTGGGACAGTTGTTTCTTAACCCAATTTGTGCTCACAGCCTCTGTACGTCTTTACGTCAAACACAGCTCTTTTCAATGTTTTGCAAAAAATCAATTTTGTTACATTGGGTTTATAATAATAAAATGAACAGAATGACAAAAACAGAATTCGTTGCACTTTGGATCCAGAATCGGGAACTTGGTATACAATCGGGGATGCCCATAGTAAACTGATTTGATCTGATGCCCCAAGTTCAAGGAACTCATATGATATCAAAGCCACACAGCGGCGATTAGTAACACGCCAAATCGCGGACGCAAGGGCGTTTCATTCGACCCAACACGACTGAACTGTGAGATAATTTCTGCTGTTTTTCCATGATGGATTGTAGGTCAAAAACAATTTTAACGGCGACATCAGGCAGTCACGACTAAATGCACTTTGGAAACGCCGTTATCACGGCCTCCGCACGGTGCATGTGAACTGCGCATTTTCCCGAACGAAACGAGATATAACGGCAAAAAAAATAAATTACGGCAGCATATCTAGTAGCATATCATTTGCTCGGCTGCGTCGTTGAAGGTAATGCAGGGTCGGGAGCCTGGCAATAAAACACGCACGCCCAGACTTCCCTTTTGGTCCAACCGCAATGTGGTCGACTCATTTGTAAATCTTGAAATCAAGATCCTCTCGTCACTTTCATTTTTTATGTATAAAAAGGGGGGAATATGGGGTTGGAAACACAAGGAGCAAGCACACATCTTTTCACTATTCTT
>QDKV01005152.1_pt1 | contig 30132 bp, 47 predicted proteins | sample 1861101 | NCBI WGS metagenome assembly QDKV01 (sample SAMN04275158, study PRJNA302643) | Fungus metagenome, whole genome shotgun sequencing project. | isolation source: fruitbody | host: Mallocybe terrigena | place: Sweden | collected 2013 | reverse complement strand
CCTGGCAAGAAGGTGCCAACTCGACTGAAATCGAGGCTGGTCGGAAGGTCCTCGTTCAGGAAATGAAAATAATCGAAGGTATAGCCCCCGAATCTGGCGCGTACTTGAACGAGGTAAGAATCCTTAAGAATCTCAGCGCCTCATTCACACGTACTGCATCCTGAATTCTTCATCAGGCTTCGAAATATGAACTCGACTGGAAGAAATCCTTCTTTGGCACACACTATGACAAGCTCCGAGCCATCAAGCAGAAATACGATCCTCAATCACTCTTCCTTGTTTACGAAGGTATTGCATCGGACGAGTGGGACGCAGATCTCGTCTGCCCGGCCTGAATCTTCTTCAAACACCCAGCGATTCTACTTGTGCCGCAGTTGCCTTCAAATAGTCAAGCCATCTGCAATCCACTACATGAGGTGATCATGGGGAACAGAAAGAGATTGTACCCAGCGAAGTCGATTCTAAAGCAGAAGCCGGATTGATTCAGAGGTATCCACACTTCTATTATATTTATGTTTCGAGTTGGGACAAGAACCATGACTTCGTGCAGTATGATATTGATGCTATCTTTTACGACGTATATCTTGTGCCACATCGCGTCCAAATTGTTTCTTTTAAAAAAAATAGACTGGTGAGGGACGTGTCAAGCAATTACTAAGAGTACCACAGGAGATGACCACTTTAAGTTGGGCCCGGCCCCATGCTCGATTTGCTTCACCACGACCAAACCACGACTTCAAGTTCATGGAAACACAATTTTCGAACATGGACAAGGCAAAAATTTTGGGCCACAAGTCTTTAGAGATTGGGTATCCCAGAGCTTACCCATACCCGTACCTTAGCAAAACCCGTACCCGCACGAAGGGTACGGGTTTTAACTTTTTAGCTCCGGGTCCAGATAAAATACAAATATATATTATTGATAATACTATATACATTTAAAAAATTAAACCCAAAGCGTAACGACAGGCCCGGACCGCGCTTTTCTCAATGTCTACTTAGAAACCAGAGTCAGGTCTCAAACTTGCCGACGTCGTCAGATTTGACCGAATTGCGCAACTGTGGAACAAACTCAGTGATGATAACTGCTTCAGCGAGTTTCATGGGAAGTTTTGGGGGAAAAGCATGGATGATGAATGTCACAACTTGCAGTCCAAGTCCCAGGACCACTCTACGGACGACGATGTGATTATGGACGATGTTCCCAGTTGCTAAGATTATCTTTTGCACGTATGCGCCAGCCCCAGCAAAATTTGAGCGAGTGATGAATGTTCTCTTGCCGGGCCTGCGCGCAAGTATGGCGTTGCGCGTCGCAATGGACATCAAAGCTACCAAAAAGGTTCATCAGGAAAGTGGGCAGTGACTTATTGTGACTTAACATGACTTAAATCGCCTTACCAATTCTTCAACTCCTGCCCTAAAACCTCTACCTATGGTAAGGAATGTCATTTCTTTTTATTCTTTTAATACCCAGTAGTATGCGGTAAACCGTCTGCAGCAACAATGCTCAATTTGCTTGCGGAACGTCTTTTTTCTTCTTCAACATTTTGCGCCCACCATGATTGGTTTATGGCGGTCCATGTACTGGCCCTTTTAAGGATACCGCGTTCGGACTCAAAAATGTAGGACTTACCGTTCCGATATCTAATGGGAAGCCCGAGATGCGCGAAGGGTTTGCCGTCAGCCGTCTAGATCTGCCCTGAATGTGACAGGAGCTTTCCGTTCAACGTTCAACATATACCATGGCCAGGCTTCCTCCCGGCGTCCGCAACTTCTGCTCTATTCTACTTCTCTTATCATCCCTAACCAATGTCGTTTTCGCACAACTATCTCAGGACGCATGTGCGGGTCGTATAACCGGCGAGTATATCGGCTTGTATAATCGCACCCAGAACAACCCCTCGAACGACACGATGAAGTGGTGTCCGTGGTGGGCGGATGTCTGTGGCTACATTTACAGGAATTGCAGACCCGCTGTTTCCTGTGAATTCACCAACTATGATCCGAAGATCACCACTCGATACGACCCAAGTTCGACTTCTAGCATATCTTACTACTATCAGAATTGCTCCTCATGTGAAGTTCAAGGTTCGTGTCGGTGTGATTTCTTTGGGATGTCGCGGTCTCTCATTTCGAAACATAGTGTCTCTGAGTTCAACCTATCTTCCCCCTGGTGTTCGGGCCCCGACTCAGAGCGCTCGCCCAGTTCCTAGTGATATGCTCGCTCCCGGCGAGGCTCCCAAAGATATGAACACTCAGAGGTCCTGGGTCTCCCGTGCCTCAAGCAGTACCACAATTGCGCTTATTCTGGGAGGTTTCATTGGGACTTTAATTGCCGCCAGGACAAACAAGGAGGCTTCTGCGTCTAAGAATGCGGCCTACGCCGCAGGCGCAGGTGTCGCTGCAATACCCATAGTCACAGCGAACGTTGCTAGCGGCCTTAAGGACGCTATTCTGAATAGCGAGCCTTTCATCGACGCAGTCACGCTCCTTATGCAGTTCCAATACATATCATTAACCGGCTTCCTCTCAGTCTCTTATCCCGCCGTCTATCGATTCTTCAGCTTCAATTTTGGGTGGGCAAACTTGATTATTCCATCAGCGCAATTGAAAGCTGCCGCGCAGCGCTTAGCCTCGCGTACTCAATGCTTGCGTAATATCGGCTCTCTCGGGCCTGGCAGTAATGGTCCTTTGGACATGAGCGGAATGGATGGCATAGAACTGCGGTATGGTGTTAATCGTGCGACTTTGGGAGGAGTCGTCTACATCAGCGCCATCATCTTGCTCGGTGTGGCGCTGGCGTTCTTTGTCGTCGCCTCAGTGACCCTCCGTATTCTAAACATATTTATGAAGTCCAAAAAAATAGAAGATCAAATCGAAGCGTGGCCTGCGCAAGCCTGTAATATCGGCCTTCGCGTTGTGTGTGATTTGTTATGACCTTAATTTTTTGCGATTATTGAACTGTTTTTTTTTCTTTCACAGATCAACTGGTTCCTCGCCGCAGTGGCGACGTTCACGTTCTATCAATTCGTCGCGCCATGCTCTAGCCGAGATCTGATCGCTCTCGGAGGCATCGAATTCATCGTTATCATGCTGGTTATCATCGTTATCACGATCCTAATCGTCAAAACCGCCAAGCGCGAAGGTGCCGAGGCTCTATACCCGCTGCCTGATAATGAGGAATCGAAGTATTTTCGGAAATGGGGGACTCTGTATTCAAACCTGAAACCGGCATATTACTGGTTTTTCATTCTTGACTACATTTTCGTATTAACGCGAAGCATAATCATAGGGGCTGGACAGGTGATACCCGTTTATTCTTAGTTATTCCAGGCATCTGACATTTTACAGGGCTCTGGAGTTGCCCAAGGGGGTTGTTTAATCACTTTGGAGATGGTCACCCTAATCGGTAGGCAAACACACCAACTTCCAGATCATTTAATCAGTACAGATGACACAACCTCTTTTTTCCAGCGTTGGCTGTCTTCCGACCCTACAAGACCTTCGCCAGCAACGCTTTCCACATATTTTCAACTGCTAGACGCCTCTTCTCGTCGGCCGCTCTTATCGTCTTTTGGAAAGGGTTCGATGTTCTGGTATGTCCTCCATCGTCAATTTACAGATTTATACGTCTCATATTTACTTTTGACAGATTGAAACAAAACGAGTTCTCGGAATGGTGATAATGATCGTCGAATCAGCCTATTCCGCTGCGCTTTTCGTATTTTTGATATTGAATTTCGGTGAGCAATCCAGCGACTCGGGAAAATGCAACCCAGTTTTTTTTTGCTCATATCATTTCTAGTCGCAGCATTCGTGAAATGGTACACTCTACGAAAGGAACGGAAACGAACTCCCATGGCGAAAATGTACGTGTTTTTGGTTCTATCATAAAAATTTCAAGGCCTAAACTCTCTTGTTGCTGCCTCTTCCTCCACGACAGGCATCATACCGAATCGGATATTAGTCACAAAGCCCCAGAATTTGAAGAGAAATAAGGAATTCATTGTCGACTTTATATATTTTATCTGTGTTGCAGAGAGTATATACCTATATATATAATTCTTGCGATCGCCTTTAGTCCCAGACCATACCCTCACAGGTACAGGTTTTGCACGGGTAGTATGGGTTGTGGGTTTCACCAAACCCACAGGTGTCAAAAATATTACAGTCATTGATCGGTCAATGAGACAACCAAATAAAGATTGGGTTCGGATTCTATGATATACCTAGCAACAAAGATTCTAAGTGGGTAGAAAGGTGTAAAAACATTAGTAGAATCCTTTTGTCTATTTAAAATGTTAGGAATTAAGTGTAATGACCTCCAAGGTGTAATCAGTTTCAAAAGTTGATATCAGGCCAAAATGAGACAGAGTCACATCATGGAGTGATCACCCGATTTGGAATGCTGTCCCTCGTTTTCCTCATAGTCCATGTCATCCATGTCACCCTCTTCCTCACTCTCATCGACAAAATCTGATACCTTGGGCTTTTGGGCTCCTTTTTCCCTTATAATTTGGGTTTTTAGTGCATTCAAGTTGGACTTCACATGGTTGACCATGGTTTTCTGTGTCCTCAGAATCTTTCCGAAAGTGGCAGGTGTGATGTGACTGATCGCGATCAATCATTTTCAGCCATATCAAGGTCTTCTCCATATTTTGAACCGGATTGTAGCAGGTAAAAAACAATCTTAAAATAAAGAGTACAACATATTTGAAGCATTGAGCAAAAAAAACCCATGTTTTTTCAGGATTTGATGATGAGATCCTTGAAATATATATTGCATTTTGTCTCAAAACAGGCTTGATCACTCAATAACAGCAGATCGAAAAATATATTGGCTTAACAGGTTTGGATTCAAATGTTCAAGCAATTAACAAAGAGAATTAAAAAAAGTCCGAGGCATTTCACTGGGATTTGAGCCCAAAAAATGTGTTTGTCTCATTGACTGATTTGTCTCATTGACCGATCAATGACTGTATATTAAAAAAATGAATCAACATCGAAAATGAGCATGCGGCTCGTTTTTGATGGCAAGGGACTCGAAAACAAGCTTAAGCACGCATGCTCGTTTTAAATTATGATGGTGGGGTAGTGGTAGTGGCAAAGGACAACCCACCATCGAAAACGAGCATACGCACTCGCTTCCACAAGTCATTGTAGTAAATAAATCTCACTTGTCTTGTCCTTTCAAGTCCTATACATCATTAAATAGCTTTTCATGCTGAAAATTCCTTTAATTGTCTGAAGTATTCTGAAATCTTCGAATTCTTAGTGCAAAAAATGTAAAGAAGGCAGTTTAAGTCAATTTCAATTAAGTAATGCGCAGATTTCCTGATGCAACATCCCAGGTCCTTGATTTTTCCTCCGCAATCCTGACAGCATCAAGTAAGCGTTGTTGCTCAACTATGTAATCATGCTTCAAGTTCTGGATATAATTCAAGCTTGGCAGAAGTCAGGTTTAAGCTCTTAAACTGCAACAATCAAGACAGCAAATATAACAGAAGACTGCTATATGTATAAGTGGTCATGAACGGTTTACAGTAAACTTTTCCAATCCACATTAGAAGGACAATTTAAACCCATGAGTAAACGGCCGATTAATGTTGATGTCCAAAACTTTCGTTGTGGAGTCATAATGGAACTGATGCCAGTTATGGGGGCCATCTGAATCGCCTACAGCTCTAGGTTCACATTCCACTCCAAGCACCCTCACTCTTGATACATTCACTCCAAGTGGATAATCAAAGTTTCCAGAAACCACAAGCTTCTGGTCCTTATACTTGAATTTGACAAGGGTTGATGATGTTTGCACCAGAGATTCCCCATCGTCAACATACAGTTGCCCAGACGCTTCAGCCAAACTATCGGGCGCTACAATGATCTCAATGTCATTCTCTCTCAACGCGGTTGTCGTCATGGCTGACTTTGCTCGAAGGGGAAGAACACACCCGCCCTTAATATGAAGAGGGAGTTCCGTAAGGTCAACATTGGTCAACGTGATGAATGTTTCTGTGCCCTCAACCGGAGCGAACGTCTTGAAATCATAGAAGATGTCCTTTGGAAGGTAAATCGTTACAGATGTCGCATTTTCTTCGGTGACTGGAGATACTAGGATTGAGTCACCATAGAAGAATTGATACTCGATGTTGAACGTATTTCTGTCTTTAGGATATTTGAACCACACGGGATGAAGAACCGGAGTACCATCTACACTAGCTTGATGAAAAGCCGTGTACATGTAGTCAAGCAGCCGATAGCTAACAAGGCTACCTCAGGAAAAAATTATAATTTACTGATAAAGCCGACTGACCGAATATCGATGGCACTGCGTGCTGCCTGCGCAACAGTGGGCCAGAGGTAGAACTCTTGGCTTGTCCCTCTTTCAGCGTTGTGCTAAGGAAATTTTGTCAAGACCCCGGAAATGATAAGATTTACTGCCACATACATTACGCATGAATGGGTAAAATGCTCCAAGTGTTGCCCAACGTGCACACAGATTCTCCGTAGCATTGCCTGCTGTTTCATAAATCGGCATCTTCAACGACTGAATATTATCAGAGAAAATGAATGTACCAAATCCGCCAATATCACTCCCAACCATAGGCACTTGGTAAATGGTCGCGAAGCCAAGCATGTTTGCGATAGAATTTCGATAATGTTCCCAGTTGCTAAGATTATCCCCCAACCACTTTTGCACGTATGCGCCAGCCCCAGCAAAAGTTGAGCGAGTGATGATGAATGTTCTCTTTCCGGGCCTGCGCTCAAGCATGGCGTTACGCGTCGCAATGGACATCAAGCTACCAAAAAGATTATGCGTGTCATATTCGGTCAGACTGTTTGCATGAATAATATCGGTCTTGACACCGCAGAAAAAGTTAATGACTCGGTAAAAACAGAATTATCATAATGAGCTTACGGAAAGAGTTCTGCTGGAAAGAGCACCAGCAGCATTATTGATGGCATATGGTGGGTTGAGAAGATCTCTTTTACTTAAGCCCCCGCTAGAATTTGTGAAGACAGTGACGGTTTCAGGACATGTGGTATTACTTGGGGGCATCAGTACCTTGACGGCGGCCTGAAATGGATTGTCGGACGACGAGGAACTGGGCTGACTAGATTTTAGAGTCATTTTCTTCCAGGCTCTTTTTATCGTCGGGAATCTCTTTCTTAAACTGCCACTGGAGTCTGTGAAGATGGGCGTAGAAGGGTGAGGCGGTAAAGTACTACGAGGGGGTGGCACATTCCGCTCCTTGGCTTGCTGGAAAGGATTGTCGCATGGTAAGCGGCAAAACTGCATATAAATAGAAGGAGTTTTCTCATAAAACAACGACTCACATTTGTCGGCTCATTCATATCAATCCACGCCCCGTCAATATCAAGGCCAACTACAGGGTTATAAAATCGTTGAAATTCTTCGGTCCAGAATCTAACAATGCATCGCATGAACTGGTGCAGGACGGATTCCAAAACATACTCACAATTGAACATCGGGATGAAACCAATCGGGGAATACAGTAACACCTAAAGCCAGGTCAGAATCAAGTCTCAGTAGTTTAGAAACTTCGAAACCTGGCCAGACAACACTTAAACTCTCCCGACCATTTTTATCTTTCAGAAAGATGTCGAGTGCATGCCCGCGTTCATATGGTCCATAGCCCGACATAGGTAAGAAAGGAACAGCCGGATCCGTAATCAGAACTGAATAACTGGCAAATCAGCCAAAAAAATCACCATAGAAGGAGAAAGAGTTACGCACCAAACTTTTGGTCATGAGCATGGAGGTATGAAACGATCTCTTGCATGCGGTTGATCGGAAAGTAATCCGGATCGACAGTGAAAACCCGTCGACGGTCCATGAAGTCTAATATAATGTTGTTCGTCGACGCTGATTCGCTGCATAATTTATACAGACAATGTACCAATATCTGCCCACATTGTCTCTAATGGAATCTCTGCTGCTTTATACCTGGAGATGACATTTGCCACATCAACAAAATCTGTACAACATTAACTGATAAGTCAAGGTGAACAAGGAGGTCGAACTCACCTTTGTAGCCCCAGCGGCATTGATGAAGTCCAAACGACCAGTAGGGAGCCTCCACAGGAGTGCCCACAACGCCAGCATACTGCTTTGCGACAGCCGTCGGATCCGTTTCACTGCCAGCGAAGAAGTACAAGTCAATGATACCTCCGATGACATTGTACTCTAGAGAAGGGCCACCAGGCCCATCGTTCGTAATCTTGATATCCATCCCATTCGAGTTGAGGAAGAAGACACCATGAGTACCCGTCATACGGTGTTCAAAGTACACAGGGTGACTTCCGTACAGGTTCGTTCCTGTTGGAATCCCGTATGCATCCCGAGACCAGAGGGTAAGTGTTGTACTGTCCGGGGGAATACGGAAGGGGTTTGTGTGTTCTCCTAATCCATAGATGTTTGCTTGTGGAGGGAGACTAGTCTTGACTCGAATGTATTGCGGTTTGAAGATGATCGGATGAGAGACGGTCGAAAACAGAACCTCTCCAGTAGACTTCCGGAAGATGGAGAATGAAAATGGAGATATTGTGTAGTTAAACCCGATCTGCCTGGGGTGGCCGTCACTAATACGCTTAGGCCTGGGTAGTACTAATTCTGGAACTTCATAGCGAGGAGATGATGCGTCAGTGATCTTCAGATGAATCCTGTCACCTTCAAATGGGCCGATGCGTAAGTAGAACACAGGATTGTTTATGGATGAACTTACAGGTATCATAATCAACATTCAACAATAGCTTCTCAATGTCATCACCAAAGACAAAGGATGGCTTGCCTGCCAAGACGAGGTAAGCTGTCAATCCATCAGGCCTTGTTTGTACATCTATAGCTCTGTAGCCGGGGAATTCGTCAAGATCCATTGGATCAACGTGAATCGCAGTTGTGTCGCTCATGAGTAGAAGCACAAGGAATGCGCCAAGCAGTCTTATGCACAAAGTTGTTGAAAGGGACGAACGCGACAGTGATGGCATCATTTTCTTGCATATATGTTGCAAGCGGCCATGTTAGTGAAGTTGGAGTTGTGGGTGTGCTAGGAATCTTTAAATAGGGATTTCAATGGCTTTGGACGCTTCAATAAGCCTGACACTAGAACCTCTGACTTCCTACGTAGTATGGGGTTTCGCGTGGAAGTAGGTCCCCATCTGGAATAGGCAGGCATCAAACATAATTTCCTCCTACCACGTAGGGATAGACGAAGAACATCCTACACATCTCCTTTTCATCCGCCTGTGCAGCCATGTCTTCATATCCAAAGGGAAAGGTCCATGGCGCTGCTCACCTAAAGGGCGCGGCTCGTCCATCGCCGGGTGCATAATATTGTCGGCTTTGGTTGCTGATCCTGGATAAAATTCTGTTTTGACTGTATAAATGTTATTTCATAATTGACTACATGAAGAAATTACAGGAACAGACTGTGAAAAGTTATGGCTTGTGTTTCGAGGAAAGGGATGACGATGAGAAGGCAATCATGCATAACTTTGAACCCTGGGTGAACTCTGCGTGAGAAAAAACCGCTGATGGACGTTCTACACGACAATGAGAATTATATTGCCAACTTACGTTCTTGATGGTGACCGACGCTGTAAGATCTCAAGTCGCATCTAAATGGCAAGATTCTTTCAATCGTTTAAATCGGAATGCCCCTGGAATTTCGGGACTGATGGAGTACAGTGAAGTAAACATCCGGTTTAATATTGGTAGTGTTTCACCCAGGTTGATTGGTTCATCTTCAGGCGTGGTCCACATGTCTTCAGTTCTTATATCCCAGGAATATCAGGCTGAAGACAACTGTAAGATTCTTAGTATGTCGTGTTTACTCGTTTCCTGAGTCTTTCCTGTGGAAGGAAGAGATGGATCTTGACGCTTTTAAAGGCGCCCTCAATGTCGTCAATCAGTGCAAGAGGTCGCATGCATTGTTGGAGAACTTTCTTGGTTGGTTTCTCGGTATTCTGGTGGTGATTTTTATCGTGGTTCTGTTTTGCAGACGACATAAGGAAAAACTTTTATCTTGTCGAAGAGGAAATCGAGGCACATATGACGCGTTACTCGGTTTGCTTCTATTCTTCTGCGTGAAGATGGCTCTTTAACCCAACGTTCGTTGCAGAATGGAAAATCGGTGGAGGTTATTGAAAAACTTGTTCAGCGGGTATTGGAGTGGTATGTGGCATGGGGTCCACCTGCAGAGTAAGGAACTTCTTGATCCAATTTTCTTTCCCTCTCATCTCATCCAGCTGTAGTGCCATTTTATCTTCGGCCTACACTCTCAACTTCCGAACGTTGCTCTTCTCTGTGTTACCTCCCTCTTTTAGCCAGGCTTTCAAAGAACTTTGTACTTCCTTACTTTCCCCTGCCGAAGAGGCATCAAAATCTCACTCACCACCTAAGTCTTGGAACGACTGCGTCAATTCTGTCGCATGGAAGAATTTTGAAATTTTGGGCCTCATCGATCGTTACGAAAGCGTCATCGCCAGCGCCGGTTACGAGTTTATTGAGCGGCATGTATTAGAAAGGTGTACAGGCCGCTGGGACAAGCCGATGCTTGAGGACCTGAGGGCATGGATGTCAGACCGGATGGTTCCCTGGATGTTGAGTGTGTACGCACGAGCGGCTCAAACTCGTATGTTGCATTTCAAGCAACTTTCATCGTTTGATATTAATTGAAGCTTAGCTGATCACGCAAAAGCGCTGCTTGGAGCAGTCGGTTCACGATTTGATTTTCACATGAACAAAACATTGTGCGATTTGAGGTAGGCGACTCTTCTTCAGTTGCATCGTCGCATTCACGTTCGGGTCTCAGAACCCAAGAAATCTTCGATATCATCATTGACTTTCCAGATTCGATGGGTGCATTGCAGGATCTACGAGTAACTTTGTTCCACTACATCCCGACAAATCTAATCGGACGTCTTTTAGGACTGCATGCAACGAGTAGACCAGAGATCGAATCTAGTTGCCGCACTGAGAAAAGCGTATGCTGCATATTTCTTTTTCTCAACCATTTTGACAGGTTTCAAAGGAATCGAAAACGCCTTCTGCATCCGGGTGCCGATACGAAGCTGATTCTTCAGCAATATGTAGCAACAATCAAGTGTCTTAGAAAGATTGACCCCCCTGGCGTTTTATTATTCAAAGTCGCAGAACCTATTCGCCGATATTTACGGTTTGTGTTTTCGTCCCTTGTCGCTTTGGATGTTCAACCTCACGAATACAGAGATCGACCGGATACTATTCGATGCATTGTCTCTAATTTAGTTGGCGACGATGAGAGTGGTGATTCTCTCGTCGATGAAAGCGAACCGATCCAACCCCTCCAGCAACAGGAGGCCGATGATTATTGTAATCCAAATTGGGATCCAGAACCAATAGATGCAGGACCAGGTATGTCAGCATATTATGACGATTGGACGTCGATGGATCCCATATTTTATCTATTTGACTAGAATTCCGAACCAACAAACCCAGCGACATTATCAGCACCCTGGTCAGCATCTATGACTCTCGGGATTTATTCGTCAAGGAGCTGCAAGTGCTCCTTGCCCAACGACTACTCGCTATAAAAGATGGAATGGACCGTGTTGAAAAAGAGGTGAATTTCCTGTCATTGACTGATCATTTTGGGTCCATCGTTATTTATTTCTGGTCTGAAACTCCCGAATTTCTCAGAGAAAAAACATTGAAATCTTGAAAATTCGATTCGGAGAAGTGGCCTTGCAAGTGTGTGAAGTCATGCTTAAAGACATGACAGATTCAAAGCGCATTGATACTCATGTGCAATCTCAGAAAGAAGTAAGACGATCTTTTTACTAACACATGGTCGTCATGGATTGAATACACCTTTTAGTCGACCATCCATCCAACGATCATCTCCCGACACTTCTGGCCGGCTTTAGATTCCTCCGGATTGGTCATGCCCGGCCAATTTAAAATGTGTGATTGTTCCAATTCTTCTTTTTTTCAATGGATCTTATTCTCTTTTTATGGACAGGCTACAAGAAGATTATGCTCAAGAGTTTACGAAGTTTAAGCCTGACAAGAAACTACAGTGGTTGAATCATCTGGGCACTGTCCAACTTGACATCGAGCTCGAATATCGAACTGTTTCCGTGGAGGTTCCGCCGCTCGAAGCTGCATTGATCGAATTATTTTCCGAGAAACGTAGGTATTTGCATTACTTCTCGCTTACATTCGTTTGAAGCTAATTACACAAAGCTATCTGGACATTTGATGAACTTGCCAAAGCAGTCGGCCAACTCAGCAGGGGAATAATAATCAAGGCATTAGCGACATGGGTGGATTTAAGGGTCCTCAAGGAGGATCCAGAAAATACCTTTATTTTGCTTGAACGTGAAGAGCAAGAAGGGTCGTCAGGGGTCATCAGAGATCCTCCGAGAGCAGGTGAGTTTTAAAAACATCCTTCGTCCCTACTGAATGAGGAACTCGATCATCAGCACTGAGCGAACCTGACCTGACACCAATTTCTACAATCCAACAACAACAGGCAGAGCAAATGCGTGTTTACTGGAAGGTGAATATTTCCTCTCGTCCTTAGTTTCAAGTTATTTGATGTTATCTTTATTATAGTTTATCGAGGGAATGCTTACCAACTTGGGATCTTTGCCGCTTGATCGAATACAAACTATGCTTAAATTTGCACCTGGGTATGATCGGACCGTCGAACAATTAGCAGCATTTATGGAAGCTGCGAGGAGAGAAGGTTTAGTCACCGTAAGAGACGGGATGTGGAGGCTAAATAAATAGCTTCGACATTTGATTGATCCCATGTGTTATCGGGTTTGCAACTGGCACACCTACCTTTTGCAAGATAAGTTTGAATCCTACATTTTCCATGGTTCCTCTGCAAAATGCATAATGACAGCCATGAAAATCTTTCTGGCTGAAACTAGCAAGTTGTTGGGGGAATTCTATCTAAAGCATCATGCACAAAAAATCCTGAGGTATGGATCTTCACATGAGATCATACCGGACTACGGAACTTTAGCGCCTGCCGGTTGTGAACGCCGGTTGTGAAATCAAAAATTCTGTCCAAGGAGCGAACAAAGCGGATATCAAAGGTCTCCCTATCGAGAAGGATTGAAGGAGCAGATTGCGGTGTTGATCCTGAACAGAGAGACCAATGCAGAATGACTTGCAGCAGGTCCTATCCTATCCTATACCATACCAACGATCCTCACCCTTGGTCGGAAGACAACAGATTCAGGTCTCAGATGTGGAAAGAAAGGAACTGTTTCTCAATGACTCGCGGAAGGAGAAAGAGGTTTTGCCCTCGAGCAAGCCGATCTTGTTTGGCAAAACCGGGCCGCTCCATCAAGATAGTAGTCAACTAATTATGATTGCTGATCAAGTTGACGATGCCTTCCCTCAGCGTCACCCAGCTCGAGCGTGCTCGTGAGTTCATTTCAACACTAGGCGCTTACCAGTACGACTCGTTGGCAAACCTCCTGTCCGATGACTTCACACATCGCTTCTTACCTATTTCCCTGAATGGCATGGGAATGCCAGTAAGGAACACCCAAGAGTTCTTGGATCACCTCAAAGAAGTTAAGTTAGTTATTGAAGAATTTAACGTGAGTTGAAAATGGAGTTCGTCTATCCATCTACTTCAGGGGGTAATCAATGGCATTTTCAGCTTGAGGAGAAAGATGTAATTCAGGGACAAGATGTCGTCGTGCTTCATGTCAGGGACATCTCTTCTTCGATTCCATAGTTAACGGGGATTTCAGCTTCTCGCTAATGGCAAGACTGTATCTGGCAAGCCCTACAACAATGAATTTATATTCACTTTTCGCTTCCATGGAGAGAAGATCGCGATGATCAAAGAATTCATGGATTCGAAGTACGTGACCGACGTACTTGAAGGAGAGGCAAAAGCAAGGGAGGAGAACTCGTAAAGTTTCACCACAAATGGATGTGTACTATATGTCCCTTAACTTAAGTGTTGCCTGCATTATGGGCTGCCTTTTCTCACTGCGAGCGCTTGCTTTTTCCCTTAAGGAGATCGGCTCGATTCCTGTGCCATTGTCTTCATCTGTAAGCAGGATTTATGCAAGTCCATCTTATACGTTTCGCAGCTGCCCTTCGAGTCGGCATTTTTGTGTCTGTACCCTCAAGCACTACTCAGCAATGACAATCTACAAACGTTTACATTCCGCAGCGGCGTTGGCAGTGTGTCAGTACAGGATCCTAATTCTAGGAACGAATCACGTACGACGAACTGGCCCATTTCAACACTGCATTTCTGCTGCCCAGACCTGCTTCTAGCCCCATGAGCTCACCCGGCTCATTGTGACATTTCCAGATCCTGTCCGCCCATATCTGAATTTTCTTCGGGTCCAGGAACCCATTCGTCCGGAATGCCCCTCACCCCGTCCACTTCAGACTCGGATGACGGCGTCTTCGCTTTTCCCTCTAGACTCGGACTCGGAGTGGTATCATAGAATCCTCTCAGCCATCGCGACCCATCGCCTCTTGACCAACTCCAACCTTCCCCACCAGACACTACCTTCATCGATATTCCTCCTGCCAAACGCCTCTCAAAAACTAGTAACACCGTTCATCCCCAGAGCGAGTACAAAAGCAGTATTTTCATCCCCAAATACTCTCCTCTGCCCATCTCTCAACATTCCCGCACACCTGGTTCTTGCTCGCCTCCAGACGACTGGGTCTTTGACCTCTACGTGGACGAAGGCAACGCCGACTCGGACTCATCTTCCGCCTTCTCGTTCACAATGTACGAAATCGAGTTGGCGAACGTGAATATCCCCCTTCTGCATCTACAAACCGCATGCACTCTCACAAACTCCCCAAAAGCTCTCGAGCAGTAGTGCGCACTCACTCGATTCGGGCGGAATAAGAGTCTCAATAAAGAAATCGACCTATTATAATGAATATCGCATCTTTCAGCTACACCCGTCTTTATCAGTTGGCGAGTGGGACATTGTACTTGAGAAGCGCACGAATGCGTCGTCAAAGTTGATTGTCACACCTGCCCGCGTACCAGCTGCACCGCCATTGGGCTAGGGGTAGCGCTCGACATCTCTAGCTTATGCACGACTCATAGGTGTCGTCTTGGAAGGTGTTACCAAGGTGGACGGGGTGGTATCCGCCTGGCAGGTAATAATAGACGGATTCCTGTCCATGGGAGAATCCACACACGAGCGGCCCGGGACAGTTGTTTCGCAATGTCTTGAGGGTCATAGTGCGATCCAAGATAACAAGCGAAGCCACGAGAGTTTTGAATGTCTGCTCCTTTCCAGCAGAATCACCTAGGCGTCGATGTTCTCAGAAGAGACGTACCCGCAAGCGCCAACAGGGTTTTCTGAAATTTCAATGCTCACAAGGACACTGACTCCGAAGGTTGAATTCTTCGAATGGATACCAAAGCACCCTGTTGTTTTGTGAGTAAACATACGAATTAGTAATAGCAACTTTGTGTTTCACCGTTTTGGCGTGGAGTCTAACGTCAGGCAAAATTCGTTTCCGGACAAGATGTGGGAACGTCAATAAATTAACCAGCGGGTGCAAAGCCTGACCATTGGGTCGACATGGAAATCTTTGATGACTTGATAGCAATAAATCGATGTCGGTGAGCTGCCGTCAGCCACAGAAGGTAACATAAAAACAAATCAGGGGGCAATATGGAAAAGATCAGTGGGCTGGACCTGGGTTTCAGAGCAGCCAACACGGTTTCCATTTAAGGATTTCCCAAGAATGAACGTCTCAAACTGGAAAGAAAAAAATACCACAGGTGGGTTCTCGGAACGATACTAGAGTTTTTGAGTTGCGCCATTGAGTCAATATTAATAGTCTCTAGTTTCCTGGTTCAGGGTGACATAGATCGTTGGATGTGAGGTGTATGGTCCTTCAGCCATAAGGTGGAATTGAAAACAGCCATTATGGTGGAGGGGGACAACGTTGCTTGAAACTTCTATTATAAGCGCGGTTTAACGATTAGGTGGGCAAGCGTCAAGTTTGGTCGCTAGACAAAATGGAGTTCCGACAATGCAAGGTGTACAGACTGTACAATTGATGGGCCTTTGGGTCATTGAGTTTCCGCGCGGGTCTGTCAGTGCTAGCACAACCGAAGTTAACCAATATGACGGTACAGCATCGAGAACCTGTCTATAACGACAGGAAACCCACCCATACTTTGCTGTGGTGGTTCGTCACAGGTTCTGGGCCATGGGAAATAGTTTCGAAAGGAACCCGAGTCGCAGTTAGAAAATTTAGCAGGCTATTGAAGCTAACTCAATCGAGTAACGATAGAAAGAGGAAGAAGACCGAGATCTCAGTGAAGTTAATAGCCGGAAGGTGCGAACTTCGGACCATGATTCGTGTCATCAGGAAGTCGCAAGGTGTGGGCCATTCTTCTAAGAACAGGAGTTATAGAAGACGCGCTGATGCACGCGGAAACTGAATTAAATATGTCGCAAATGACGGTTCGATGACCTTCAAGCAAGTCTTCTTATATGATGTTCGCATAGCCTTGAAAGCGTGGCCCAAGACAACATTGTAGTATTTGCAACAAAGACGTAGATTGTTAACCCGAACTTTGTGCCGACAATCTGTGGCGTAAAACGAATAGTAGCACGTTGGCGTCAAGCCAAGACACATTGCGGCAGTTTGGCAGATGGAAGTTCCTTGCAAGAGGTCGCGAAAGAGACCCGGAGCAACCTGATTACAGCGGCAATTGATCCGGAGGTAACTAGATTTCACGACCATGTAGCAGTCGAGCATTAACTCTAAGAGCAGGAGTGCAGCATTGAGACGTAAATACTAGAGTGGATGGAGAAGTGGATTCCCGAGCGTAAAAGATATTAGAAAGAGAGAAAACATTGATATCATAGGTGCATGCGCCATAGAAGTCAAGTAAATGACAGGAAGCTCCGACCGGCAGAAGATTAACAGCGAGTTGAATGGCAAGTTGTAATGGGTCTGGCATGGCATATGGGACGAATTAACGAAAAAACATTGCCCTGGGGAACTCGGAATTAGAAGAATGCTGAGCCAAGCTAGAGATGGATGTTAATGTTCAACGTTCAACACTCAGCATTCAACATTCATGCACCGGACTGGCTGCTGAATGGGGCAAAGCCACTCAAAATCCAATTGGTGGAAGTGGAGACTTTTCTAGGCGAGGCCAAGTGAAACGTGTTGCAAACCCTGGAAGAGCTTGAGCAGCCATTTGAATTGAAAGAGGTCTGACGCTCGCCTGGTTTTAATCGTTTTAACTTGAAAATAGGGGAATAAATACCGGAAACCGAGCGGAGATGAAGCAGTGAAGTTAAAACATACTAATATATGTGTAATGCGTCAAAAGTCATTCTTTTATAATTCTCCGTCAGGTTTTGGAATTTGCAGACTTGTTGGTGCCTTCTAAGCCCGGTTCCGGCGGTCAAAGTCCTCAAACGGCTGTTTGAAGCAGTACCTGGGGCTGCGATAAGAAATCTTGACTGGCAAGGGTCATTTTGGCTAAGTGCGGCAGGAAATCGACACGACATTGACAAGAGGACCCTGGAATGCACGAGGATGTGTCATCTCTAAATCCAAGAGTCTTGGAAATCAATATGGCTTAGTCTTGGAAATCATCATAAATACAGGTACCGAAATCTGTGTTCCCACAACCGACCCTCAACTTTTACTTTTATTACTATCATCATCTGCGACGACAGTCTTGTTGTATAATAACCCCTCTCCCTCATTTTCTTGGCTACCCTTATTCCCAACAACACTGTGTACCGACTGCTATTCATATCTAGACCAGCTGGCCATCGGGGTTAACCTATATCTTCTTGATTGAGCAATTTTCGCCGCCGATATACCTGAATCAGGAATATTAGACTAATTGGTTCGGGCGCTTACGACTAGTCTATTGGTGCGACACGGGTGCACCCAAAGCGTCGAAAGAAGCTTTGATTCTGGGTCAGTACTCACGACTGTGACGCCTGCCACGACTTTTACGAAACGAATAAAAGGAGGTCCCAAAACGAGGACTTATAACCTAAACGAAGCAGAGTACGATGTCATTCTATCCCGTGAGTTTTCTGCTGCGCGTGATTCTTTCTTTCTTGACAGGAATCCAAACTAGTTTGAGGTTACCACCCCGCATATTGTCTATGCAGCACTGGGGGGATTCATCGTCCTCGTGGGTCATTGCTACCGTCGCTCACTACGCCGAATACATGCTAATTTTAATGGTACAGTTTGGGATGTTCTCGTTGCTCCTGCGAGAAAAGGTGTGTTTCCTTGTGGTTTAGTCTGTCCGGTGGCTCAGATATTTGGACGTAGCTCTATATTGGCGAAGCCATCTGGGCATTTTTGTTTGGAGTCATTATTGGTGTGTCTCCACCCTCTCTGCTTGATCCAATGTATTAATATCTCTTATTAGGCCCATATTGCGCTGATATTTTCAACCCACGCGCATGGGGAGGCTACTCAGAAGATGTCACAAACACCATCACTTTAGAATTCACGCGGATAGTGCTTGCAATTGGTGTCTTCGCAATCGGCGTAGAACTACCCAAGGCGTATATGTCAAAACATTGGAGGAGCTTATTCTTCTTGTTGGTTCCAGTGATGACATGGGTGCGCCACACTTCCCGAAGCGACACTATTTTTGTCTGACCAATTGCAGGGATGGTTTGTCTCGGCCGGACTCATCTACGCCCTCATCCCGAGGCTCAATTTCCTTTCCTCCCTTGCTGTGGCGGCATGCCTGACTCCGACGGATCCCATCCTCGCTGCAGCAGTAGTTGGGGGTAAGTGGGCAAACAAACATGTTCCAGAGCACATCCGGCACTTATTGGCTGCGGAGAGTGGATGCAATGACGGGGCTGCTTTTCCGTTTTTGTTTATCTCACTATATCTTATCGTCGACAAAAATATCGGTCAAGCAATTAAGGATTGGGTATTGATTTTGTGGCTATGTGAGTGTTTCCCCCGCCTCTTTTTCTTATTGTTTGTGACTCTTTCAGACCAGGTCATCTTGGGCTCTATCATCGGGGCCCTTCTCGGGTTTGGGTTTCGTTATTTGATGAAATTTTGTGAACGTCATGACCTTATTGACCGACACTCTTATGTTGCCCAATATATCTCCCTCGCTATTCTGGCCGTCGGCCTGACCACACTTCTTGGCTCAGATGACCTCCTTGCAGCGTTTTTCTGCGGCGTGGCATTCGCATGGGATGGCTTTTTCAACAAACAAACGGAAGAGTCCGTGTTCAGCAGTGTTATCGATACTCTGTTCAATATCGCCGCCTTCGTTTTTGTTGGCGCTTGGATGCCGTTCAACAAGTTCGAGGACGAGCTCCTCACACTAAAAGTCTGGAGATTGATCGTAATAGCTGTGTTGATCCTTTTGCTTCGTCGTCTTCCTATCATCATCGCTTTGTATAAGTGGATTCCTGATATTAAAACCTTTCGAGAGGCTGTCTTCAGCGGCCACTTCGGTCCCATTGGCATTGGTGCGGTTTTCATTTCCACCCTCGCGATAGAAGTTCTGCACGATGCGCAACGGACGGCGGTAGCAAATGGGCATGAGCCGGATTTGGCGCACCCGACGCAGGTCGAGATGTTGATGGAGAGCATCCAGCCGATTGTTGCATTCATGGTTTTGTGCTCGATCACAATTCACGGTTTGTCCATTCCTTCATTCAGTTTAGGAAGAAGAGTGCACAGTGTCTCGAGGACGTGGTCGAGACGTGATACAATGAACAGCACGGGACGCGTACCAGAGTGGGCTAATCAAGCGCGGTTAGTCACCAGGCGAGAAGACATTGTCATAAATCGGGATATGGACCTCCGAAAGCCTGAGTTGGATTTGGAGAAAGGGGAAAACGAGATTATCGGATCCCTTGACTCGAGGACCAGTGCAGAAGTGACGATCGATCATTCTAGTCTAGCGCCTGACTTATCTGGTGTCGAGGGAGGTGGGCAAACCATGGAATCGCAGATCAAGGACCAAGATCTCGAGCATAGACCAGGCGTTGTTGGCCAGATGAATACGCCTAAGAGAACTAGACGGGATTTCATGGATCAGCCAGACCGTAAAGGTCAGGAGCCATCTGATGGAACTGAAATGATTTCTGAGTGGAAAGAGGGGAGTCACCGGGTGATTGAGAGGCGTACAGGGCCTGGTTCCGATGTGCGTTTGTCTCTAGTCCCATTTATTCGTACTGATCTGAGTGCAAATAAAGGTCGAGGTCATGGTCGTAAACGAAGATCCATCGGCTTCTGATGCCTTCTTTTCTCACCAGAGATGGGTTGGTAAATTACATGAACTAGAAGGAGAAGCGAAAGAGGTTGGAAGTGGGATTCGGGACGTCATCCAAAAAGGACTAACAACGAACCGGGATAGAGGCAAGGGAACCGATGAAAAAAGATCAACTCTCGAATCTGTGGCGACGGGAAGAGATGATACCAGGGGAATTACTGAGCAGGATGATGATGAGGGATGGGCTTCCGAGGGGAGCGACACTGGTGAAGTGTGCAAGACGGCAGCAGGCGCTTGCAAACCACGTATGGGCAAGACGACTGCGCATGTGCACAAGTCCCGCAGGAGATCTTCCTTTCGTCGGGCGCACGGCTTGACTGCAGTCATGGGGGGAGACATAGTAGAAGAACCACGTGGGCGGGACAGTCGACCATCAACGGCTCCTTCCTCAGCTACGGCCGTCACTTTTGCTGGGGGTAGCTCTCTCTCATCAGGAAAACCTAATCATCATATTACCCACTCCAGGCCTTCGAGACCAGGAACAGCAGATACCTATTTGTCTCGTACTTCGACCAGACCAGGGACGGGCGATAGTAGCCTGCGTAACCATCGAGTGGACAGTATTCGTGCTTTGCACAGTATTCCCCCTACAAGAGAGAGTTCGCCATCTAGGAGTGTTCGGTTTGCAGACTCCAATAATGCCCTTGGTGCTTATGTGAAGAAAGGCTCTACGGGTTTAGGAGATGTTTCCGGAGGTGACACGTCTAATAATAGTGGTAGTGCCTCGCCGGTGGTGTCGCCGCTTGCGTCTGTGCAGGCATCGAGAGCGCCGAGTCCAATTCCCAGCCCAGGAATCACAGACCAGAAGTGGTGATGCTTTAGATACAGAATTTTTCTTGCTTTGGATATCTGCACGTCCTATTTGTTTCATTCACTATAGTCATGGATTAGTATTCTCTATCCACACCTACAACTATCTTCTCTTTCGTGCGGGTCTTCTTTTTCAATCTGCTATCGACATTGCCTTTATCGTGCATTTAGAACAAACTGTGTTTTTCATAACACTACGGCATACTGCAACTAACAGTGGCCGTTACATAATAAGGATAATCAATTGGTGCTGCTCTAGCATTAGGGATATCCACGAGTGTGACACTGGGAAATGTCACCGTGGCGGGCAGATTCCAATGCGTTTTTACCATGTCTGACGGCTATGAATAGAGGAACATACAGACGGAGAAAAGCTGAGGCCAAGAGCAATCCCATGAGCGCCTTGGCCCAAATAAGGACCAGGTGTGATGAAATGATTGTGGCTGTGTACCAAATTTCTATCCTTCAAGGCCCAGGACGTCAACCGTAAACACGCAGAATGGCCGACTACGATCTTTCTAAGACAATTATACCATATCTTGACAGACACCTTGTTTTTCCATTACTGGCCCACTTGGCAGAAATATCAAATTTTCCTCTTCAGGAAGTTCAGATGGCTCAGTTCGAGCTTGCAAAAGGCACAAACATGTTCGATTATGCCGTATCCCTTTTCAAGGGGATTCATTCGGACAAGGAAGTGCCCCCAGGTTTGTGATTGCTGGATTGTGTATTTATTAAACTCTGAACCCCATACAGAATTTGATCAAAAGCGACAAAACGCGGTGTCTACGAATGAGCGATTAAAGCAAGAAGCGCAGGCTGTGCTGGACGTTATCGAAAACCCTGACGTCGCGCAAGCTCTGCGACAAGATAAAAATCAAAATTTGAGTTATCTCAAGGATAATTACGGAGTGCGTTGCAACCTGATACATCGTCATTCAGTTTAACATTACTCGAACAGCTTACCCTCGAGCAAATTACCGCCCTCTACAATTTTGGGCAATTCCAATACTCCTACGGAAATTATAGCGGTGCTGCAGATTATCTATATCATTTCCGTGTTCTGTCGACACATACCGATCTTAACACATCTGCGCTATGGGGCAAATTAGCCTCGGATATCCTCACAGGCCGATGGGATGTAGCTCTTGAGGAGCTCAATACCCTTCGAGAGACAATTGATAGCCGGAGTCCTGCAACCCTCCTCGCAGCTGCCTCTGCAGCAGCGCAAAACCTCCCCGATCCTGCACTTGCTCAACTCCATTCCCGGACTTGGTTGGTCCACTGGTCACTCTTCGTTTATTTCAATCATCACCAAGGACGTACACTTCTCCTAGAGACTTTCCTCTCCCCAACATACCTTAATACCATTCAGACATCTTCTCCGTGGATCTTGCGGTACCTCACGGCAGCAGCCATCCTCTCTCGTAAAGTCACTGCAGGGGCAACCGTACCTGGGTCCACACCCATATCGTCTCGTGTCCGAAACGCAATTAGGGAGGTCGTTAAAGTCATACAGACCGAAGAGTATCAATATTCTGATCCTGTGACGTCCTTCTTGAAGGAACTCTATGTTGAGTTTGATTTTGAAGCTGCGCAGAAAGAGTTGAGCCTCGCAGAAGAGGTAGTTGGAAATGATTTTTTTTTGAACGAGTTCAAGGACGAGTTCTTGGACAACGCAAGATATCTGATCAGCGAAGCCTACTGTAGGATCCACCAGAAAATAGACATCGCGTACGTCCAACTCTGTTCATTCCCCATATTTCTTATGTACATTTGTTGGGCTCTCTCAGCAACCTCTCGGAACGTCTCAATCTGTCGCAGGAAGAAGGGGAAAAATGGATCGTCAACCTCATCCGCGAAACGAAAATGGGGGCAGATGCCAAGATTGACTTAGGAAAGGTCTGTTTCTTTTCAATCCACCTTTCTCACTTCGACTCTTTTCTTATGTTCTCTTCATCTATGCAGAATGTTATTGAGATCAACAGACCTCCCTTACCTGTTTATCAAACTGTTATTGAAAAAACCCGGCAACTTGCAGTGCGCACTCAAGCACTGGGTGTCGCCGTTACTCGGGCAGCACAACCAGCCGCCACTGTTCCATCTGTTCCCAGATCAGATACAAGAGAGCAGGTTCTTGCTGTTAACTGAGGGCTTTCTAGTCTTTGCTTCTCATGTCGTTTGGTTATTTCGTAATCACAATTCATTGAATTATAGTGTGCTGCAATGGAAAGATCGGAATGCTTCTTTGTTCACGAGGGATTGGCATTCATCAATGAGGTTCTATTGTCATGAGAAGAAAGCCAGGAAGTGGCGGAAGAGAAAGTGATCAACATGTATGCCAAGATACAGGTTTGAGACTAAATTCTTATGGGTGCTTATGTACAACTTCCTGTAAGTTGGCTGTGGTTCTTGCAACCAACCGGCTTAACACGGCTGGCTATACCTGCGACTTATAGAAGGATCAGGAGTCTCGCAACATTCATGAAAATTGGCTCCCAAAAGGCGCGGTGAGATGCAATTCAAATCATTTACTGAGCCACTGGGTAAACGTGGGCAAGAAGATTAAGACCCAGAGGCACAGTATCTAAACCCTTTTTTTGTTGTTCTTGTACGTTTTTTCTGTCCTTTTTTTTTGGCAGACGTTTCCGTTCGCTGTTCAAAGTGAGGGTTGAGGTTGTTGGTTAGAAAATTAGTTCGCATTCAAGTTCGAGCTCATAGCTGACGTGAACGAATATGTGAATAAACGATAATGAGTGGCAATAATAATAAAACCTACAGCGTCTGGGAGATCAATCCCGGTATACAGATGGAGCCCTCGTTCGTCAGGTCCGATCCTCCTTTGCTCCTGCCAGGAGCAGAGTTGTTCCAGGTAATATAGGTTATCATTTAACCAATCGCGACCGGTGGTCGCCAACACTCCTGACGTCTGACGAGCCAGCACTTGGATTCCCCAGGTTACCAGACACTGATTATAGCATATTTGAATATTTAGACTGACAAATCCTCAATATAGTGTGCCCAGAAATTAATAGCGGGGCAGATGTCAACAACCTTGCTCTTCCAACTCCGAGCCAGGATCAAACTTTTTGACAAGTTGCAGAAGGAGCCTCCCTTGAAACTCCACTTTTGTTGATAGTTCCTGAATTTGTCTACTAAGTTCAGTCTGGTTTTGTGCCAGTTTGAGGTTGGAGAGATCGCGTCCAGGTGTGCGGGGGTAATCTGCTCGTAGACTAGTATGAATGGGAGTGTACGTGGGTACTGTTGAGTCTCGGCTTGCGTCTTCGAGCGCCTACGAAGAATGATGATATGTAGGTAAGTATATGCTTTGTGTAGAGCAAAAGTGCGTACGGAGTCTCTAGTCATCTTCTCCCAAACAAGACTGAATTCCCGGCCGAGCACGAAGCTTGGGAGAGTGATGAGAAGTAGACCGAAGACGAGGATCGGAAGAGTGATAAGTCGTCCGAGAAATGAGCGAGGAGTAATCTCACCGTAACCAACGGTGGTAATGGCTTCAATCTTAAGATGAGCGACAATCAAAAATGGAAAGGTAACACACGTACTGACTAGAACAAACCATGCTGCGGCTGGGATCGACTGACAAAATGGGTCAAATCATTGTCATTTCGGAAAGAAACTGCGTCGTACTGCAAATTGTGAAGGATCTCCATCAGCATTGATGAATGTTTCTATAACTCCATCCCATGTTCCACGTTCAGCGAAATATCTAAAATAAATCATTAAAGGGGAAAATAAGATCGTTGAAGCACGGCACCCACAACAGAGTACTGAAAACTGTCAAAATCATGATGACAAAAAATCCGATAGCCAGGAGAGCGTGTTGGGAGCGCCGAACGGAGAGATACATTACCTCAATTGTCCTAATGAAAAGAATAAGAATAAGATATGAAGACAAGAGAATGGACTGCTTGCAGCAAGATGGTGTGATTATAGCGGAACGGCCGAAAAACGCGAAGGAGACGAAAGACGCGTAATATTGAAAATCTAAAGTATACAGACTAAAAATGTGAATTAGAAGCCAAGGCCTTGATCCAAAACGCACGCACTGTGTCTTGCTGAAAGATGAGTTCCAGGTAGTAAGGTAAAACAGATAACAAGTCTATCAGTCCATAGAAAGCTGACGGAAGCGTGAATGATTTACAAGGTGGCAAATCAACATCATCGGTATAGCTCACAGATAATCCAATAAAACAAAGTTAACCAAGTATTACTCCACGCAAAACATCTTGCAATGTATTCCATTGTGAAAAGAGCAACGATACTCGTTTCCAAACCAAACCAGACTCTTGTGGATATGGAATGTACGGCTGGCACAGTTTCGAGGACAGTTATGATTGCGGATAAAGTTATGAGGAAGGTGCTGAACATATGAAACACGAATGCAGCAGGGGATGAAGTTGGTTGTTCAAGCAGTCGGTATAAGGACCGCTTCCATGGTGGATGGATAGTACGGGCGTCATCATCGTCAGGATTTGGAACTATAGGATTCTCTGGAGAGCTTGGAGACGAAAGCTCTTGGGTGAAAAATGTTCCAGGGTTTAAACGCGGTGGTCTCCTTAGTCTGCTGAGTTCAATCGTTGGCGACGAGGCCATCACAGACATCGTGAACGCGTGAAACGTGTAACTAGGGCACCGAGTGATAAACTTGTACAAAGCTTCTAATGCGAAGCTCCTCCTGCAAGCCTGAACTGACTTCGTGTTCTAGTATGTATCTCTCAATGGGATGGCCACATCGAAAACCCAATGGCCTTAGGCTCTAGTTAGCGATGATACAGCGAACACAACGGTATACCATTACCTGGACCTCCCGTTGCAGACGGTTTTTCTGTGCTTAGGATGTTTTCAATTGATTGCTCAGCTGCAAAAATCATTTGACAAATTCCTTGGTACTCGATATCACTGGTGTTATTCTACCAACAATGAATATTCGAAAACCTGCATTGAGACTGGCGCACGGCATGAATGTCCTTTGCAGGGGAAAAAAGGGGGAATGATAGAACTCCAACCGAAGCTGGCACTGGGGAAATTGTCCATCTGTTACATGCTTGGCAGTCCGAATGTTTCGATGTGTGTGTCAGTCCTACACCTTCCATACGTCGAACTTTGCTCATTCGACTTCCCCGCTTATCATCCGAGTTATGTTTATTCCATTGAATGTGGACATCGAGCTATGAGGCCAGCTTTGTAATGACACTTTCACTCCCGTTTTTGCGGAGGGTTTCGAGTCTGTGTTTGGCAGAGTAATACTCTTGTTTTATGGATTCTTCGAGCTGTTCTGTCCTTGACACTGGTCGGCATGTTCGTTTTGATACTTGCTTTGGTGCTTTTCCAGCCTGTCTCCAAAATGTTCATTGGGGTTGATGTGGGTGTGCTTTCCAAAAGCATGCTGGGCATACCTGAAAACAAAGAAGAATGATAGAGCCGGACTCGACTGGTGTTGGGGAAATAGCAATTTGTGCTTGGCAATCCGAATGGTATGGTGTGTGTGTCAGTCCTCACACAAAAAGACTTTGCTGGGCTTACTGCCTGAGCAGTCGCTGTGTAATCCGAACTATTTACCACAGCAGAGGACTCCGATGCCCACCGCATGGATCTTTTCCTTGGCTTTGGCGACATTGTATTGTTCCAAGGAGGTGTCCTCCACGAGGGTTTATAATCGAGATTTGATGTTAGGTATATAATGCTTTGTCCTCACAGTCAGCACCAGCAAGCTAATGGGTGGAATCAAATTTCTTGCGCCTCTCGCATTGCTTCTCATTTTCGTCCTCCCCACCTTCGCGAATCCCATCACATGCCTTGACAGCTTCAGCACCCTCGAGAACTTTATCGACTGTCATGACAAGCACATTGTCCCAGAAGAATTTTACACCGAGTGCACCTATAGAGCTGCCCAGCCCACTCTCAGCGAAATCATTGAATGGACCACTGTTGTCAACGAACTACTCACCAATGGCTGCACGCCGGGCTCCGCTGTTCCGGTAATTGGTTCCGACTATGTCATCCGCCACGTCTCTGAGCCCGCTTTTCTTGGTGCATCCTGGCTGAGGTGCATACCTACGCCGCAGGATTGGCATACAAGCGCGGATGAGGTCTCTTTGTGACGCCTGCCAATCCCTACAGCGGTGTGATTCGGGACTTGCATTTCTCGGCGCCTCATCCCGTAACGGATGCCAACACGCTTCGTCAGGCGGCAGCACTGTTTAAAAGGACGGGAGCGAAGAGTTTGGTGACTACGGGAAGGCATCGGCGTGCGTACTCCTTTGCCGGTGATTGCTCCATTGCGCCTTCTGGAATTTATTACATGACCGACGCTGCGCACAACAAGGTAAGTGGACAATCGAACGCGAATTTGAGACCATCGGTCTAACGTTTCTTTCAGAATGAGCCGTTCCATCTCACTCTTGCCCAAGTTGCGGCCTGGAAAGATGTACATGGCGGTTGTCAATGGGGCACTTGCGCCTATATTCAGATACATGGAATGAATGCGTCCACTTGCCCAGAATACGACGTTTTCATGTCCAGCGGCCTTGGTAAGTCCCGTACAGTCCAGTAACAAAATTAGCACTGACACATCTGTAGGCAACACTCACAGCTCTGAGGTCTGCTACGCAAACCCCCTGCTTCCCATTACACGCCTCAAGAATGCGCTCGCCGGCATTATTCCTAGAGTTGGCACACCGACCGAGTTTGGAACATGTGACCTCACAGCTACGCGCAACGTCTTTGGGCGGCTCGTCAGTGGCATCCCTGAGTCTGATGTATGCGTCAACTCAGGTACAATAACCAGAAATATAAGGTGCACTTGTACGGGCACGGGCGGGTGCATGGGGAAGTTTGTGCACATTGAGCAGGATCCACCCTTTCGCCTTCCTGCTTACTATGACCGCTGGGCAAGCGCGATCAATGCCGTTTTTCCTCCCCATGTGCCTCCCCATGGACCAGTGACCGGCTTCGCGAACCAGCAGAATGTTTTAGAAATGCAATAATTACATAATTATACGCAGATTCTAGTTTCACTTACATCTTTGATATTTGTTCTGGTTTTTAATATAGTTTCTAGACGGCAATTCCCGAACATTTCTGCTGATCTCCCATGAAGAAGCAAGATAAGCGCCCAAACGTCTATATAAACTGCCGGTTGTGGTCGGGTTACCCCCGAAGAACGCTCTTCGTCTCTTTAGTACCCTACCAGAGACCTCGAGCTACCTCAACTAATCGTCCATAATGACCAGCTCTTCTGCTCACGCCGCAGCGTCGACTGCCGCGCACTCCTTGCTTGTCACGAGAGGATACCAACAGGAAATGTTGAATGAAAGTCTTCACAGAAACATCATCATTGCCTTGGATACAGGATCTGGAAAGACTTACATTGCTGTTCTTAGATTGAAACATGAAATGGAAAAGGAGCAGACAAAGGTCTGCTTGTCTATTCTGCTCCCCCGTTGGAAAGTAGTTGACTCTAGTCCTAGATGTCCTGGTTCATCGCTCCGACAGTAGCGCTATGCGCTCAGCAAAAGAGCGTGCTTGAGAAGCATATACCCGTGTCTGTTGGCATTGTATCTGGCGCCAACGAACCAAACCAATGGAAAAACGCCGCTTTATGGGAGCGGGTCCTTCACACCCACCGAATAATGGTTTCTACACCGCAAGTCCTACTCGATGCGCTCCGACATGGTTATATCAACTTAGGAAGGGATATCAGTCTCATTGTTTTCGACGAAGCCCATCATGCTGTCGATAAACACCCCTACAATAGAATCATGAAAGAGTTTTACTTTGAACTCCCGGTTCGCCACGCACATGAATCGAGCGTTGTCGTTCGTCCTGTGATTCTTGGACTCACCGCAAGTCCTATTTATGGTGGAAATGTGGACAATTCTTTCTGGTAAGAGTTTACTTTGTCCTCGAACCTCCTTCACACCTTTATTCTATTTGATAGCATTATTGAAGGAAATCTCGACTGTGTCATTCGAGCTCCTCAACTCCACCGATCTGAGCTGGCCCGATACGTGCATCGTCCCGTTTTTCGGCATATGATGTATAGTCCTTCGTACGAGTCTTTTTCTACGAACCTTGCATCACTTTCTGCATAATCAAAACCCTCAAGATCGACAATGACCCATACGTAGTCGATCTCAGAATCAAGTTGGCTAATTCGGCTCATGGATCCCACTTCTGTTCTCAAGAATAGATCATCGTTGAGAACGTTCACGAACTAGGTCAAGCGATGTGGAGCGTTCGGACTTGATTGACACGTACGTTTAGACCCTCAGCTTTAAAGTTACTCTAATATCTGCAGAGGTCATACGCTGATTTATACACTGACTCAGGTTTCCTCGCCGCCGACGCCAGTCAAGACCACGTTCTCTCTGAAGATCGGGATCTCTGCGGTAGCTTTGTTTATCAGTATTTCCGGAAATTGTCCTCTTCAAGTTGCACACAGGTTGTACCGATTTCTGTCTGTACTGGTCCACACGCACTCTACGAGAGGCAAACAGAGCGTTTTGGAGGGTCATCCACCAGCGCCGTCCTGACCTACCATAACCTCCGCCCAATCTAGGTTCCATTTTACCCACGAAAACTTCAGGAACACTGTAGTGACGGGGGAGATCAATTGGTCATTTGCTGGTATCATCAACATTCTGGTTGGAAAATATAGAGATCCTTACAGATTATCTCAACAGGCGGAGGATTGAGTTTGGTTCTGAAGGCAATTGCCATGGTGTATCTTTTGCCCCTCGACGTGGTGACACAGCTGAAAAGCCTGCACAGGTATGGAGTGTGACTCGGAAAACGACGAAAACACCGTCACAGACGCCTTGGACCTCGTACGAAGCATTATCAAGGACAACCCAAGTTTAGCGTCTACGCTTATGCGCGACTTGGAGGACGATCAGTGTAAGGGGACTCCCCTTACCTCTTCCGAAATCACTTCCGCCACTTAAGTTGGCTTCCGCTCTTTCCTGCTTCCGAC
>QDKV01005153.1_pt1 | contig 30222 bp, 27 predicted proteins | sample 1861101 | NCBI WGS metagenome assembly QDKV01 (sample SAMN04275158, study PRJNA302643) | Fungus metagenome, whole genome shotgun sequencing project. | isolation source: fruitbody | host: Mallocybe terrigena | place: Sweden | collected 2013 | reverse complement strand
AAAAGTGCTTAGAATGGTCATTAAGCCCACGCCAAGCATGCCTAAGCATTGATAAGCAGAATTGATATTTTCCTGATGCTACTAACCAACAGCTTTAGCCGATGAAACAATTAAGAAAAATAACAGCACTTGAATTTAATCCCATAATCCCAATCTCTGCTATCTAGCACTGTATTAGTGGCACAGCTGCATATTTCTCAGCATTCTTCTGCATCTGGTCGTGCATCGGCGATCACCACTATGCTCATATTTGTTATTGCAGAAGTTTTGTCTGCGTAAAAAAATTCGTTTCAATCATGTTCCAAGTACTTACCTCTCATTGCCCCACCCGAAAACTTTTCTTCGGAAATGCCACTGAATCCGAGTTTTAACACCTTCTAGATATGTCAGCTTATTTAACCAGGGTTCTCTTTGTTGTTTTAGTATGCATACGCCGAAAAAGAGATGAGGCTTCAATTTTGAATGTCAAACCTCGAAGCACATCCTGAATCGTATCAACGATAGTTGAAAAGGTAAAATTGATGTATCGTACTTGTATGGGTGGTGTGAAGGGCGGGCGACTGTAGCTGCACTGCGGCGTAGATGAATCTCCCACATCCCATGGCCCAATTGACAACCGGTTAGTTTCTAAAAAAAGTTTCGCAACTGCAGGGATAAATCTCAAAAAAACTCGGCGCCGGAGAGTCGAGGGCTTTTTTTCCTGACCAGTAAAAAATACAATCTTGTCGTTTACGCAAAGAAAAGAAACACCTGGCGGCAAGACCAATGTGGTTCAACCTCATGTATACAGCGCTCTGCAAACATTTCCCGGGCGACTAAGGCAAGTGCAACGAAACTCTTGAACAATTTTTGACCCCTCTCCAACAAAAACTGTGCAGATCACCGGTGTGACTTGTGTACTCTTTGTATATGGGTTCTCATCGCCTCCCACGACCCTGGATGACGACGACAACCAGGCATACAACACCGATATTCTATCGAATGGCATCAGTTCATCCACAATTGGCCCAAAGAGACAACTGGAGCTATACTTACGTGTTTCTTGACCAGGCACATTGGGTCCTATTTGTATGATGTGTACCTTGTCCAACATGTGTGAAAGGTACCCTTGATCATAACGGGAATACGGCGCTCCGCAACCTGGAAACTGGCATATATAACGGGTATCTGGAGCGGCGCCCTGAGGGTGATGATGATCTACAACATGGGGATTCAGCATTCAACTCTTGCCTATTTCCATGCCGGTTGGGGAGACCGTGGAGCTGTGACTCACCGTGGCCTGGGGGTGCGCCTGCCTGAGCAAACGGGTGGCTGGGTGGGCCTGGATGTTGATACGAGGAGTGCCCAGAAGGGTTCGGTGACCTATAGGCTTCAGAGGGATGCTGGCTGTGGTCATTTGGGCCTGGCCTGGTTGGTATTGCGATGCTGTATTGAAATAGTAGTACCCAAAGGATGTAAAAGCAAAGTGAAATTTTCATGAGCGCAAATTGAAGAAGAGTTTTTGTAGATGGTAAGGTGACTGAGACCAGCTCTGTGTCTTGATCGACTTTTCTCATCCAGTTATATAAAGTTTCGTTCCTCCGCATTTAGACTGCAAATGGTTTGAAAGCCTCTACAACGTATGGATCTGGTGCAGGTTTGATGTGCCACTATGCTCAGATTGCAACTTTTTTCTCCCATTGACGTTGTGCGAAGATTCAAGAAGATGTTTATCATCCAATAGGTAGTTCGAAGCACTACGGTGGCCGAGAACCGCATGGTTGCTTCGCCACTGATGCGATCATTATTTGGCTATGCGGCAACTCACGCCGTGTAATATTTAAATTTTTGTCCGTCACAGCCAACTGTAACCACCAAAAGATAAAATAAATATTTCCAAAATCAATAGTGTATTTTATTCAACAATATCTTACAGGATAAAACCAGTATATCAAGTAATATTGCGTCAATTACTTCTCAATTTAACCCCAAAAGCACAGCGAAGTTCAAACCTGAGAATAAAATTTCCATGTGAGCATGTGGTACACGACTTTCATCAAAGTTAGGTTACGAGTCCTATTTATAGGATGAGTTCTTTTGAGCTGCGTTTTGTTCACGGTACCAGCGCCGGTGATTGCCTTTTGGTATCCGGGGTCTCTCTCTTTCGTTTTTTCTCCGGTAATCACATGACTAAAAAAAGGACTCGTACTTGCCACGCCACGGCGATGAAGTATTGCATAAACTTAAGAATCGATCACGAATTTGTCCGCCCGCCAAACGAGCGATACGAGAGGCTGCTTCTAGGAGACTGGATCAGTGAATTTAATGTATATCTGTTCAGATCACCTAAGCAGAGGAATGCATCCGTAACAGCGTGACAGCTTTCCTGGCACGTGGCGTTCACTTACCAGAGTTACATTAACTCTTTTCAATGTTTCCTTCGAAAATACTATGGGACGCCATATCACAACCCTTCAAACGTTCTCAAACCGGTCTCTTCCAAGGCAAAAAAATACAACACGGTAACAACGTCCCTTTCTCCTACAAGAAAACTCGTAGAACTTGGCTGCCCAACGTCCAACACAAGCGCTTGCCTTCGGAGATCACAGGGGGGATGGTTCGCGTCAAGCTCACTACGAGAGCACTGCGAACTATTAAAAAGGTTTTTCCTTTCTGTTATAACCCTTCTCTCTGTCTGATGCCCTCGACCGCATGGCATTTGTTTAGAAAGGTGGTTTGGACAACTACCTCAAAACAACCTCTTCCGAGCTTCTAGGTGACGCCGGAATGCGACTACGCATGAGATTTCTCGAAGCGGAACACAAAAAAAGTCATAGACAGCTAAAAACGTACGAAGTACAGACACCGGAGGAATTGGCAGCGGAGAGGAGGACGAACACACCCCATACTATCCGTCTTAATATGGCTGCTAGTTTAGAAACGGCGCGCTTGGCGAGGATTTTGGCTGCGAGAGTCTTAGGACAGTTCGATCAGCCTGCTAGGTTTGTTTTTTCCCGTCTTGGACTGCGCTCACTCGATGATCTCTTTTTTCAGTGCCGAGACTACAATAACCTTCCTAAAAGACCTCGCAGCAAAACGTGAAGCTCGCCGCGCATCGCTTACATCCGCTACTTGAGAACTTAGCCTTCTCTCATTCCTTACGTACAAATAAATAAAATGCATCTGGTTTTCAAACAGTTTATCGATAGGCAACCAAGAGGATACGAAAAAATTAAAATAAATACCAGTTACGGCTCGACATGAGAGAAGGGTTTTACAAAAATAATTATAAGTATGTAACATGATTGCGAGATGTAACCTCCCTTATATATTTTCATTCACTTCTCCATACTCAGCATTCCAAACCCAACCCGCCGGCTATGCGCTTCCCTCGTCATCTAAAGAGCGTGTTTATTAGCCACGACCAAAACCAATGCAGCACCCAGCGGTGCCGCCTCCTCTCTTACACGCGGTCAGCATTCAAAAACATACCCAGCCATCCAGACCCGTCGGTCTCAACTCGAATAGCCCGCGGCGGCGGTGCTGGTCTGTAATGTTGAGCTGGTACCATTGCGAAGGTCATGGTCGTGGTGGTGCCTGTTGTTATTTTGGTGGCCATTGTCGACCGATGATAGGGCTAAGTCCCACCCGCCAGGATTTTATTCAATCCCCTGGAGTCATTTGTCGCTGTGCTCGGTCTGTTCGTTTGCTACGCGCTGCAGAGCGTCGGGTCCGATGACGGTCCGGCGCTGGAAGGTGTTGAGTTCCCTAATAACACGGACTCAACACTACTTCTTGTTTTGCGCTTTCTTTCAGGCGGTATGCATTAAGCTTCCTGTTATTCTCTGTTTAATCCCTGACTTATAATGTGGCAGTCCCATCTTGGTTGATTCAAACAACTGCCGGCAATTATTGGACCCCTTTTTGGTGGTGGTGCTGCCACATCTCTGACGTTCAGGCTTGAAAGTTGGGGAGGTCATGAACGATATATCACGTCGTTTCAATGTCGATACCATGAAGGAACATCGAGTTGACGGTTTCACAGACCGGGTATAATTTCAAACGTTTCGCATACGGGCAGAAACCCTATGTCTGGATACACCAGGTATAGATCTACGGTTGGAAGTAGGAATGGCTAAACCTGACCAGATGGGAAACCCTGTCCCCGCTCCAAAATCTTGGAATTTTCGACAATCAGTGTTGTACGTATCTCCAGCGAGCTCTTTTTCCGGACAATGAGTTGATTAATGCTCGGAATGTCAGTGTCTCGAAATTACCAGCGGTCGCGCCGCTTCGTTATCCCTGCTGATATCGATGGGTATGAAACGTGCCAACTAGGACGCGTGACTCGGATCCCCGGCGGGATTAGGAGGGCGATGAAGCAAAAACTCTGAAGTTGGTAGACTCCCACAGGAGAGCTTGCTAACCTACGCTCTTGTTCAAAGGTGAAAATTAGCCATTTACATTACATTGTGAGTCCTTATATACTGTAGATGCGTCCAAATTCACATCTAACAGAAAAACAGGCTGAGCTCATGGGCCACGAACAATCGAAATATCAAAAGACATGAAACAATGCAATATCGGTATATATAACTGATCGATTGTCATATATGGTCTAGACTCTACATGCGTGCGTGAATCGTTAGTAGCGCTTTTGGACTGCCAAATTGAACAACATGGGACAGTAGAAACAAAAATAGTGCCGCACTCAATCCGACTACTTGATGACAGGGCAGCCTGGGCCCAGGTCGGGTGTATAGGCGAGGAAAACGAAGATCCTGGGTGCAAATCAAAGATCTTCTTTTCACCATCACGCCACCACAAAACATTTACATGCTAGGGGATCTTCTTTTCACCATCACGCCACCACAAAACATTTACATGAATCAAAGGGAGACATAGCTTGACAACATTTGAAATTAAACCATGGACCCGAGAAAATTGGGGGTTTCCGTGACAAGGTCAGTGTACTACCTTTCCCTGAACGACTCGGATTTTTTAACCGATTTGATTCCTGACTGAAAGGTGGCAGGCAAAGTCGACTTCGCTACTCACACTATCTCTTATTCCTCTAGGAGGTCTCATCTTCGCTGTCATATGGGGAACGAAGAAAGACTTTCGAGTCGATGATAAAACCTTCCACTGGCCTCCCATATTTCAGATATCTGGATACCGTTTGTTGACCAATTACCTTACCATAATCGGCGTTTTCCATTCGTTCGTCGGTTACTGTGTACAAGAACTTGCATCTCGAGCCGCTACCCAGGTCAGGACGAGAGCATTCCTTAGTGGAACCTCGGCCGCGGAGCTTCTCAACGCCCTTCCAGGGTCTCCGGATTGGAAAAGATATTTCAAATCGAACTTCGCTTGGAAATTGCTCGTCATCGGGATACTCTATAGCGGTGTCTGTACTGGCGGTGGCATTTTGTACAAACAAGGACTGGTACTGTCGACAATCGAAAGCCAGACAGAAACAAACTATAACTATACTTTCGTAACTAATTGCACTTACGCAGTTTCCGACTGTCTTGGCAACATGTATCTCAAATATGGAGTTGCATTGTCACAGGCAAGGTTTGGAGGCACCTATTCAAGGGGAATCGAAACGACCGATGGTGGTCGCCGGGTGACATTTGTCGCGGCTCCCACGACGGCACAGCTTACGGGTTTACAAAGGAACATAACGTCGTTATATGCAACGTCCCTCGCATTGGTAGCAGACTACCAAAATGTAACTTCAGCCGAAATTCTCCCCACGCCCAATGGCACCATAAACGTATCTGACCGGAGCACTGCGGTGTCGCTAGCATTCTATGGAAAACAAGATTTAGAATGGTCTGTTTCTGCCCAACGATACGATGATGCGAAACCGTATCAAACGGTGCGAGGAAAGACGCGATACTGTGTCGCCCGATGCGAATGGCGAACGATCAATAGCTCCTTGTCATTGAAAAACTATATTCTCAACGACGCCGACTGCACCCAATTAGATTTAGGATTCTGGAGCGATTCGACCACGTCCAGGGCGCAAAATTATGGCAGAGTAATAGGATTATCCTTGACGACCGATATCATAGACGAGAATTGGAATCCCAACGCCACTCACCAGGATGTCCTTCAATCCGCCTACGTGGTGCCTACGATGTACGCTGTTCTAGTGTTCGGGGGTTGGGGTGGTTATTGGAACGCATTACGGGACAACAGCGTCACGAGGGGGATAATCCTCAGCCCTGCTCTGAATGTCACCCAGGTCAACAAAATCTTGGCCATCGAAGTGAAACCTCCTTTTATGTCTTATCTCGTCTTACTTTTAGTCATTTTTATCGCACATTGGATTTCAGGATTTTTCGATCAAAAGGTTTATGTGACAGAATGGGCGCCTCTTTGGTTTGGGCTACTGAGCGATTCTGCGCAGGAAAACATTCGAAAGCAGATCTTGAACAGCAATATCTTCGAGCTGAACGGTTTAGAAGAGATTAATGACAATGACGAGGCATCGAACCTGGTCGAGAAATCCACACTCACTTAGGTTGGTTGTCAGCAGAGAGCAGAGCTAGACCCGTATAGGGGGTTCGGGAACTGTATTTACAAAACCACCACTCCGTTACGAGTTGCCCAAGACTCGCCTTTTTGGAATCGTTTTTTTCCCTCGAGTTATCTTTGTTTTGAAATCCCCAAGGGTCCTTCGTCTGGAGGTCATGGATTGCAGTTTTCATGCCCTTTTCACCATTTTGTTGTTCACCACATCCTTCGGATTTCATTTCTTGGAACAAGTGCTCTAGCAATACTGACAAGACTTCATATCTTCTACATAGTCATGTACAAATTACTTCTATTCCTGCCTTTTTGTCATAGCAGGCCTTCGTATCTACTGGACAAAAAGGAAACCTAACCCCTAAAATTGATGACGAATAGGGGATTCACGTGAGAATATTACCAAAACAGGAAATCAAGGTCCTACTTATGTCGCACTTTGCTTTTTGCAGGCTTCACTTGATCTTGCCTCACATCTGGGATGTCAACTCAGCAAAATAAACTTCAGAGGGACAGAAATCAGAAACAGCTATTGGAACTTGTTGCACAGCCCGGAAATAGTATGTGGCAAGATTTATTCTTCATGTAGGACGTTAAAAGTTGATGTTTGTTTTGCATTCAAGACATATGCGCGGATTGTAAGGCAAGAAATCCGAGATGGGCCTCTTATAACATTGGCATATTTATTTGGTATGTATCGTCCTTCAGCACGAGCGAGACTAATCCTTATTGTATAAGCATGCATTGTGCCAGCATTCACAGGAAGATGGGGACGCATATCACTAAAGTGTATGCCACTTGCTCTGTTGTCGAAGGATATTGACGGATTGTTTAATTTGAACAGCAAGAGTTTAACGATGGACGATTGGACAAAAGAGCAGGTAGAGGTTAGTTGACGCGTCATTAATCACCCTTCTGCGAAAGCTTAAATGGACTATGAAGATTATGAGGTCGATAGGAAATGTTAACTCCAATGTGATTTATAATCCGAATGAACTACGGCATCCCCCACCACCCAACCTTGAAGACTCGGAGAGAGACAGTGAGACTGAGCAGTATATCCGTTGTAAGAGCTATTTCGTTCAAACTCCATTGATTTCTTACTTATTGTTCTTTCTGAAAAAGCGAAATACCAATACAAGAAATTCTTCGACAAGTCTGCACTCGTGGCGTCCAAACTTGGCCCGTCAAGGTCGTCAACCAGATTGCGAGCCCCTGATCCACCGACGCCTCCTGCAAGTCAACCGCTTGTTGCCAAAGCTCCTCCTGCAACAATTTCCAATGTCCCACAACGTGCCGTGTCAGGAAAGACAAGAACTCCCGAATCTCTTGTCAGCAATATGACATTTGCGAACCACCCCAAGCCAAGCGCACCCAATAAACCGACGTCTGGCGGTGGCGTCTGGGACGACCTAAGCTCTTTAGCGGGCCCAGGTCAGGATTCGTCGCTCCCGCTTCAATATCAGGCACCTAGCCGCGCACAGCCCACGCAAGATCAGATCTCAATGTCCAACGGTAATCTGAGTGCTGGTTTAATCTCTGGTATTGTCACGCAGACAGGAATGGGCATGGATACCTTGCGACTCCAGCATGCCCCAGCGCCTTTTCCACTACAGCCAGCTGTATCCTCAAACCCCCCTCCCCTTTCTGCTACTTTTCCGACATTTTTCGGTACTCCACCTCAGCAGCCGTTTAGACAAGAAGTCTGGGGTACAGCTTCTACGCATCCCTCCATGATCATTAGCCAGCCCACTTCAACCGCAGCTTTCTTCCAACCTCAGCCCCAGACCTCCTTTCAAGTACATACACCCTCGAATCAAAATTTCTTTTCTCATTCGCCAAGCCAGCAGCCTCTCATGTCTGCCCCAATAACGCAGACACATTTTTTCACTCCCAGCCCAACACATTCTCATAGCCCACAACTACAGCTTGCGATGCCGACTCAAACGGGTTTCTTTCCGTCGGCACCCGGACAGATTGGCAGTATGAATGTCGGTCAAAACCCTGGAGTCGTCGCCGGTTCGGTTGGCCAAAGTGGATTCCTTGCCACAACGACGATGCAAATGCAGCAGCAGATGTTGCTGCAACAACAGGCTCAACAGCAACCAGTGGTGGCTGGCATGCAGCCAGTAATAATGACGCCAAATGGGATGGGTGGTGTTGGCTTTTCCGGAGGAGGGCCGATGTATGCCCAAGGCCAGCAGTGGGGTATAATGTAACAACAAGAGTTTCTGGTCGGAACCATCAATTCTTTCTTGTTGAGATGAATAAGATTTATACTTTTGGTAATTAGTGGCAATCACATATACTGCTCTGAATTTTTCCGAGTCGGCGACTGGGCCACCAGATTTTACTAAAGGTAGTTGTGATTTCCGAGCAGGTTGTGTTCCCCTTCATTGGCAACGAGACTGGGATACATCGTCACTTATGCTTGCCGTTTTTCTTATTCAAGTCACAAGTAAACCCTATGAGATCAGTCCACGACTTGGTTACGTAATTTGTGTTAGAACTCCCATTCCATTTTTCTTCAGATCTGACGAATATCTAGAAGCGTCGATAAATCGACCACCAATGATGTCGACACCTGAACCGGAAAAACAACGCCCGCTAACTTTTTTCGATATCACCATTGGCAACAGCCCCGCAGGAAGGGTCGTATTTTCGTTGTTCACTGATCTAGTGCCGAAGACAGCAGACAACTTTCGTGGGTCACCAAAATTCTAGAATGAGACGGATATATTAAATACTATGACAGGTCAATTATGCACTGGTGAGGCAGGAATAGGACATTCCGGGAAACCTCTCCATTTCAAAGGATCAGGGTTTCATAGGATAATTAAGGGGTAAACGTCATTTCAGTGCTCACTCGATAATTGTTGAACGTTGAACTCTGGTGATGGCAGATTTATGTGTCAAGGAGGGGATTTCACCGCTGGAAATGGTGTGGCGCTCTAATACTACAGTAACAAGGATTCTAGAAACTGATTCTTCATTCAGGAACTGGAGGGGAATCTATTTATGGTGATAAATTTGAAGACGAGGCCTTCTCTGTGAAGCACACGAAGCCATTCTTACTCTCTATGGTCGGTCAAAACGTTTCCTTAACATTACTTATTACTTATTTTGTATAGGCAAACGCAGGGCCAAACACGAACGGATCCCAGTTCTTCATCACTGTCGCGCCTACTCCCCACCTAGACGGCAAGCACGTTGTCTTTGGCGAAGTCGTCAAAGGGAAATCGATCGTTCGCCAAATTGAGGATTACCCCACATCTTCCGGAGACGTCCCTACATCTCCGATTATCATTGCAGACTGTGGCGTTCTTTCCCCAGGCGATCCTTCCTTGAAAGCAGATTCAAAGGCCAATCTCGAGGATCCTCACGAGGACTATCCTGCAGATGAAGACAGGGATACGGACAATCCGGAAATAGCGCTTGAAATCGCCAAGGCAGTCCGGGAGATCGGCAATAAGTTGTTCAAGGAGGGGAAAGTTGAAGAAGCGTTGCAGAAGTACCAAAGTGCGTTAATTTATGATAAAACTCGTATATGAGATTGGGTTTCGGACGATTATCCATTAGAATCACTCCGCTATGTCGACATCCATGCGGTTCTTCCTGAGGAATCCCCATCAGAGCTGAGGGCTAGTTTTGATGCGCTTCTCGGGCCCTTGCTCCTCAATTCTTCGTTGGCAGCTATCAAGGCAGAGAAATCCACGGCAAATGCACTAATCGCCATCGGAAATACTACACGCGCTTTGAACAACCTTGAGCTCAGCAGTGCAGACAAAGGTGCGGTTGTTTTCTGTCAAGTAGTCCTGTTTTGTGAAATCTATGATGACTTTTTGTTTCAGCTAAGGCTCTTTATCGTCGTGCCATAGCACATATATCCATGAAAGAGCAAGACAAGGCAGAGAGTGATCTTGTTAAGGCTGCCGAGCTTATTCCAAATGATGCTGCAATTGTTGCAGAGCTGGAGGGAATAAGGCGAAGAAAGAAGGAATTACGGGAGAAAGAGAAAAAAGCATATAAGAAAATGTTTGGGTGAACATTTAGGGAAGGAATGTTTATATAATAGTTAGCAAGAAACACCCGTCAGGAGAAGCCAGGAATAGTACTAAACGAATCTGTGATCAAAGTTGTCCGAGTCTTGCATCAACACATTCTGTTGCCTGAGAAATGGCTGCCGTATCTCTTGTCAATAACATATTGAGAACTCCGGCAGACCAACTGAAGGTAGCCCTTCAAGTCATTGAGGTTCAAGTTGTTCCAAACGAAGTGGCCACAGAAGTAGATGCGAGAAATCGAAGTATATTAGCTGTCGTTTCGCATAAGGACGAGTGGAAGTCAACGGAAGAAGGATGGTGCGTATTTCTGTTTTCCCTCTTGCGTTGAGGGTGGCTGAGGAGTGGCAAATCAGTGTGTTCGTGTTCAAGTACCGCAGGACAAGCAGAGTTCCTACGAGGACAACCGCAGAATCGCCCAAGGCAGAGCTGGAGGAATTAGATGTCCAACGTGTTTTCCCAATATATGGACATTTTGGAATTGTTATGAGCCAGACAAGGAGGACCACACTGGCAACAGCAACGACTGACATCCTTGAGCAGCCACAGTCAAGCGAGTGCTATTCCATTCCAATTAATACGCGTGTAGCTGATGAAATGTGCTAGTGATCACTTTGAGTATCACTCCTGCTGAAGGGTTGACGAATGATACCCTTATCTCGACTTTCTGTACTAGTGATGTGGATGGCCTGAAGGAGATGGTGTCCGAATGTAAAAGGCTGAAGGTGTCCGGTTAGTCTTATGGATTTCGTCTTAATATCCGTTTTGCCTTACTCTGTCCTTCGCATCCTCCATTGCGGACGTGAATGACCAGATCAAGACGCAAGTGTTGTCGAAAATCTCGCACAATCAACTCCGAACTTCTCCTGGTTGAAATATTATCTTGCAAAACAAACCACGATCAGTGCACGTACGGGTTTCTTTTCTTGAGATAGTCATGATCTGACAACTTTGTCTGGCTACCCTTGTAGTGACATCCCTACCACAAGACCTTCGACAAATAAACCAAGCTCTGTTTGACCGTCTCTCACCGGCATATGCTGGTCATATCGAGGACGAGCATGCGGATGTGCTGAAGATACGTGACGAATGGATTAGAGTCCAGGCTCGAGATATGTCCAGACGGGGGAAGAGAAGGTTGACGTGAGCTATTCTTCATAATCGAATGCGAACTATTCTGAGGCAAGCCGTTGGGCGCTCGCAGTTTACGTTTGGGTACTTTCAACGTAAACGGGAGAATACCCACTCAAGATCTGTCATCTTGGGTCCAGGGGAATGTGACTAGAGATCTACCAGACAAGGAGAAGACGGAACCTATGACTGAGACGTCTTCACCAACTCTTCCTCCACTACAAAGGATCTCGCCCTTCTCAATGCCTAAAATTCCATTCGACTGGAGTACATCCTTTGTATTATGTTGCCGAATGAACTCATACTGAATTTTATATCAGTAAACCGGAGGCGTCAAACGAGTGCGGGAATCGAGACCAGTCAGGAGGGTTCAGACTCTAGGGAGTTCCCCATACAAGTTGACGTCGTCGATCCGGACGACCCCGACGTATTTGTTTTTGCGTTTCAAGAACTCGACCTTTCCACTGAAGCACTGCTGTATTCAACAAGCACGACTCGGGAGGATCTGTGGTATCACGCCATCATCTCTGCGCTGGGCGAGAAGGGAGTGAAGTACGAAAAGGTTATTTTTCAACCTTCGAATATCTGTAACTGCACTTAAATTATGACAAGTAGCTTGCCTCAAAGCAGTTGGTCGGCATGCTTCTGATAGTTATTGTAAAAAAATCATTGAAGCAGTATTTTCGAGACGTGCAAACGACCGTGGCTGCAACCGGCATCTTAGGTATTATGGTATGTCAACCAGATATTATTAAGATACACTCATTCATATCAGCTTCACCTTTTAGGGAAACAAAGGTGGAACTGCCATCCGAGTTTCATTCCTTCCACCGGCAACCCCTACGAATGACAAGAAATCAACATCAAACGTTGTCAATTTCCCAGGTCCGACAACTTTTACATTTGTGAACACACATCTTGCTGCGTTCGATGAAATGGTTGACAAGCGAAATTCGGATTTTCATGAATTATCTAAGAGATTATTGTTCCAAGCGAACGATATCAGGACGGCTTTTTCGTCCCCAAACCCCTCATCAGAGTCGTTCTTCAGCAAACAAGATAGTTCAACCAGTGAGACGGATCTGTCTGCGACTCCTAAATCACAAAGCGAGGTCACTGTGGAGGGGAGGTCAATAAATAACTCACGTCTGAGTAGTATCTTTGAAACTGATACCATTTTTTGGATGGTATGTCGTTATTTCTGCATATTTTGTTTTTTTTTACCCAACTTCCTCTATACTACAGGGAGGTATTATTTGGTTTGTTGAGTCAACTTTCTCGAAGCCTGACACGTATTTTAAGACTTGAACTACCGCATTGACATTCCTGATACCGATTTGCGAAAAACATTGCAGGACGGGGAATGGGACATTGAATCCAAATTTGAGGCATTGCTTCGTTTTGACCAGGTGAATTTATTTAACCAGTTTTTTTTAACAAACATGACCATGACCTGCTTTTCGTAGCTGAAAAAAGCCATGAAAAATAAGTCTGCCTTCGTTGGATTTCAAGAATTTTGTATCAGTCACTTGCCGTTCGTTAATTTTCCCTGGGATTCTTCAGTCACGCATATAACTTTTATGTCCTCGCAGAACGTATAGATTTGGCCAAGGGTTGGCGGCGGATATCCTCGGTTATGATTTGAAGTAAGATAATTTTGTCGTAGCTTTCATCTTTGAGTTAACCTCTTGATGAGACGGAAACCCGCGTGGACAGACCGCATTTTATACATGAACGGACCTTCGTGTCAGGTCACTCAGCAATCTTACATTAGTCACCCCTTCTTGACCATAAGTGACCACCAACCTGTAGCTGGAGACTTCACTGTCGATGTATGTGCCCACTTTCTTTTAATGGAAATGTATTGACAACCGTGCTCAGATCGATTTTTATGACATCGAAGAGTATCAAGCCAATGTCAGGAAGATGTTCAACTTGGTCAGCCGTTTGGACATCGAAGCCGGCCATGTGAAAGGGGATCTAAAGATTGATGATTCATTTATCGACTTTGACAAAGTCTAGTGAGGTCGAGTCCTTAACAGTTCAGAATCACTTGAATACCCTCTTCTTCAGTTTTGGAAAACCTGTAGAACGAAAGCTTGTCCTTAGGAATAGGGGAAATGTATGTAAATTTCCGTGAAGTGTATCTAAGCTGACTTTCTCAGTTTCCGTGCCCATTCCGTTTTGTGCCCATATACGCGGAATCTCCGATACGTAAGACATACAGCATCCTTCTTGGGTGGTACTGACCCTACTTATTAGACCCAGAATGGCTTCAAGTATACCCCAAGTCGGTCCGTTTGTTTATTTCTGGGGAAAAGGCCCGACGAATGGCTTATTCTATTCGACGATTAGGGTATATTACTAGGAAACGAAGTGTTAGACATCATATTGACGGCAGAAGTAGACAACGCAACCGCCTCGCTGCTGAATCTTCGTCCCAAGGATCTAAGTGGCACGTTGATTCTACACACCATGTTCGGGAAAGATCACTTCATATCGCTTTCGGGAGAATATCGTAAGCAGTCTTTTGAAATGTCGCTGGAATTCTAACCTGTTATTTTTGATAACAGAATACACTTGTTTCGCCAACAGACTCTCGCGGTTAACCCGTCTTCGAGGCCCTATTAGGTTCTTGAAGTCACCCAATGACCTGTTGCCTGAGAGTCAGTCGAAAAATACACCAAGGGAGTTCATACTTCTCATGAATTGGATGATGTTAAACCCTGCCACTACGGTAATAGCAATTTTCGTATGAAACTTTCTGAGATGCTCATGTAGCCCCCATCTATTTCCTGTGCAGGATGAAATCTTCATTTCTTCGGGTGACGAGAGTACAATTGCTACCATTCGCGAGGTTGCGATGCAAATTTCTCCTTCATTTTTATTTGACCGACTAATCAATTTCTGTTGTTAGTGTTTGGACACGGGGGAAGAGTTCTCCTTTCCACCACAGACGTCTGATTGGCGTATACGCCTCGCCTTTGCAACGACGTTGCTCAGATTCTTGGAATCGTTACCGGAGGCCGTTATTCCGTCTTCGTTGCACCAGCGGTGCCTTGAAATGACGAATCGGGATGAAGCTTTTGAGGTGCGAACAAGGAGTCAAATATTCAGAAAGACGAACTTATATCTCGCTAGCTGCTGGACGACCTGCCAGCTCCCTCTATCAATGTTTGTATCCGGTCTTTCACTGTAAATGGGATGAATTCCTGACGTTTTCCGACCAGGTTTGGATTTCTTTGACAGCATTCTTGCATCACAGTTGTCAATCTTTGACAAAAAAACAGCAAGATACGATCGGTAGGTTTCAAGTCGACCCCACAATTTAACAAAGATTGGCTTATTTCACACTTCAGCCTCTATTGTTGCGCCCATCCTTCTCAGAGACGATCCAGACTCACCGGTCCTCCCGATCTCGCCGATGGAAAAGCGTAGATATTTATCATTCTTTCTTAGCTAATCTCGGACAATACTTGCGTGCTCTTGGTATTCTATTTGAATCAGGTTGGTCTATGTCATGGAATCTTCTTAACACGAATCCAGCATTGGAAATTACTTTACCGAAGTGGTGTTACGAATTATTGGAAAACCTAAATGTAGTACGGTGGCTCTGATCATCATCGCTGGCGGTGCAAGAGCAACACTCCACTTCACTTGGAGAAGTCATCACGAAGCGCTCCAACAAGTTTTCTGGGAATAGTTATGTGCGGGGTGGATCCCCCATTTTCGTTGTTTTCTTATAGCCAAAGACCGTCAGGGTCCACCGACAGCGCTTGTATTGCCTTCATTTATGAAAAGAAAGGGAATCAACATTGCGAATGGATCCATGAACCTTCCTTACCATTGTTCTGCAAGGCTGCGGGTCTAAAATATGGCTGGGCAAGCCAATGGGGCAGCACGTAGATTCCGGTGATGGGTTCGATGGTGATAATGTCACTAAGTGGAGTGTCTTCTGCGGCCTTTGCATCCCGCTAAAAGGTTCAAATTCAAATTCAAAAAATAGTTTCCAATGGAAAAAAAAAGGCAGTCTCACATCCATCCTCTGTCTCATCTCCTCGCAGATTGCTGCATAAGCCCCTAACACTTCCCCTATTCGCTTTGGATCAATCTTTAACCTTCCCAAGCGTTCTCTCAAGTCCGTCTCTCTCACCAAGCCCGGACGCATGATCTTGAATAGATGTCCCTTGACAGCGCTGATGGGCGTGGGGGTCTTCAGCTCGGCGACGATGCGAAGGTACTCCAGAGCGAGATCTGCATGCTGTGGTTGGCGGAAAAGGATATCTGCATCTGAAGCAGTAAGATATTCTGTGCCTGGACTACGTGCGGAGAGGGGGGTTGACGATGACGGCGAATGAGAGGAAAGCAGCAGCGGCCGCTCGATTCCTTGAAATAATGCTGGGTTGTACAGCTGGCCTTCGGCAGACATGACACCATCTGCACCTGTTTCTTGAAGGCAGCGAATGATGTCGGACTGATAGAGGACGTTACCGTTCGCGAAGACGGGAATCGAAACCGCTCGTTTGACGGCGCGGATCTTGGACCAGTCTGCAAGGCCCTAAGAACCGTCGGCACATGAGCAGTCTGCCAGTGGAAAGGAATAAGAGACAACAAACTGAATTTTGTCCCCGCTGTTCGCGTATCCGTCCATGACAAGCGATGATTTGCGCTCCAGCCCCCTCTAACATTTTCGCATACTGTACTGTCTTCTCTACCGTCGGGAACACGCGAAACTTGGCCGTAACAGGCACAGATAGGTTCGTATGCAGAGTGTTGACTGAAATTTTAATGCGCAACAACCTCATCAATCCATGGTTCTTGCAATTTGAGGAAAGAGGAAATGAACAAACCGACTCACTCAGTCGCTCGATCAGGTCCCAGTCATCTTGTAGGAAGCTTCCATATCTTCCTTTTTTTGCGATATCCTGTGGACAACCAAGGTTCAGATCCACGGCGTCGCAATAATTTTGTAGTGCCAGTGCCGAGGTAAGTAGTCGTTCGGGGTCATTGGCGCAGAATTGGATGATGAGGGGACGATCCGTAAGAGAGTTTCCTTCTTCGTTTAGGAGGGTGTTGAAAGCAGCGATGCGGTAGGATTTGTTCGATGGATCAGCAAACATCTGGAGAAAGAGCGTATATAAACAAAAAGATGGATGGAATGAAGAGCTAGAAAATATATACTTTGGCGTTAATCATAGGTGTGTAAACGAGCTACGGCGAAAAATTTTCAGTGTCTTCTCCAAAAACAAAGAAATTTGATCAACTCACTTGGGCACCGTACCTCCTCGAGAGTCTTCTCCAAGCCTAGGTCCTCCGAGATAAGGCAAATCCATGCACAGGAATTTAAAAAGAAATTACCAATTCACTTTGATCAACCATTGGCGCTACGATGAACTTTGGACTGCCAAGAATTTGATGATAAAATTCATATCCTCCTAGTTTTCTGTGGTGAATTGGGTTTGTCCGTTCATCTAGAGTAGAGGTAAGCGGTGACGATAAATGTAAAGTAGACATGCGGACCTGAACTCGAAACTGGTGCAGATGAGTCGGACCGTGTCATCGCTGTCCTCGTTATCGCTCTGTTGACACCTATCCTACTATAGAATGATAAAGACAGGGACGCGCGTAGGGCGCGCCGAACACCCTGAAAGAAAATAATGGCTGCAGTCAAGGAATATTGGGTTATTGCGTGCACGTGACACCACCAGCAAGCGACAATGTCAATGCTCTCGCAATATATACATTTTCATATTTGATGTTCGTTACTTTTGCTTGATTTACAGTGCAGGAAACGGACTACAAAGAGACACAAGAAATAGATTGGAAGCAGACTACGAAGAGAGACGAAAAATTGAACTATTGGTCATCCCCTTTTCTCTAGAACGAGTAACCGGGCGTGCAAGGGGAAGGCATCTGAAATAAGACAGTAACAGTCTTGTATAATGAACATGCGAGGGATGCGGTTTCTTCAAGTCCTAGTATGACGTCAGTTTCTCCGTATTGCATTACAAGAACTCATCGTCTTATTTTATATGTTTATGCCCAAATTTACAATACAAAAGCACTGGGGTTGTTGCTTGTTAGGTATATTACAGTTGTTACAATGCATATGACTTCTTCCTTTCGAAATTTCAAGTTTTAATAAATTAGAGTCCGGGGACAATCTGAGATGAAACGTAGTCAGAGATTGAAGAAACGGACCTCTCGCAGTACATACCGCGTCAGAAGCGTGCGTCAGTTTATTATCCTGCCCCGCACGCCGGGCAAGTCCATCAGACAGGGGTGGCGCACCCGCAACAGCTGCAGAGGTGCGTGCTATATGAACGAGGTCGATATCTGTAACATTTATGGTATGCATGCAACAGGAGTAAAGGAAGGGAGACATACCACCATGTCTCTTAAATGTGTTCTTCCTGTATTTGCGAGCTTCCTCAAGTTCTTCTTGAGAAACATTGGCTCTGACCGGAATTAACTCAGACTTCTGACTAGCGGTAGCTAGAAAAAAGGTTGTCAAATAGTTAAACCGACTCCTAACTACCTCCGCTCCGCATAAAAACTGCCCAAACTCACCTCCAGGAATCGTACCCAACGCAGTGTGTTTCTTCAAATCCTCTTCCTCCAAATCCAATCCAGCCTCACGGATCTCGTCCTCTATAGCAGCAGTCTCAAGATCCCGTTCGTCTGCGATGCTGCCCCAATTATGTTGACCAGCTCCGTCCTTGCGGATAGACGAGTCGAGGCCTGAACGAGACTCTGAACGATCTTTGAGAACTGCGCGTGGATAGGCTGCGCGTGCGGTACGGGTCATTGCTGTGATATAGACTACGAGGGTTTAAGTTGGAAAAGCAAAGGCTTCTGGGAGTACGGAAGAACGGATCTTTATAATGTGGGGTATCAATGAGCATTTGTCGCGTGACCAGTCTCTATGATCCAGCCATTGCCAACATTCTAGAGCCTTCTACCACCTAGACCGCCTGTCACTCATCCAGTCCTTTCAGTGTATAGTAATTGCTGTGGGTGTTGCATTACATTTTCCTTATACGGAAAGATAATGTACCACGGACAACATTGAATTATCGTCTTGTTGTTTCTCAGCAATTCGAACTCGGTGTGGCTTACTTGGAGCCAAATTCATTGCTAACAATAACTGGGTTTTGACGCGCTGCAAGTCCGCCGGCGCTTTCTTTGACGTTGAAGGACACGAGGTCTATTTTTTTAATCTTCTCTGTCGTTGTCGGCCATGCCATCTTGCAAGTTGGAATCTGGCCTTGGGATGTCACTTAGATTCTGTGGTACAGAAGAATGTTGTGTTTGGTCATTTCCTGAAATGAAGGTCCATAACCAGCGACTCTTTGTGCGCGGAGTGGGCGACGAAGGCAAGTGCTGACCAGTAACCCTTTATTTCTTTTTTTGTCTTGCAAACTGGTGCTGGCGCTCGTCTAAAATAGGGACCTACAGTCTACTGCAATTGCGGTATGAAATCATCGCTAGTAGTCATCAGTGTCAAAAGGCAGGTAACTACAAATTGTCTATGGATACCAAGCATGATCCCGAATAGTATATCGTTGGAAGGACACAAATCCTATGAATTCAAACGAGCAGATGGTCAATTAGGGTATTTTATTATTACTGACATACTTATCCCTTATAGGGTTTTGCTGAATAACTGCGTGCCTTTTGAACCTATGCATTATATAAAATTGAACGCATGGAAGTTACAATTGAAGTGGTATACATGAGACATTATTTCTTTTCTTCTGCCATAGTCGTGCATTTTACAAAGTAAATCTCCTCCGCTTGTTCATCCTCTGAGGGAAAGTAAGAGAGTGTGACAGAAACGAGACTCTACAATAGCAACTGAAATCGGCGTTGACGGTCTTTCACGCCTTCACGAAACAATGGTATATCTCGGATTACTATATGGAGTACTTGGATTCCCGAATGGAGTATATTAATATTTGGGAATTGCCACAGTGCAGAAACGAACTCGACGCATCTGAGCTCACTGGCAACGGATACTTATTTGCTTTGAATCTGATAACACAGGCATCCGCGCTTGGAATGATGCTCAGGCTTGTATCTGACATGCTCTCCCCATGTAAGTAGTTTTTCTTTATATACCAGCTTCAGTTGCAATTTGGTTGCAATTCTTTATACCAGACAACCCTTGGAGTCACTCGTTTCATCTACACCGAGACAATCCTGTGCTAGAGGGAAAGTTGTATCTTTCAATGAAACTAGTTCACTAAAACTTCACCTATTTACTCCTAATACCTGGCTTAAATCATCAACTTTCTCATTATACACTGCACATTTAAATTGTATGCTATGTCGGTTATCGTCATTTGCGGACCACTGGCACTTTGAGCACGAACTGGCTTCATCTCAGTTCAGACAATAAAATTTTAAATATCTATCATTTATACTTATAATCGAACCGCAGTCACAATTATCGCAAGTGCAATCGGAAATGGCATAGCAGTTTCCCCGAGACAATTCTCGCCACATCATTTCTGAAAGCTTCATCACCGTCACGATGTCTAATAATAATTCCAAGTACAGGCCGCCTGAGGTTCTCAATCGTTTCACCCCTACCGTATTTATTCTGTATTTCGCCCGAAACATCATCTTTATGCCGCAGAAATTATGACCGTTGCGTCCAACTATGGCACTCATTGGAGAGTCGATGCAGATAGGTCCGAGTCGTAAATTGCTCTCCATTTTCGTTTCATAGTTTCAAGGTCAAGTTACATTGGTGAGTAGGTTCGAGAGGTTTGCTGTAGAAATGGCTTTTGTAAGGGATCTGGCAGCATGTGCAACAAGGACTACGTCCGTTGCACATTGTTGCTACCCCAGCATGAGGCTCTTCATTACAAGCTTTCTTTGAGCCCTTATACATCGCAGGCTAGAACCCTCAAAGCATGCGACAAAATTAGGTCACACAGTCATATCCTAAATTGCGAAGTGATGAGCGACCGTTATTAATATGAACAAGAGGAGAGCAACACCGAAACTCACTGAACGACAAAAATTGTGTCTACAATGGCAAGGCTGACAGGATGGGGATATCAGTGGGTGTATATGTGAAATTAATGATAGATCCAGTTCAAAGATAGACGTGGTTCTCTTGAGCCAACTACAGCGTCCTTGTGATGCGTGTATCGTCGAGTGAACATGCTGGGAAGTAATAACAATAGAAATTTGCGAGAGGGCTACAAGTGTGGCCGTCTGAGGTATCATAGACGGCGAGTCTTGTGCAAGTCAACCACTGGATTCACATGAGTACTTGAGGATCACTGATACTATCGCCGCTCATCAAGCACCATCCTTGTGACTACATTTGTACAATTCGGACTCGGAAAGCCTCCGGGAAATGAAGGTCGTCATTTCCGAGTGAGTCACTCTTTTGGCGGTCTTCCAGGGGATAAGGACTCGGATGGCTATAACCGTAGAAAGTGGCGTCTATTGTCCCTTGTGGCGGAAATGTGAGGACTGGAATCGGTAAAGATACGGACTTTACGGACCTATTTGACTGTCATTGAGTGAGAAAGAGAAAGGTCATTCCCTCATCCAGTGAACAACTGCAAATCCATAGGCCCAAGGGTGGAGAATGCAAATGAGATCATCACAGGTTTGACGCCACTGAACTAAGTCATTGGATAGAAATCGGCAAGGACACATTGAATGCTGATGCCATGCTCAGAATAGAATGAAGTACTAGTTATTGGTTGTAGCTCAGGGGAACCAGAGACCAATGACTCAGTAAACTCATAGAGGCCTTGTTTGGATGACTGGTCGTGGCGTCAGGATCAATCAGGGTAACGCGTCTTGCTGCCGTGTGATCATCTCTGCATACCAATTTGCCCATAGACGCTCGAGACAGGAAACGAGTTGGACAGAACTGTTGTGGATACAAAGCCACCTGGTCTCACGAGATATACGAAGCCAAATTAAGGGCGCACCATCCGTGTCATAGCTCGGTAGATGCGGTTCCAGTAAGGTGCTACAGTCCAATCAGTAATCAGCGGGTTTCCCACTACTGTGACTTGGATTAACGAAATAAGCACAAGTCCATAAAGATCATAGTCATGAGGTGTAACCGTTATCAGTAAAGGAGTTTCTCGAATCTTAATCACCTTCTAATAATACTAGCCCATTGGAACAGAGGTAAAGGAGGGTAAAAGGAATGTCTTCGTACAGAACAAGGAGAGTTCCAAAACTGGCATTGATGTTGTTACCGAAGTTTCTTTGGTTCCAATAACGGCAACTAACGAGCCGGCGGAACCGATAGTGATTATAATTCCTCCATAAATCTCTTCCTTTTTCTGGCAAAAATATTGCTTCTTTCAAAAGGCATGTTTTATCTTTCAGCTTCGGAGAGTAACAAAAGTCTGTCAGGTAGACCTTCGAACATGTCTTCTCGCCGAACAAATACAGTTGACCGACAGATTTGTAAAAATACAAGGTAAGAGAATTTCACGACGAATACAAAGCCAGCCTCAGTTGTGATGGAGACAAACCAATGAACTGAACGGGTAATTATTACCATGATACAGCCATGAACAAGGATGTGGAAGAAAAGGGTGGGTATGAGACTCACGTGGTTGACAGCGACAAACGAATGGCCCAAAAAAGTAATGTGAAATCTTAGTGTTCTCCTGTTATGCGTCAGTATATAACCATGGCGCTTACTGGCACAGTTCACATCCTCACGAGTCCCTGTCATCGCACTCCAAGAAATCAAAATGTTCCAAGTTGCGTCACACCCTCACTCCTTCCCCATGCACGGTCATGGTCACCATCAGGCTATGCCGATGTCAGCCCCGAGTGTACAGCTTCCCCGTACCCTCAGTCGTCCTCACTTTGCTGAGGCCTCTCGCGATTTAATTACGGCTGTAGCCCCCGAGCTCGCCAATGTACCACCAGAGTACATCCGTAGGGGTCTCCGAGCTAAAGCTCCTCAGTGTGTATTATCTGTCATCACTTCGTTTTCAATTTATTGACAGTATTTCGTGTAGAATGCTCGCAGGCATCTCCAGTCTGTCGTCGTCACATTTGCCAACTTCGATGCCAAAATTGCAAGTGCCCCAGGTTCTTTCGATTCCAATTCGTTCATCATCGGCGCAACCCACCTATCCAACTCACATTTTGGCCATCGCACCATCAAAGTCTTCACCAAATGAGCATGCTTTCCTTTTTCCCGTTCACAGCATCACCATTGCTTCCCAATGCACGGCATTGCCTCGATTGCCCCCTTCGAGCGGACCATCTGGTGGGAGCGTTCACGTTCCTGTGCTACCCCTCAATCTCCCTTCTCCTGCCGCATTTAAAGTAGTCCATTCGTACCTGTACAACCACAGCCTCGAGGCGTTCATGAAGTCACTCTTTCCCCTTCCATCTGCCTTCGTTCAGTCGCTTTCGCATCATACCATTCAATCTACTTTGGCATCTGGCTCCTCCCTCCATCAACTCTCTTCTTACCTTTGTGCCTCCACTGGTGGCAGTCTCCAAGCTCTGACCACCCATGCAGCTCATGTCAAAGAGCTCTGGCAAGATATGGTGGCACTTGGCCTGCACGATCCCGAACTTTGGGACACACTTGATCTTGCTTGGGAGGTGGTCCTCGGTGCACTCAACCTTGCCGCCGCTGGTCATTAGAGCCAGTCTTCTTCGTTTTGTGGAAGCTTTAGAGACGCTTTCTTTTTACCAAAATTTGATACCAATCTCCTAATTTGTTTCAACCCAGCTGCGCGTGTGGTCGTTGCTGGAAATTGCAAAAAAAACCACCTGCTGTATCCATAATATTTTGGGTTTCGATTTAGATATACCCCATCTGATCTCCCCCATGTTCGCTTTCGCTGCTTTTTATTGTCTTTTTCCTTCACTATTTGCACGCCATTTTTATTGTAGAACCAAGAACTGCTCCAACTGTAGCTATTAGAATCGAATATCTGGATGTGAAATTACATTCCAAATGGACACTGGTCGAAAATTATATACGAAAACACACTTCTTGACAATATTCAGTTTTTGATTGGATAACATATCCCTTTTAAGTCTGGTTCCTGACCCGTTACAATGGTGATTAATTTTCGTTGTCAGACTCTTCACAGCGACTGCCAATTATGCGAGCCGTTGACTGCCGTCAGAGGTCGAGAATGAAAACTATCTTTTACTATTTAACCACCATCCCAGTTCAACTGAAGCCGCCATGTCGAGCAGTTCGGGCAACTGCCCAGGAATTTTGAGGTTCGTCCCCAGTGTCTGCTTTTTTTCCATCACTGACCGGACACGTAAATTATGCAGCAATCCAGATATTTCAGGTCCAGGAGTGCGTATCGCACTGTACCTACAGTCTCTTCTATCTAGTTCGTGTCCGACTTACTTGAGTATGTATGAATGATATTATTGACCCCACACCTAAATACGCTAGTCATTCTCGTACGCTTCTCCCCAAAAGATGCACCGGGAGCTTATTGGTCTATGACCTCCACGGCCTTTTCTCTAATTATTACGAGCTTCGTGACTTCTGCAACAGGTGCAATTACTCTCCTCGACGCAATCGTCGTCGTTTATGGTCTGTCATGTCTTTTTTTTTTCTCTATCGTGGACATCTGTTTTTTTTAACTATAGTCCACAAATGTAGTGCTATTTCTGCCAATTCTAGTATCGGCTTTCGGATTGTCCGAAATCGTCGCTCCCGCAAACAAGACGACTCCTTTGCGTTCGGTGCATTCCCCTCTTCTCATTGTTGCCAACTGGACACGTTCGGCTCTCACGTATTCTTTTGCTTTGTATGTTTGGATATCAGCACCTACATTTGGGTCAGGCCCGTTAGGATGCAACGCAGCAACAAGGCTCATTTTCTTTGGAGCAAGCCTTCCTGCATTAGGCTCTGGCAGATATCTTAACCTCACTATTTGGGGTGTTTTAACACTGTTATTCGTCTACCGAACGCTGAAAAGCTATACCACGATCTTGGTTGCCACAGCAGCATTGTTCTCCTCCACTGCCAGTCAAGCCCTACTCAAACCAAAGGAACCTCCCAAAAATGAGATTCACAGAGAGATCGTGGCGAGAAAGAATTTCGCCACGGGTGAAACGACGCGCACGTAAGTTGGTTAATTTGACATTCGTTTTGTGACCTAAAGCAACGTATTCACAGGAATCGTCTCTTCCGTCCGAGACAAAGATTTCACGAATTGTTGCAAGGATTAGTCGGTCAGATACTTGGCTGGTCCCCATCTAGCACCAGTCGCTGGTACAGAGCGTACGGCAGGCCTATTCTAATTTGTATCGTGCGTTTTCTTGATTTCCTTACTTGTTATGAGGAATCTTAATTCTTAGTAGCTGGGTGCATTGGCTATAGTCATGACTGAACTCGAGTTGTTGTTAAATCCGTTGTCGCAAAACCCCAACGGTCAATGGTCGTTCGGACAGGTACGTGATTCGATTCTATAGCATCAGTTTACACTTTAAAAATCTACATGTAAGATTTTACCCATGGTCCTCACTATTTCGCCACTCTTTTCTTTATATGAATCCATCCTTTCTCGACAAGCATCTGGTCCTTTCCAAGACTCTCGTGTCCTACGATTTCGCATCAAAGGCGCTCGTGGTCTCCGACGTCCCTATTGCGAAGTCGATTCGTTCTCCCAGACGCTCATCGATACCCTGGGGGAGGAAGAGATCAAAGCCCGACGCGGTCCAACAGCATTTGCGGTTATCACTATCGACGAAAGAGAGCAATATACCACGTTTGAGATTGGTAACACGACTGAACCCAACTGGGACGAAAGCTTCGATATCAAAGTTGGCGATATGTCGACCGTCGTCATTAGGGTATTTGATCGGAAGTGCATCGACCAGGGTCGGCCTGCTTTTATTGGGTTCACGACAATACTGCCCTTTTCTATCTTGCCTCCGCCAAAGAAAGGTGACCAGCCTGCGAATGATGATCCCGAGACTCCAGCCGATGGGTCGAAGGTGGATCTAGATATACCCTTGGTTCTTGAAGGCATAACAGTCCCTGACATGACTGTCAGCATTTCATTGTCGACGGATACTCGTTTCCAGCCAACACTCCCTTACGTCCCTCCGCTTATGACAGGCCCTCATAGAGTGGATGAGCAAAGAAGGGTTACTTTCATAAAGTGGGGTAACAAAAGGTATGGGGGGAAAAAAGAAACAAATACACATGTATACAACTTCAATGACATTTGAAAATGTACGACCCTTGACGAAAGGATCCCTAAGCACGCTCGATGAACAAAACTTCTTTGGCGGCGAAGCTGTGCTACTGGATATTGTTGTGTGCACTAACTTTGAGTCCCTCGAATTCTTCTGGTGCTTTCGCTCAAAGTCTGGAACAAGTTGCAGAACAAGTAATATTTTCAGAAACCCAGATAGTAGTACCAGTCTGTACAGATGCCGGTTAAGGAAAGGCGATCGGTGATTCAGATCAATCCGCGGTATCAAAAACCTGAACAGCTACTTATAACTCTCCGCCGTCTACAAAAAAAATTGTAACAAGGAATGATTAATATGAGTGCCACAAAGCGAAGAGTTTGAAGATGAAACGGTGGGTTTTTGTTTGGGAGGCGGTAATACCAAATGTAAACGAAAAAGGCTCTCCATAAAACCTCGCTTCTCCATCAGTGTCACCAGCACCGTCTTATATCCTCCTTTTTAATTTTCGGTAAGTGCACAGCAGTGTTTCCCTGATCGCGGGTGTTGGTGCGCAGTAACATTGCGCGACTCAGCTGTGGCAACGAGAGTAATCCGATTTAGAGAATGTGGTGAAAATCTCCTTCAAGTCGTTTCCCAAAAACGCGGAGGGTTTCCTTTGACGAGTGGATGTAGAAAGCTGGGGGGGGACAGGTTTTTGGTAGGGAAATCTGCGTCACAAACGAGTTACTTGAGATTCAGATGCAGATTCTGTTTCGTTGACACCGTCGCTAGTTCCAGGTGTTAGGGCGGATTGAGCAGTAGGCCCTGCTTTCCCACCTACAGAGGGTGAAGCGGCCATATACCTTTTGATCTGATTCAGCGATTGCCTTCAAACTCATCCGACCTGTTGGGTGTCGTGCGGTTTATGAACGAAATTGCCATGGTAAAGCTTGGCCATGGGACAAAGCTATTAAATTAGTCGGCGAGACAACGTAGAAATGTGTTGTCATCTGGAAATTACTCGGTGAAGGCATAACGGTACCATCAGTTATTTAGAATAACGTTACAAAATTCAGCGTTCTTGACTGTGTCACAGCAATTTATCTCCACATCTGCTCACGTATGACTTGCAAGATGGGAGGGGCCATAGAGTAGGTAATCAGGATTCAGGCGATCTTGAATAAAAATTTAAAGGGGGCACTATAAGGAATGGTTTAACAACCAGCCAAGGACACCATAACCCAAAACATAGGTACATGTGTAACAGTGTATAATACAATAAACTATATATAGCATTCAATGCTCGATTTTAGCCAATTCAGCATCGATTTCCTCATCCCCCCCACAGAACCCGTAACAATAGCAATAAGAAGACTTCGTAATAGTCCAGTCACCCCTCTGCTCCCAACTGTCGTTCGAACGTACATGAACCCATTTGAGACCCATGGCCATGGCAATCCAGAGTGGCGATAAGATGATACCAATGGCCACTAGTAAAATGGGTCCAGCGAATGCCATTCCAAAAGAGAATAACACACTTCCAAGGGCTGCGGCGCGTGCAGCATGTGTTGCGTCTATGCCTCCAAGATTTACATGATTATGGCGAAGTATGGCCCAGCCAATAACTCCACCAAGCGTGAAAGTGAGTAAAGACATGAAAAATCTAATGTACCACGGAGGGCTTGGTTCCTGCTGTTCAACTCCCATCAATCCAAAGCCATGATTTCTTGGCCCTCGCGGGCTGGAAAGCCATGGTAGACATGGCTCGAAACACGAAAGGAAAATTCCAATGATAAGAGCAGCGATGATAGCACCAGTCGCTCCGATGGCAGCTGCGTTCGCGTTGGAAGTGTATCCAGGTACATGAGCTTTATTTAGAATCGCGTTTCCGATCACCCTGGACGACGAAGGGCGTGAATATCTATATTAGACTGACAGAAGAAAAAAAAAAAGGCGTACATGACGGCTGCGCCATTTCCAGCGAGAAATGCCAAAGGCAAAGCGAGGGATAACCTGAGGGAATAAGTTGTCAGAGTTCGAGTCTCAGACCCATTTTACTAGATCACGAACGCAAAGGCTAAAACCACAAATATAGATCCAGGTATGGCATAAACGAAAATTATCTTCAAAATCACGAGAGTCACAGCAAAAATCTTCAAAAACGCGGGGGGTTTCCGTTGATGGGTGGACGGTATGGGGTTAAAGAATAGAGGAGGCTGGGAAATGGGACCTGGTTGAGATGATACCAGGGTACTCTGGAGTTTTGGTGAGGAGACCTGCGTCGCAGACGCGTCACTCGAGACTCGGGAGGCAGCTTCCGTTTCGTTAGCACCAGCCTCAGGTTCGGGGAGTTCGACTTTTGATGGACTAGATTTTATGGCTTCGGGTGCAGGTGCCGGGACGGCAAATTCTTCTGCATTTCCAGCTTGCAAGGACATCGGGGTGTGTTGGTGGACGATTGTTCTTTCAAATAACGAAATATGAAAAGAATGTGGGAAGAAGGATTCACTAACCACTGGGCTTATAAAGATAAAATAAAGCGATGGCTATCAGATCAGGCGCCAAAGGCCATTTGGGTGTTTGCTGAGTTGAACGAAATGGTACAGTAAATGCAATACTTAATTATACTCTGCATGCAACAAAAGGAGAGATTTGTACACCTTTTGCTGCATCCCTTTTCTTGGGAGATGTGTCCATGATTTCTCACGCTACAGCAATAAATTAAGATGACGGGTGCAGTCAAACTTTATGCAAGCTGGAGCTGGCGATAGGCAAAACGCGAAAGCGGGTATGAACTTGAGTATATCGCAGGAGACATGTAATGAGAATGTATTAACACATCATGTTGTTGAACGAAATAGAGGCTTTTGTGGTAATGACACTCAGCGAACACAAAACACGCTTAGAACTGCGAGAGTGTCTCAAGTCAGTGTCCCGACATATCTTGAAGACAGAGGCAACTCACTCTTAATGATTGGAAGAACCATTTATTCTTCCCACTTGTGTACCTGTCCTCAAACAACTTCTTGATTGTCTTCTTCGCACTCTCCCGCTGTGAAGGCTCTTTGAATGTCTCCGAGGTCACAACACCTTTCAGGCCCTCTAATTCAAGAGCATAGCGCGTGGGGAATAGATGCGAGTAATTGATGATCTAAACACATTTAAAAACGTCAATTGAAGGCGATATAGAACAAACGCTATGCCAAAGGCGCACCTTGATGAAAGGCTTGACTTTACTTCTCCGTGCAAGTTTCGTCTGACCCATACGTCTCGTTACCTTACGAGGGTAACGCTCGACACCGGCAACAACCGCATGTGGGTATGGAATTTCCTTCGTGCCTTCGTCAACTTGCTTGATGACGACAACCTTTTTACCAGCCTGACGACCTTGGAGGACGATGGCGACCTATTTCGGATACTATAAATTATATCAGGTTCGATTCAAAGCGTTCCGCGTACCTTTCCGGGCTTGTACACTAAAGCAGGCTGTCAGAATGACTTCAAACATTAAAAAATTGGTAATACTCACCTTTCACCATCTTGAGAAACGACGAGGAGCTGAAATTACGAAAGTGAGATTCAACAAAGCCGGCAAATTCCGACGTGGCTTGAATACCTATACAGTTGAAATTTCGGCATGATCCTCTATAACCCCTTTAGGATCCTGCCGTCTTAAAAAATTTGAGTCAAGGACAAAAATAAGCGCTAGACATGATAATGTGGAGATAACCCTGGGACGGTATTGATTATAATCAAGAAATTTATTCTGATGAACAATCGAGGAGTTTATTCCTTGTGGCAGATGCAAATGCACTAACGCTGACAACAATCGCCGCGAGAAAAGCTCACATTCAGCCACCAGTCCTTCGGATCGAGAATATGTAAACTGTAAGTCAAACCGCCTGCCAGTGAAAAATGAATGATGAACGACACTGAGAAATAAATCGTGAACTTAAAAAGATATATTTTTGTAGAAGAACGGCTCGTATCGTTTTCAAATAGGTTTCATAATAGGGAGTCTGGTACAAGCAAGGGCCAAAACCAAAGTACCAGAGGAGCCGTCGCCTCACAATACAGTATCCCAAAAACTCTGAAAATTAGTTCTAAGACTAGGTTTCTATTACACGAAAGGGATTCGAAATATTTAATGGTCCTTGTTCGCAATAAGGAAAGTATAGACAAAAAGCGATGCCAGCATGTCTGAAAGCCTTTCATGCATAATCAGAGGATTGTCACTAGGGGGAAAAAAGGATCAATTCTCAGCTCGAGTTGTTTTACGATGAAGTGTTTTCCTACCGGGAGAGCAGCCAACCGCAATAACCCCGTTGAAGCTATTGTTTTCGCA
>QDKV01005154.1_pt1 | contig 30281 bp, 29 predicted proteins | sample 1861101 | NCBI WGS metagenome assembly QDKV01 (sample SAMN04275158, study PRJNA302643) | Fungus metagenome, whole genome shotgun sequencing project. | isolation source: fruitbody | host: Mallocybe terrigena | place: Sweden | collected 2013 | reverse complement strand
CGTCCATTTGGACGTGTTCTTAATATTTAATTAATTATATTATTATTATTAGTTTATTATTAGAATATACTGTAGACCAGAACCGGTTTCAACCGGTTGCGAGACCGGTTGAAATCCAAAAAAGTCAGATCGAGACCGGTTTATACCGGTTTCGGTCCAGTCTTTTTAATTTAATAAAATATTAGGACCGGTCCTGGTCCCGGTTGCAAACCGTAGAGGGCAAAAGACCAGACCAGACTGGACCTCAAAGCACTAGTGACCGGTCATATAATTTCCATAAATGTGAATGACCGTGACCAAACCAATCAGGACCAGTCCTGATTGGTTTGGTCACGGTTGGTTCACAGGTTTGAACCAGTTCCTATCTATAATATATATACTACCTACTATGTATTATATCATAATTAAATTAAATAATTAAATTAGTCAAAACCCCGGAAACGAACAGGTATTCTCATTTTCGGGGCTGGTGGCTGTCAGAGAACGGTCCAAACCCCGAAGACGAGCAGTCGTGCTCATTTTCGGGGCTGGTGCTCGGCATGTGCAGGAGGGGGGCCGAAGAGAGAACACAGACAAAAAAACCACCTTAAGTGGTTTTTTCGTCCGCCATCTACAAAAATTCTGTGTTTATATTCGTACTTAGTATCAAAATATAACCGAGAAAAAACGTACCAGTGGGGTCTGGGCACGACGGCCCATTCCCATTCCCCACACATTCCAGCGCTTACTTCGGACCTGTCTTCCCATGTGCAATGTGGTGCAGTGGTGGTGGTGATGTGGTGTTTCGAGCGAGGGAGGGGTGTGTTGACAGAGAGAACCCCTCCGTCTCGCAATTCAAGCGAGGGAGGGGTTGGTGGTGGCGTGTCGACAGAAGAAACACCCCCTCCGTCTCGCGTTTCGAGCGAGGGAGGGGTGTGTTGACAGAGAACCCCTCCGTCTCGCAATTCGAGCGAGGGAGGGGTTGGTGGTGGCGTGTCGACAGAAGAAATACCCCCTCCATCTCGCGTTTCGAGCGAGGGAGGGGTGTGTTGACAAAGAAAGCCCCTCCGTCTCGCAATTCGAGCAAGGGAGGGGTTGGTGGTGTGTCGACAAAAGAAACACCCCCTCCGTCTCGCGTTTCGAGCGAGGGAGGGATGTGTTGACAGAGAGAACCCCTCCGTCTCGCAATTCGAGCGAGGGAGGGGTTGGTGGTGGCGTGTCGACAGAAGAAACACCCCTCCGTCTCGCGTTTCGAGCGAGGGAGGGGTGTGTTGACAGAGAAAGCCCCTCCGTCTCGCAATTCAAGCGAGGGAGGGGTTGGTGGTGTGTCGACAAAAGAAACCCCCCCTCCGTCTCGCGTTTCGAGCGAGGGAGGGGTGTGTTGACAGAGAACCCCTCCGTCTCGCAATTCAAGCGAGGGAGGGGACGGAGGGGGTGGATGCAGCAACACGACGAAGAGAGATGTCTCTCTCTTCGTCGTGTAGGTTCTGTTGTGGTCAGCAAATTAAATTAAATAAGAGTAAATAGTCGCAGGCGCACCTTGTTGTTGAAAACGAGCATAAACGCTCGTTTTCGGGGTTGACTGAAGAGAGGTGGTTAATAAGTGATGAGTCACGAGTGTTGATGTCGCGCGACTGTCAACGCGCATGAGCGTGGGAAGTTGGACTTAAGGCATTTCAATCTATATTTCACTTAATTATTTAAAGTACCTTGTTTCACTTAGATTGTATTTGGTACCTTAGTTCTCTCTTATATTTCCTTTGTTTCACTTAGGATCAGCAAGTTTCCTTTTTGAGCTTTTGGCTGACTTAAGATTTTGAATTTACTTGAATTTACTTTGAAAAACCTTGGAAATTCTTGGAAATTTTGGTTCCATAGTATATGTAAGTTATCTAAGATGTTTAAGTAAAAATAAGGTTGCAAAGTAAGAATAAGTAAAATCCCATTTTCCTGATGTGGGTGGACCCCAACTTGAAAGTGACGGAGAGAGGGGTGTGCCTAGTAGGTCAGTAGGGCAAAAATGTCCACTCGTCCCTCTTCAAATCGTTGGTGTACGTGGATGACTTCTTTATCGAATTTTTTATTAGATTCAAGAGACTCATATCATGCTGAAGACAAATTAACAACGAAATCAGGGCATTAGGGGTCTGATAACACTGAATTCAATCTGATTACACAATCAAGGCATGTGACAAGTGAAAATTAATCGTAGAAGACAAATGCACGAAGCTCAATTGACTCTCGCAAAGCTGCGTCAGCTGGAGCGGAGGGATCTTCAAACGCGGTGTGCGGGGTAAAAGTGGCAACACTGCCATCTTGCACCGAGTCGAAACTAATCAAACCCAAAATAATTAGAACGCAAAGGTTTGAATGTACTATGACCGTCTTCCACTTACCACTTAATAAACAAAATCTCATCGGGAGTCATTCCTCTGAGATATTTCCACTTATGGTGTTCATTGTAGCCCACACCGAGCATTTCACCTTCTCGATCAGGATATATGAGCGCAATAGGGAACGTATCTCTTGTCTTATCTACGCTCCTGTAGTCGCACAGAGCGAGCGGCCGATCGTATGCGGGGTGGTGGATGGGTCTCCAGAGGTTGATGATCTGGAAGCGGTGCTTGAGCAACTCTGGAACGTCGGACGCGGGGAGGTGTTTGTGCACGAGATTAATGGCGTGTTGGGGAGTTTGGTCGCTGTGGACGAGGAAAGCGGGTTGGCGCGCATCTTTAACGTCATCCAATTGTTCTGGGCGGTGGCTGCGGACGACTGAAGGACAAATAGAGAGGTTGGTTTCCTATTTTCAACTGACTCGCAAAGTTCAACTTACCATGATTAAATAATACTACCCTCGTAGCTCCCGTGAGTGATTTAATAAGTTCAATACTTTCAGGATAATACTCTTTCACAATTTCCTCGTCGTTGGCGAAAGACTTGTGCTTCGATGGGATCGAGTAGAACTGGAACCCTGCAGTGTCGAGAGTGACTAATTCCTCTTTTCCACGGAGATTCTCTATCTCTACGTCCTTCTGAATCTTCGTAAAGTTCTGCTTCCTGACCCCTGTGATGGGATCTACGCTCATGTCATTGTAGGCGCGCACACCACCGTCAGGTGGGAGGCTGTAGATGAGCTTTGTAGCAACTTTGGAAGGTTCAGCTGTGCTCATGCTGTCAATGGGTAGAAGATTTGCTTGTCGAACCACACCACTGCTTCCTTATGTATAAGATGGAAAAGAAGACTTTACTAATCATAATATTGGGTCCTGATGCCCGTCTTTTTTTATAGATTTTCATATGTTGTAATAGTTCAGCGCGATGGCGGATTCCATGAGAGGGTTGCAGAATGAACCGGGTGTTTATGTAAAGGGAAAGTTCCTTTTCCCTTAGTAAGCTTCCTCAGTTCCTGTAAGCACTTGCTGATATGTAGTGTGTGATAACTTGATCTTGTCCGGTTCTCAGGTATATAACTGATCGATTCTCACCAATACTGATCTATCTAGGGAGACCCACGTTCGGAGTACTCGACTTTGGAATCTGCGGTTTTGGTGAGGAATCCCACCCGGTGTTACTCTCATTGGATCAGAATTCGACTTCAACCCGAGAAGTGGATTTTGTCCCATCAACGATCAAATTGTTGTGGTAGCATCAGAGCTTACTACCACACAGCGAACACCTTTCGATGCAGATAGGGAGGAAAGGGAGGACAGCCGGTAGGAACAAGAAGGAGTGAGAGTGGACCTCCCATTCTGTCAAACAGGTACGTTATAACTTCTTTCACACGTATTAACGGGGTTTTACAGCACAAACATGACAAACTACCACCACCACAGCGCGTTTCGACGCGCCGAGAAGGGGAAAACTGTTCTCAACGCGTTGATGAAGAGAGAGCTGGGGCCAAATGGATGCCACCCAGGCCCATGAGCACTTTTTGACGCAACACCGTGTCGCATCGAAGCAACCTGAAGCAGTATGGCGGTGAGGGTAATACAAGTAGGACTACACTTGGATTGTGTTACAAAGTAGACACGTAATAGAATATACATCCTCTCTGGGGAAATCGTGCTGATGCGGAAATGATGGTGGGAGCAAACCACATGACAAATCAGTTCTAAACTTCTACCACCGCTTCATCACTCGTCGTCTCATTGTTCATATTGTAGTAATTGTACCCCGGATTGCAGGGTGTGTTTGGTTTGAGTGGGTGTCTCCTTTATCTATTTTTTATTATTAGATCGGGTGCTGGAGAGAGTGGCGTTATGCTTAAGGTGGTACAACGAGCTTCTATGGACATTCGAGGGAGGCTACGGTCAAATTTGAGGGTCGAGCTTCAAGCTTTCTGATATAGCTAGGACGTCCTAGTTCAACATTGATACATTGTTTAAATTATCGGACTTCATAAACTTCTCATTGCATTTCTTTAGGTAAATTTTTCAATTAGCAATCTAAACACGTTACAGGATCAAGCTCAAGGCCTATGTTCTGCAAAAGGTGACGCGTAACGACTAACGAGCTTGGACGATTGATGAGATATTAGTCGTAGAAGACAAGTGCACGAAGCTCAATTGACTCTCGCAAAGCTGCGTCAGCTGGAGTGGAGGGATCTTCAAACGCGGTGTGCGGGGTAAAAATAGCAACACTGCCATCTTGTACCGAGTCGAAACTAAACACACCAAAAGAAAGATTAGAACGCAAAAGGTTCGTATTATATACGCGCTCTTCTTCCACTCACCATTTAATAAGCACCATTTCCTCGGGAGTCATTCCCCTGAGATACTTCCACTTATGGTGTTCATTATAGCCCACACCGAGCGTTTCGCCTTCTCGATCAGGATATATGAGCGCAATAGGGAACGTATCTCTTGTCTTGTCTACACTCCTGTAGTCGCACAGAGCGAGCGGCCGATCGTATGCGGGATGGTGGATGGGTCTCCAGAGGTTGATGATCTGGAAGCGGTGCTTGAGCAGCTCTTGGACGTCGGACGCGGGGAGGTGTCGGTGTACGCGATTGATGGCGGATTGGAGGGTTTGGTCAACGTGGACGTTGGAAACGGGTTGCCGCTTATCTGGACTGTTATCTAATTGTCCTGGGCGGTGGCGACGGATGGCTAAATCGATAAAAGAGAGAGGTGAGTTTCCTTTTTTCAACTGACTCCGACGCAAACTTGAAGCTCGACGTACTATGATCAAATAATACCACCCTCGTAGCTCCCGTGAGCAATTTGATAAGTTCAATACTTTCAGGATAATACTCTTTCACAACTTCCTCGTTGTTGGCGAACGACTTGTGCTTTGATGGGATCGAGTAGAACTGGAACCCTGCAGTATCGAGAGTGACTGATTCCTCCTTTCCACGGAGATTCTCTATCTCTACACTCTTCGAAACATCCGTATAGTTCTGCTTCCTGACACCTGTAAGGGGATCTACGTTTATGTGAGAGTGAGCGCGCACACCACCGTCAGGCGGGAAGCTGTAGATGAGCCTTGTAGCAACCTTGGAGGGTTCAGATGTGCTCATGCCGTCGATGGGTTAGAAGTTTGGCTGTCGATCTCTCACCACTGCTTCTTTATGAGAGAAGAAGAGTTTGGTGATCATAATTGTGATGCCTGACTAATAACCGGATAAAGTCGGATGAGATTACTTGCAGAGTATTCCCTTGTCCTATGATCTATTATAAGATTCCAGCTTTGTAATTGCCTATGCCATGTCGTTGGAGACTTGGAGTCAACAGCAGGAATATGTACTGTTCCAAATTGGGAGTCTCGTCCGTGAAGTCTTAGGTCTTCACAATAGGGAATACCTTCTCTAATAGGCAATTTGTTGGCCATCATGATGTGATGCTTCATGTCAACTTGAGCGGAACTCCCTGGTCAGAAGTCTTGACTCTTCACTACTGTGCTCCAAGTTGCTAGGATATAATCACCAGCATTCTAAGTATCAGGTATTTATGCAATACTAGAATTTACCCTTCATTTCCATCACGATGCGGCCTACTATCCTTGGAGTCTCAAATAAAAAGAACTTGAACGACCAACGCATTCAGCCTTAGGCCTTGATCCTTGTCTGCTTGATTCATCTCAATGTTCAACACTTTCTACATGTCGTCTGTTCTCCTTCCACTCGTTTTAGCTTCTACCATTTTAACCACTGCCCCGTTAGCGAGGCAAAATACGCATCAGTACACCATATAGTACAACAAATGTCCGCGCCCATCAACAACTTGTACATCGGTTTCTTAAAGGGCGGTGTAAAGGATAGCACGATTCCGACAAATGGAAGCGTTGTCAAGTTTCTCGGAACTGGTACAACCACCTTCTCCACGGACGCTAATGGTGGGAGTCTAACTGCAGAGGGAATAATTCAGGCTAGCTTCTACGACGACGTGAGTCGGAAATCCGTTGTGTTACATGTACCGCGGACAAAATTCTGTCGGTTTTCCTTAGGACTACTATTACATAACTTGCCGACCCCAATACCGATCTGCAAGTGAAGCCCAAAGATCGATATCGCACTCCGTCTCAGGAATGAACCGTTTCCTTTCAACCACCATAACCATTCTTGGAATCATTTGTAGACCGATGGCTTTTGTGAAGGAATTGAATGCGAGGGTCGTGGTTGTCCACAAGCGTTTTCGCAGCCACCGAACGGCTTCCCTGCCCCCGCATCGACTCTCTTCCCATTACTATTGATGTCCTGTTGAAAACAGATTATGAATATAACCTTCGTTTACCTGTCATGTTGTCATGGCCCATGTATGTTTCCATTTCACCGACTGCCTACTTCAACTACTTCCAGAATAAATGTTTGGATGTTCAAGGTGCAGTTTTTGCTAACGGAACACCTGTGCAGATGTAAGGATTTTTTGGTCATTGTGGTTCACATAATCCGTTAGCCTTACATTTTTGATTGCAATGACACCCAAGCCCAACGTTGGATCATCAACAGGGGCAGCACCAAGGTACAACTAGCGTGGACCAACCTTTTACAGATCCTGCAAATGGTGTACAGCCCAAAATATGGCAGTGCTATGATAATCTCCCTGCGCAACAGTGGGATCACAACCACCACAACTCAGGCTTCTGGAAAATGGCAGTACGACCCTCTGATTGTCATTCAGTGACGATCTCGTTCATTCACTCTTTTACTCCACTCTCCTGTTAGGCAGTCTCGTTAGATTTTCGTTCGTTTCTAACATGACCAAGCCAGTATAATAAATACATAGTATGAAATCGGTTCACAATACCTGTACTGATCATCTTGAATGGTAAATCCACGATTTTTGGACAGTCGAACAACGAATCATTTTGTCACAATGTGAGAGCAAAATTTGAATGAGACTGCTCCAAGCCTTTTCGAATGAAAAAAGGCACGGATGATGGAAGAACCAGGTTGGATTTTGGGTTTGATAGTAGATAAGGATCCTCTCACATGGGGATGACAGATGTGATGAGCATAGCTTTTCAATTGAGATCGCTCCTGATATCCTTAGAGAAGTCCGTTAATAAGTGCAGTGTCTGCCAGAAATGTGAGTCCATAATAGGCGCAATTTCTTGTATACCACTCTGTTGAGCGTACATCATAGTATTCAGTCTTGTTCACGGTGTTCATTCGAATAAGTTCTTGTACCGGTGAGCCTCGGTCGTAAAGATTCTAGCGAACAGACTGAAGCATTCAATCAATTTTGGATAAATTGCGAGTGAAATGTCATGAGCGCCCAGATAAATAGACTCAATCACGAGGGGTGATAGACGTCCATGTCATGGGTTATCAAAAGTTCGAATGAGATCTGTCTTGATTTCTGACGCTTTTTGACTTCGGGCGGCGTCTAGAACCACTTATGAATACAACTTCAACAACGCAGAAAACATTTCGATCAAGCGACGCATAAAGACAGCTTTTAGGGATACCCATGATTGCATAATTAGCATGACACAAGAAAGTATAAGTACAAGTACACGGAAAGACGTTTGATACTGTACGGACAGAAAAAAGAGAGATGACTTATCACAGGATTTTTGAGGGTCAGCAGAAAATCTCTGGCGGTTACAGAGTTTCGGCTGATCACCTGCATGTAATAATTAAAGGCAGAGCAAGGACGCTGCCAAATGATATCAATAGGTCTTGGACAAAGTAGACGCCAAAAGAATCAAAACCGAGTGACGATATGGACTTGTGACTCTGGATCGACATCCCGCTGTGCTGTGGCCTACCCCGAAAGATCACTAAGCCAAGCAGAAAAAGACAAACAAAAATTCTCGACACGCACACTCTTATCCGAAACTGCATCGTCTACCAAAATACTCTTCACGGATTTTAAGGGGTAGGCATCCATGACCGAAGTTGTCGAGAACGAGTACCCTTTACTACCATTTTGTTTTGTCTTCTCAGAATTCTCGCTAGCAAAATGAAGTGATCCCATAGGCTGGGTTGGATTCGATCTGTTAGAAGATCCGTTCATGGTGCGCTCTGTGAATTTGCGCAGGTGAAGAAGCATGCGACACGTTACGATTCCCATTGCAGCATGGAATGGACTAGAAGAAAATACAATTCAGAAATCTGAGAACCCCAACTCATGTTTAACAACGTACGCAAATCCGAACCATGGAATTTTCGTGGCCCCCTATTCAAAAGAGATTGATATCCGTCTAAGTAAAATGACTTTAATTAACTTACAACAACCATGAGATTGTTAAAGATGAGCAAGCAAGCAATACTATTGATGACTGAGCAGGAATACGATCAAAAGAGGTAAGGTGCCATACCTGAAGAAATAAAGTGTATTCTCGTGGATTAGGACCATCGTGAGTGTGATTCGCTGGTTCAGCCTCACACGCGCAACGATAGATGTAGAAGCCTTGTAGAACACGAATAGAAACAGGATGAACTCGAAGACTGTAGCTGGAAAGAGTGCAGGTCAATTTTTCCTACTCAGCTCCATAAAAAGAAATCGGCCATACGAGGAATCCACAGTGCCCATTCTGTTCCACCGTTGATAGCAGGGCACCCTGGTAATGGCAAATGTTTTGCAGAAGCGATCATTGCCCCTCTCCTCATTGAGTTGAAGATCAGAATCCACATATATATACCAATAGAGGCAAGGAAGAGAACGCCATTGACAACCGCTATCTGAAAAAAGTTAGATCTAGGAATAATATTTAAAGTAGTAAGAAGTAAACCGTTTTGGATCTGTTAAAAAGTGCGTACACCCTTATCTGCATGATTATCTCAATAGACCACAAAACAATTGCGCCTAAAATACGGGTAATGGGTGCGATGATAACACACCTACGTGATTTCATCCATAAAACTGGTACTTCAAAAGGAGAACCAGACGTACGTTCTATCTGTGGCGACACCACGGATTGAGAAGACATGGATTTGCAGGGTATCGAAGAGTACTAGGAAGATTGTATAATAGCGAACCTATACATCTTGTTGTAAGAAAAGAGGCCAGTAAAGTAAAATGAAACACAACACACCCATAAGAACATGAACTTTCCAAGGCCCCTCTCTTGCAACTGGAATGAATCACCAGAGCTTGAACAATTTATCTTTCATCCACATCAAGACAAATTACCCATATAAATTGAATCTATCCCCTTGCCCTTCAGCCAAGTAAAATATATTAATGGTGATCTGTGACACACCTCATCCTTTAAAGTGGCGACTAACTCAGCTTGTCAGAGATGCTTGCATGAACTTCACCAAAACTCACGATAATCATGGATCACCCAGGTTAATCCTGCCACTGAAAATGTGATAACTGTGAGAACAGTACGGTGACATTAACTTGTAAACTTACCAACCACGCGCAGAGGAATGATGTTGCCCTTATACAACTTGAGGAAAGCTGCTTGGCTAATCGGGACAACTTCAGCGGCAACCATGTTCAACGAAGGGGAATCGAAGAGCTTCCAGCAAAAGAGGGGATGACGCAAACAGACCACCTATTTTTAAACCTGTGGCCACCGCCCGGTGACGAGATTATCTCATCCACCAGATACTACCTATTACCATTCAAACTGCCACAAGTCACAGAAACAATTCGTCTTACCATTTCTATCCCAAAGCTGAGCGCGCACTGTTGATGATAACGATTGTTCATCACTGAATGATGGCCTATAAAGATTTGCTGTCCGGATTGACATTCAGTACAGGTTTGTATCTGAAAGCGAGCTTGACAAACTATCAAGAGAGACGGAAAACTGATAAAAATGACTTGCTCACGGACCGAACTTCGATATTTCAATGGTCAAGTATCTCGGGTCTCCCCAATGCACCCGTGGTCGTCGGCGGTTGATTATTGAATGGGTGGTAAGAATGAAAACTATGACAGCCATACATTCGATACGTTGTGCAATCAAAATTGACAACAAATCAACACATGTACACCTGTCCCAGGACTTCAAAACCTCATAGGAAAGGTTTCAATTCGTCGGATGTATGAAAGCTTGGCGACCTAAGATGTTATCATGCCTCGTGATTATTACCATAAATCTGCCATATTTTCTTTGTGGGACCTAATGGCATCACTGGCACCTAATGAATAAAACTTATTTTAGTTAGTTGAATGTGTAGAGGAAGACTTGAAAACTCTTGCCCAACTCTGAAGAGCAGTGTTATAAAGGGAAAACATTTAAAATCTGATTTGGGCTTGGGACGTTTTTATTTTGCTGTGTTCGCCCATTGCCATAGGATAATTCACATTTAATGATATTCTCACTCTGAAATAATCGGATTATTGTGCGAATCAACCACTTGAGATGTATACCTGTGAAAGAATGGTGGCGCTTATTGAGAAGCAGAGGTCACGTGGCTACTTCACTGGAAAACAATGATAATAATAACCTTGACCACATTTCCTATGATACGTATCGGCAAAGTATTACAAAATCACGCAATTGAGACATCAGATTATGCAAGATCCATATCTGAAAGGATTCGTACCAATACTATATATACTCCATCTGCACTCCTTGTTCCAACATGGCGAATCTATTTCACAGGTGAGCATATCGTTAGTGACCCGAAGGGAAGTAAACTGAAATGACGCAGGCAACCTGAGTTCGATACAATCCAACTTCACAGTGGCCATGTACCGGACCCAGTCACCAACGCGCGTGCTGTCCCAATCTATGCTTCCACAAGTTTTGTCTTCAAGGACTCTGCCGTAAGTTCTTCGTACCCTTACTCTGCATTTCTAATCGTTCACCTCATTCGATAGCATGGTGCCGATCTTTTTGGATTGAGGGCTCTGGGAAACATCTACTCTAGAATTGGTAATCCAACTGTCGTAAGCCCTAATATGAAGTCATCTTTTTCCAATCGTTTATAACTATTCTAGGAAGTCTTTGAAAACAGAATCGCCGCTCTAGAGGGTGGCATTGCTGCTGTTGCCGTTTCTTCTGGTCAGTCGGCGCAGTTCCTTGCCATTTCTACCCTCGCTGGTGCCGGAGATAACATAGTTTCGACGTGAGTATTTAGTACCATACTTTACGGGGAAAAGTTATGTATTTATTGAATAGGTCTTTGTTATACGGAGGGGTAGGTGTATTTTTCGCGTAGTTGGGAGTTGGGTCATACTAACGTCCCTTCGTATACCTGTAGTCTTATAACCAATTCAAAGGTAGTTATCACCCGATCTCTCCATTTCCCAGCCCATGTTTTAACTAACTATCCACAGTGACCTTCAAGCACTTTGGTATTGGTGTTAAGTGGGTCACCGAGACAAGTCCAGAAGCGTTTGCTGCTGCTATTGACGAGAAGACGAAAGCTATATTTATCGAGAGCATCGCCAATCCGAAATATCATGTCTTTGATATCTCTGCTCTCTCAAAGGTGAAATCATTCGTAGAATTTTGAGTCGGGTCATTTCTGATTCGTTTTACTTACTACTCAGGTCGCTCATGATCATGGTATCCCTCTCATAGTCGATAATACGTTTGGAATGGGAGGTTAGTATTTCTTTGTCGCAATAAGCGTCCGTCATAATTTCGATTTACAGGGTATCTCATCCGCCCCTTCCAACATGGAGCCGACATTATCGTACATTCTGCAACGAAATGGATTGGAGGACACGGAACGACCATTGCGGGTGTGATCGTCGATGCCGGTAAGCCCAGCCAGTCCTTTTGAAGACCAATCACCACCTCATTCTCATAGGTAAATTTGACTGGACAAAGTCCGGAAAATTTCCCGGATTTACTGACCCTGCAGAAGGGTATCATGGGTTAAAATTCAGTGAAACATTCGGAGCAGCGGCTTTCGCGGTCAAAGTCCGAACTGAGTTTCTCCGTGACCTCGGTCCTGCACTCAATCCTTTTGCTGCATTCCTCCTCCTCCAAGGTCTTGAAACGCTTAGTCTGAGGGGTCAAAGGCATAGCGATAACGCACTTGCGCTCGCTCAGTACCTTGAGAAACACCCGCGAGTGTCCTGGGTGTCCTATCTGGGACTACCCTCGCATGGTTCTCATGAGCTTTCAAAGAAATTCCTGAGGGCCAACGCGTACGGCGGAGTGCTCTCATTTGGTGTTAAAGGTGATGTCAAGACGGCCACCAAGGTGGTCGATAGTCTGAGGCTCGCAAGCCACTTGGCAAATGTCGGTGATGCCAAGACGTTGGTCATTCACCCTGCTTCGACGACTCATTCGCAGTTGACGGAAGAGGAGCAGCTTTCTAGTGGTGTCTCGCCAGATTTGATTAGGGTTTCGGTCGGGATTGAGGATATCAGGGATATTATTGCAGATTTCGAAGCTGGTTTGCAGATTGCGTTTGAGGATGCTTGAGATGGTGGACTTTCATATAAATGTACTATTACATGTTGATTTGTGAAGTTATATTAATCACAATTCGATTTATTGAGACAACTTTTCACACTAAAATATTTTCTAAATGATTCTTTGTCTGATTTTTCCAAGCTGATTCATCAACATGTGCATCAACCGGTTGAGCTCCGCGAACAGTTTGCTACATCCAGTTTATCTGGATACAGCAACTGCCAATGACTTATAAGGTAGCTTTCATGATTTCCCAAATACTAATAGGCGAAAAAAGATAGAGTTCCTCTCTATGTTACAAATCTGGCTCCAACATTCTGTTGGTATTATGAGGCAAAGCACATCTACCAAATTTTCAGGAAAATATACCAAGAAATAAGTGAATTATTCCCAGAATACATAGAAATAAAATGTTGGAGCCAGATTGCACTACATAGCGGGGAACTCTACAAAATCTTTTTTCGCCTATTTGGGAAATCATGTAATGTTGCCACTTCGAGACGCAAAATATTTTCCGGGGTCTCCAGGAACTGGGATTCCTTGGCTTTTAACCCTGGTCCTAAAAAAAGGTTCACTTGGCTGCTTCCAGAATCAAAATTGCGCGCTCCATCCGTTCGTCTTCAAAACAAATTTGCGACCATATCGTTGCCAACATCTTTGCCAATATCTGCAAAGAGTTTGTAGACTTCAACGAAAAGAGGACGAAGAGATGTTTGAGCCTATACAGCCGATTTCAAAACGATAGGAGTATAGTTGAAAATGTAGCCAACCATAAGGTTTTGCCTCTGCCGGGCTTTCCCATCAACCGATAGGAATTGACAGCTTGTTGACAGCGGAATAGGCTTTAGATATTGTAAATCAGAGGACTTTCCGTCTTCCGTTGTGAGTCCACACCTCAATACCGCCCATGTACAACAAATGTACAATCAACTTTTCGACTGCAAGGCACAGTCATGCAAGACACTGTAATCTGTGGAGACAAAATTTAAACACCTAGCTATCGTACTAGTTGACTATGGATTGCCGACGGCCCAACGCCCATGTTTTGCGATTGGAAGCAGTGCTTCAAGCTTCAAGTCCGATCTTGGCGACTCACACAGATGCCGATCAAACTTCGTTGGCCTCGTCACCTGAGAACCCTCAAAACATATAGTATAAGATACGAAAAGGGTGAAAACAAATGGATCTCTTTTGTTCACCACCACCATTGACATGGGGCAGTTTACTGAAGGGTTGGTGGGAATATTTGCTCGCAAAGCATCTGAGCAGGTTAGTTTCCCGTTGAATTCTGCATGTTAAAATAAAGAACTAATATCGCTTGTAGGGAGGAGTGATTTCAGGGGACAACCCAACCGTCTATAATGCGTCCAACCCTATCAGGCTATGGATCATCCAGCTTGGTATTCCTTCTGTTTTCTCGATGCGCCAAATTTTTTTGGACTGATTTCTCTGGCATTCTTCAGTCATCATTATCTCAGTGACACAGATCCTATCTCTAGGTCTGTCGCGCATTCGACAACCACGAGTCATCGCAGAAGTCATTGGAGGGGTATTACTTGGCCCAACCGTTATGGGACGCGTCCCTCACTTTAGGGCTACCATCTTCCCAGACAGTAGCATGCCTCTTCTCAACCTCACTGCCAACATCGGTTTAATCCTTTTCCTCTTCATTGTTGCCCTTGAAATCGATACTCGTATTCTAAAACGAAATGTGGTTGCCTCTGTGTCTATTTCGATCGCAGGTCTTATTCTCCCCTTGGGTTTGGGCGCTGCTCTCGGTGTTGGCGTGTATAAGGAGTTTATCGATCCTCGGGTTAACTTCGGATATTTTCTCCTATTTACGGCTGTGGCCATGGGCATAACGGCCTTCCCTGTTCTATGCCGCATCTTGACCGAATTGAAACTCCTCAATACCGAAGTTGGTTTGGTGGTGCTTGGCGCTGGAATTGTAGATGATGTTGTTGGATGGATTCTTCTGGCTTTAACTGTCGCATTGGTCAATGCTTCATCTGGACTAACGGCGTTGTGGGTCTTACTTGCGAGTGCTGGGTATATTATATTTGTTCTCTTTCCTGGTCGATGGGCTATGAGATGGCTGGCGAAGCGAACGGGTAGTTTGGAAAAGGGCACCCCGAGTCTTTTTATGATGACAATCATATTACTTGTCGTGTATGCTTCAGCGTTCTTCACGGACATTATTGGCGTGCATGCCATTTTTGGTTGGTGGACACCAGTCACTTTGAGCTATTTCTAATTATTTTCAGGTGGTTTCTTGGCTGGTCTTATCATTCCTCACGATAATGGGTTTGCTATCTCCATTGTTGAAAAAGTTGAAGATCTCGTTTCCATCTTGTTCATTCCCATTGTAAGCTTCTCGTCATTATTTGTGAACAGAAACTCAGTATTCTTCAGTATTTCACACTCTCTGGTTTGAGGACTAATCTGGGTCTTCTTAACACTGGCGCTGCCTGGGGTTATATCATCATTATATGTCTGGTTGCCTTTACATCAAAATTTTTTGGTTGCGCCGCCGCCGCTTCCTTCTACGGATTTAAGTGGCGGGAGGCTGCTGCTATAGGCTCTCTTATGAGTTGCAAAGGGTGAGCTCCTTTTTTGGCTGTTACAGAAAATATAGTAAAGATACTTCCTCAGTCTCGTTGAGCTTATTGTTCTTAATATTGGTCTTCAAGCTGGTATTTTGGACACTCGTACCTTTTCCATGTTCGTTGTGCATGCTCTCGTGCTAACGTTCATGACCACTCCTCTTGTCATCACCTTCTACCCGCCAAAGTACCGAGTACATTATCGTGGTGAGAACCCAGTAAGCGACGAGATAGCCACTACTCCGAGACCCGGCACCGATAACGACGAAATCAAGACCAAGTTTGCCTTAGTTCTTGACAAATTCGAGTCTCTTCCGCCTGCGATGACGCTGTCCCAACTTTTGCATGTACCATCAAATCCGTTAAGTTCTGTTTCCTCCGTCGACGAAAAAGCTGCTATCGAATCAAGTTCACGATCTCCGGTCACCATCGAGGCCATACGTCTTATCGAACTCACGAACCGTACATCCGCTATGCTCAGATCCCAGGAAGCCGAGTCTCTCATCTTCAATGATCCCGTTGTCACTGCTTACCGTACCTTCGGTCAACTTAACCGCCTGGCCGTCTCAGCTAACCTTTCTGTGGTTAACCAGCTTGACTTTGCCGAAGCTGTTGCTTCACACGCTTCGTCTACTAGGTCTCAGATGGTCATTGTGCCTTGGCCAAGAGGTGCTACGCATGTTCTTGATGAACAGGTTGAAAATAAACAAGTTGGAACCCGTAACCCGTTTGATGGAATCTTCCATAAGACGATGCAAGACGATCAGACAAGCTCCGTCATTTACTCTGAGTTCATTCGCGACATTTTCCGGAAAAGTCCAGTTGACGTTGCCCTCTTTGTGGACCGTGGATTGGCTAGTGCGGATGTCGGGGTTGATTCGAGACAGCACTTGTTTTTGCCGTTCTTCGGAGGGCCAGATGATAGGCTTGCGCTGCAATTCCTCGTCCAAATTTGTGAAAGTAACAGGGAGATCACTGCCACAGTTGTAAGAATTGTCAAGACTGAGAATGTGAAGAATATATACGAGCCCGTCGACCCTTCTGCCGCGCATCTGGTGCGTATAAATCTGTTTTTCTTTCTTTAACGCAGTGACTGAGCATATACTGTTTCTAGACCATTGCTGCCGCTGATACCGTCTATGGCCAGCAGAACACCGAATCACGTCTTGCTTCTGACACGGCAGACAGCCTCATTTGGCAACGTTTTTCCTTGTCACCTTCGCCGAAAGTTAATATCACATTCACCACTGAGGCTACATCTCGCCCTTTAAACAGTGTTATTGATTTGGCCAGGGAGGAGACGAAGGAGGCAACCGCGGCTTCAGGGAGGACGATCATTGTACTCTTGGGTAGATCAAGGAGGATGGCCGACGATTCTTTGTCTGGAGAATTGAAAGTATTAACAGTCGCCGGCTCTTCGATCGGCAGCAGTTCTGTTGCCAAGACGCTTGGAGACGTAGGCGCTGCACTTGTTGCGGCGGGTGTTGGAGTGAGTTTGCTGGTTGTGCAGGCCAGTGCCTGAACGCTGGTGTGAAGTAAAAGGTTCGATGCCAAGTCTCTGTCGGCGAATTAAGTCTGTCTGTACATTATATACCTATCTCTTGCCAGGGTCTATACCTATGTCCTCACGACTATATGCTTTATTTGACTGTAGCAATCCCGATTAGTCATATTTAGGCTCAAGTGACCAGTGAGCAAACTCAGGGGAAGTTGACTAAATTGGAATAAGCCAGCTGCAAGCCTGCGGCTCTTGCTCCAACTTACCACCCACTCGTATACCCGCCCACACAGGTTCTGCGGTTTCTAAAGGCTTGAACTAGTTTTTGATTCATAGTTTACTTTCGTCATACCAAATTATGCCACCACTCGCATCGGATTCAAACCAACCCATCAACGTCAAGCTCTTGCTGATTGGCAATTCTTCAGTGGGCAAATCAAGCATATTGCTAAGATTTTCAGACGAGCAATGGTTACCCGAGGATGAGAGTAGTGCAACAATTGGAGTGGACTTTCGAGTATGTTTGCCATTTGCATTTCATTCTTGTCTTTTGAGTGCTTTCACAATCTGGACGAGAAACTTGTACAAGATGATTTGACTTGTTTTTCATGATCATAGGTTCATAAAATGGAGGTAAAGGGCAAGAAAGTGAAGCTGAGCATATGGGTATGCTTACCTCGTGGTCTGGTGTTTCCCTCCTACTCACATCGACTCTGAAGGATACCGCTGGCCAAGAGCGTTTTCGGACTATTACATCCTCATACTACCGAGGAGCGCAAGGTGTTATCTTAGGTGCGTTACCACCGTGAAAATCTACACGTCAGACTGAATATGTCTCCGGCAATAAACAGTCTACGATGTCGCCAACCGAGAATCCTTTGAAGCGCTACCCCGATGGTACAGTGAACTAGAGACATATGTCTCGAGTTCGGTAGTGAAAATCTTGGTTGGAAACAAGGTTGACAAAGTAATATGCTTTGTTTTTTGATTTGTGTGCTGTTAATTGACCCCTCTGTGTCCAAAGGAGTTCTCTAGACAAGTATCAACAACGGATGGTGAAAGGTTTGCTGAACGAATGAACTCGTTGTTCATAGAAACGTCAGCAAAGACGGCTATTAATGTGAAGGACGCATTCCAAGAAGTTGTCGAAAAGATTTTGGACACTCCAGAGTTATGGGAAGGCGTCAAGGGCTCCGCCAGGACCATCACCAGTGGGGGAAATGGTGGCGTTCCAGGCGGTGTGCAAGTTGTGGGGTTGAACGACGAGAGGAAGGAAGATGGGAATTGTTCTTGCTGAATGGTCTTTATGACAGTTACCCTGACCCATTCTGTGCACTGAACAGCTTGTATGGTGTGGCTTTTCATTCACGATATTTACGTTTTCTCAAACCACCACTAGAGCGCGATATACATAATTTAATGCCTATTAAATAAACCACGATAAAATACCATCGTACCCATTTATGATGTGGTGTTCAACGAACGTGCGCCTGTTGCTTCTAGGAGACGATTCCGGAAAATCGTTCTGTCATAATTACGAATAAGAAGTCAGCATTCGGACATGATCAAAGAGAAACGCACTCTCGTTGCCTTCAGGGCTTGTCCTCTTGAATGAAATTTTTTGTTTGCCTTCCCACTGGATGAACTTGTTGCGAAAAATATATAATTCTGGATGAAATCCCGTCCAGTAAAGTTAACAGAATTCCTTGTCTTCAATGGGAATGCGGCAGAGACTGGTGAAATATTCATCTTGCCCAACGGCTGGCGATCCCTCCACTGGCCCTTTTGATTGTGCTATCGACATTCAGCTTCAAAGAATACAGACCATCATCCTTTCCTACCTCTTCAAAATTAACCAACAGAACGGAATCTGTCTGTAAACCATCACATTTGGCCGGTGAAGAAAATGTTGTCTGGCGGGGCGGGATCACTAACAATGCTCTCTAGAAGGTCCAGTGGTGTATACCTGTCACCATGAGCCATTTCGAGGAGTTCCATTCAGATGGCCATAATAATCCCATCGCATAGTTCTGTTTTGAAATAAAGCGTTGGTACAAGTTTCGTTGTATGTTCCGCTAAATCCCGATGGGCGCCTAAGTTTTCACAGAATTATGACGGAGTCCAAGGCTGAGGGAGACGCGGCAGAACAGGTTCACAAGAAGGATCCAGGTTATTTTCAACGCCAGATCAAAGTTGGCAGGGTTGCACAAAGATCACGATATCAATGGTGAGGATGCAGTAACCACCAGCAGTGAAACTGATCCACGATCTCACCGCACTACTCGTAATCCTTCCTCAGTGTAAGTGATCCTCTCCGATACGTGTATTTCCTTACCAAATTGAGATACGGCAGTATTTGAGATTAAGTTTTTTCACTTCCGACACGAAGTCGATGATTGGCAATAGGATATAATTTCTGGACTAATCGAACTAGATGATGATCAACTGTGATAATATGGTAGCGCTAAGGATACAACATTAATCTCAGTCTCCGAATCCAAGATAGAGAGAACACATACACTGAAGCAATCGGACTGTAAGTAAGAAAAAGAAAACGGGGAACAGACAGAAATTAAGAGATAGTCATCTAACATGAACAGGAATATGTTGCCAAACCAACAAAACCTCAAAACTCTTGAGTAAAATCATCAGTTATCCAGTCTTCTGGGTCCTCGGGTTCAGGATACTCAGGCTTGTCATCTTGGCAAGGATAAGGAACTGAATACCCATTTGTCCTGATTCCTCCTCCCCAAGGGGTCCGGTTGACAACTTTCGCATCCTTGCCCAAACCTCTCGACGCGAATCCATGCCAAAGGATGCAGAAATTCTCCCCTCCAGTCAACACCTGGTCTGCCTGGATGATCGCATCTCTAGCATCGAAGAAGGATGGGCGGCAAGGCTGCAACTTCATTGCATTCAACACGAGCTGTACGGTGAGTGAGTTGCCGTGCTTGGGTACGAGCGGTTCATCCAAGCTAGTACGTTCACGGTAGAAGTCGTCAGTGGGGATAGTGCCATTCTCGAGAGGGGTGGGAGGGAAAAGATCGTTGGAATAACCATGCTTCTCAATGAGTTTCTGAGAAACAACCCAGAGAATTTGGGCCCAAACCTCGCCGATGGCATGGACGCCCCAATAGTTTGGCTTGTCGAGGATCTTATAAGTCGACGGGTTGATTCTCTCATCCTGAAAATATAATTTAATCAGACTGGCATCAGCATTGAACAAAAGCACACTGACCAGTGAATAAATATAGCGCCTGATACCTCCCTCCCGATTTGAAGCCCAGGCACCCATCGGATAATCTGAATAGACTTCCTTGCTCCTGATTAGAGTGGCTAAGAAATCACCCCATCCTTCGCCCATACCACCGCTCTCACCCCAGCCCAGGCAACCAGAGTTAAGAGGTCCACCGGTCATACGAGTGCTCAACCCGTGACTCAACTCGTGTACGACAATCCCCGCCTCAAGGTCACCATCACGGTAGGGTAAAGCAGTACTCCACAGATACATCCTCATGCGGCCATTCCGACCATCAGGGGGAGTCATGAAATTAGCATTGTTAAACCCTGAACCGTCCTGGGCGTTGGCGATAACAGCGTCACCTTCCGCACCACCACGTCCGAAGTTGTGCTGCTGGAAATTACCAGCGACTTCATCGAAGCCATAGCGATAGTACAAGTCGTGCACCATGTTGGAGGTGTAGAAGAGCTGTGCGATGGTGGCGTTGATGTACTTGTGGGCCTCGTCCATGGCGTCGGACTCCTCAGTCTCCTCAGGGTCATAACCATGATGGAAAACCTTTTCCTTGCCGACATCGGGACGATAGTTGTCAATAAACCGACTTTCACCCTCCCAGTTCTCCTGAGCAAACACGTTGTTACCCCAAGTGGTGGTGGTATTCCTCCAGAATGGCTTGCCCTTCAGGTCCGTCCCCCTGAACTGAGGATCAGCAGAATAAGGGAGAGCGTGCCAACCCGCAGGGGACGCCAGAAGGTCAACTTTCTCCTGCTCGAAAGTGCGTTCCCCGACGGATGGATCATTTACGCTCCATTTAAAGACCTTGTACGTTGCAGGCAGTAATTCCGGAACCTTGGGGGCAGGTGCGTCGGACGCCCAATCGATAACAGAGATGATATTATGAGGAGCGGAAACCGAGACTGCAGTCTCGTACCAATTATCGTTCATCTCTACCTCAAACTAGAAAGGTACTTTGAGCACAGAGGCGGAAAGAAAAACTTATAGAGTCGGGCTGACCTTCCAGACAAGGTGCAACTCAGTGTTATCACCTTCCTCGTTAGGAACTTGGATGTATGCGAGCTTGGCATTCACAGGACTGATAGCATCAGGCACATTACCAACCGTGAACTCAACGTGTTGAGCACCAGGTGAAGGAGCAAAGTGAGTCACAGGCGTGACGGTCATGCCCTGCATATGCTCTTCAAAATTTCGGAGGATATCACTTGCAAGTTCGGGGTTGGACGTGGCAGTGGCCATAAACTGGAGAAGGGCTGGGCGGAAGTCGGCAAGATCATCAGAATAGTAGTGAGAAGGAAGTTCCAAGATCCGACAATTCGTGTCCAGTAAATGCTCAAGTTCCTCAGTCCGGGGGGAAGCCAACACTGGCTGCTGATCCATTGTGAATTGTTCGGAGTTGAAAACATTAGAGACCTGCAGATCCGTCAATGACATGAACAATTCGTCGCAAGCCTCCTCACGAGGGTCGGGGAGGCTATCGGCGTTAATGAATGGAGTTGGAACAGGACCATTGAAGAACTGTCACACGGAATAAGGTTAGCAACACGTAGTCACACGAGGGGGAATTGAGCACAAATCAGAAAGACATACCGAGTTGCCATAGGATAAAACCATTCCATCTTTGATATTAATGTTCATGTCACCATCAACAACCTCAAGACCGTTGACATGCTGGCGCACATAGACATGGGTAACACCCGTGCTCTTATCGGTGTAAGAGTCCTTGCGGATTTCGTACGACGAACCCGTGGACTGGTTCAATAAGAGGTCGTCAACGAACACACGAGCAACCTCCAAAGGGTCCAACGAGGGGTCAGTAGGGATGAAACCGTTGGTTTGAATTTGATACGGGCTAGAATGGAAGACGGCATGAGGATGTTCTGGACCAAAACCAAGGGACTTCCGCCTGGAATTTATTCTTCCTTCACCAGTTGATATAGGCGCATATCCATGTCCGTAGACGTATCCAGCAAGGCTCGCGACAACCAACGGTAATGAGAAAAAGCAATGCATGTGAGCTGTGCCAAATGGTCGATCAAGTTGTGGAGGTTATACGATAAGAAAGGAGTTGAACAATTTCAGACTAGCGACTGTCGTCCAAGTAAAGGAAACAGAGCTAGTCGCAGCAGATGGTGGTTCAAGAACAAGCCCCGGAATGTGAGACGGAGCTAAAGATGGTTCGGAAAGTGATATGATTCCATATATGAGCGTTCGGGTTTGTGTGCTGCTATTTATGTCTGACGCATTTTCCACACAAAACCACACTTTACTCTTCAAGAAATGATAACTTCACTTCAAGTTGAAGCTACATTTTCAGACTCGCAAACTCATACTTACATGGAATAGTCAATCTCGACTCAATGTTATGAACCTATGATAATGAATCTCGTGACAAACACGTCACCGTGACAACCAAACGTGACTCAGCGCAACTGTTATCTAACTTATCTTCTTATCTAGCGTATTTCATTGGATGCCAGTTCCCTTGCGACCAACCCTTGGGGCTCAATCGATATTAATTCCTTTTCAAAATAACTGTGATTAGCTCCGAGAAATTTCACTTCATCCTTCAACAGTGCTTCCTAAGTAGAATAAGGCTTGACTTCTCGCACCAACTATTGCATAACACGGTGTGTAGATTTATTGTCTTAATTGTCAAGTACCGTACTTACACACATCGACTAGTACTGTCGAATCTAAGTTCCATATGAGTTGGTTTTTCAAGTTGCACTCCATTGACCTGATTCCTATATCTTGGCTGTCGAATTCAATTCCTCTTTCCATTACGGGATGCTCAAATGGAATCGGACTGATGTGATGAGACGATCGTTGTGTGTCAACCAGCAGTGTAAAGGCAGTGTATATTTCTGCTATTCAATTTCTGTTTTAACAGCGCTCTCTGCCAACGCTGAGAATCCGATAAGGTAGAAATGGCAAGTCGTTATCCCAGGACGTGGAGACTTCTGTTGACTACATGTAAGCCATGACCTGCGCCGGTGATCTTCCTCTTCCTCGCTTTTTTCTGGAAGGTCGTCTTCAATTCTCCTTCGTCGACCATGGCTGCTGAAGTTGCCCAGATCAGCCAAGCAGCTTTCGTTCACTTGTATAAGAACAACATCATTCCGCTGCGCGTGGTTGGTAAGTTAGTCGATTCAATCACAATTGTTATCTTCTAACTCTCCTATTCTAGTGGCTACATTAACCTGGGTGATTCATGATTATTGTAAGTTTCGGTGAAGTCCACGTGAGCACCTTTTGATGAAGTGGTACTAGTCATTACCCTGGAGGATGAGGTGTGTCATAGGGCATCAATTCACTTTATTTTGTCTGAAGAGCAAGGTCGTAGATTCGACTTATATGGGTAATTCATCGTTACGTGGATGCATGAAAATATTGCTCAATTTCAACATGGCCATTGATCTCAGTCGCAAAAGCGAAGCGTTGCAAAATTCATGTTCTTATGGGTATGTTGTGCTTCGAGGAATTTACCAATCCCTTACAGGACCATCTATAGATTCGCTATTATACAATACTTTTGGTTGTCTTCGATACATTGCAGATCCATACGTTTTCAATACGCGGTATCGCCACAAATAACGCGTACGTCTGGCTTCTTTATTGAAATGTCAGTTTGAAACAAAATTCTATAGGTGTGTTATCGTTGCACCCATTACCCGCATTTTAGGCGCGATCAATCTGTGGGCTATTGAGATTATCATGCAGATGAGGATATACGTTCTTTTTGACGTTTCGAAAATGGTTGCGTCATAAAACTCCGACTACTAGCTTCCTCTAATTCTATTATTCTCAGGTAGCAGCTTTCAATGGCACTCTCTTCATTGCATCTATCGGCGTATATTTGTGGATCCTCGTTGTCAACTCGATGAGAAGAGGGGCGATGATCGCTGGTGCAAAACATTTGCCATTACCTGGTTGCCCTATCATCAACGGCGGAACAGAATGGGCACTATGGATCTCTCGTACGGTTGGAATCCTCGTACAACGGAGTAGAAAATTAACCCGCTTTTCTTCCAGCTACCGTCTTCGAGTTCATTCTATTTCTTTTCGTGTTATACAAGGCCTTCACTTCGATTGTGGCGCGTGCAAAGGTCAATGAAAGTGTTTCAATTACGAAGGTCTTGATCCATGAAAATACTCTCTATTTCGTTAGGTATGGTGTCGTAACTTTTTATGCATTCCTGCTCAGCGATCAGTAGCATTGCTTCCATACTCGTCTTTAACAATCTCATGGTCATCGTAAGATAAAATCTCATAATATTCCACTTCAATAATACTTATCTCTTTCGGAAAGGGGGCCACGAAAATCCCATGGTTTGGGTTCGCGTACGTCGTTTTATAATTATCAACTATTTCAAATTTTCTAAAAAAAAAAACTTTTCAAAGTCCATTCCACGGCGCAATGGGAATCGTAACTTGTCGCGTGCTCCTCCACTTGCGCAAGTTCACGAACCCGACTATGTATGGGTCGAGTGCAACCAAACCTACGGAATCACTCCACTTTGTACACTTTGAAGATGGGTGTGTGACAAGTCAAAGTTTGACTCCAAAAAAGATTGAATATGAAGGCTATTCCTTAAAATCAACAGTGAGGGAGGATAATACAGTTTCGGTGCGTGCCGAATTTTCTCTTTCCCTTTCCCCTTGGTCAGTGATTGGGTTAGGCTATATAATGAAACATGAACAAAACTCAGAGTTCCAAGTCCTCTGACAAAGCCTTGATTGGAGATCTGTAGACAGCGTTTGCGATGTGGAGGTTAGCCTTCTTTCAGTCGATAACATAAATTGTGCCAATGTGATTGTGCCGCCTTCTTTGGTTCCCATCTACACCGTCCGCCATTTCGGTGACTATTGTGTTCCTTACGAGATTAAGTCCACGGCCGGTGGTCAGGGATTCATGGTAGTCCCCGAGTCGTACCCTTCCTGACCTGGGGCAAAGGTATATCAAATCGAATCATTATATGTTTGAACTTAGATGTCAACAGCGTAGTCTTCATCCGTCCCGCCGCTCACAACAATCGCTGCCTTGAGTCACAGACTCCAGCTTTCAACACTGTTGAAGGCAGTGTCACCTTGTTTCTGGACCAGAGTGCAGGTGCCATAAGTTTAATACTCCGTCTGATGCCATTTCTGTTGATCGAGTAGGGTTACTATGCACGATTTGTATGTGACGAAGACTCAAAGCGTACGATACTTGTTATATCGACAATTTGGCGAGATAAATGACTGAAAGATCAGGAGAAAAATGTGAAAAGTCAAAAGTCCCAGCCAAGTATGACGTCATTCCAGGACCTCAACCTAGATTTCGAAGCGAGCGGATCCTTTATATGAATCCGAATCTGATCGTAAGTGTTTTTCTGGAACTCAGCCTTCATATTATCCTTCGCTATTTTACATAAGTCTGATCTTCAAATCCTTACCCCATCAGACTTCTTGTGCTTACTAGTTATAACATCGGGCCATCCTGACTCCTCTCACTCATTTCTCCGTTTTCCGCCATGAATGTCATTCGCGAAAGCAAAGAACGGGAAACACACCGAGTTATTAATCCTAGTGCGTGCCTATATCGTTCATTTCCCTTCAATAGCATGTTCAGATCGGCGCTTTATATTTATCATTGCGATAAACGATTGCGATTGCAACTGTGAAGCTGCTTTCGCCTTTGCCCCATTATTAAAGAGGAGGAAGGAGTTTATCAAGGAGATTCCTATGAAGACATTTAGATATGGTGACGGAGATCGAGGCGAGGTACTAGCTTTCGTTGCTACACTGATTAATCTCTCATATAAATCAGCTTGACGTATACTATCCATTGGCTTCACAATCGTCTAAAACTCCCATCCTCTTCTTTATCTACGGGGGCGGCTTCGACACGGGGGAGAAGAGTCTCTCTCCGAAAACGTTCGGACTCGTTTACGCCAATGTCGCTGCTTATTTTGCTCGACGTGGATTCCTCGTCGTCATCCCCGACTATCGTCTCGTTCCACACGTCACATTCCCTGGTCCCGCAGAAGACGTACGTGATGCCCTTCGGTGGGTGGTCCAAAATAAAGGATGCCTCGTCTCCGAAGCGTCGACCAACCCAGATACTGATGATATTGTCCTAATGGGCCATTCAGCGGGTGCAGCGCATATCGCGACAATGCTCTTCTTAACGAATGTTCTGCCTAAAGATGACCCTTTGAGAGCAAGGTTCAGAGCGGCCGTTCTCGAGTCGCCACCGTTCTCCCTTTCAGGCATGACTACGGATTGGCCGACTTCCGAGGCCCACGCGAGTTATTGGGGTACATTGGATAAGGCTAAGGACAATGATCCCTTGCATCTGTTTCGAAGGCTAGAACAAGAAGTGATTGAAAAACTTCCTCGCATACTGATAGTCGAAGGCGAGTTCGAGCCAGAGTGGCTGATTGATGCAAGGAAGGTTTTCCACAACGAAGTGAAAGACAGGACAGGAGAGAATTTGCGGGTTGTAATTGCAAAGGGGCACAATCACGTTAGCCTCAATTGGGCTCTCAGCACAGGCGAAGGGGAAGAATGGGTCGAGGAGGTCATTGAGTGGTTGCGCTAGGTGAAGGAAGAATTGTCTCTTTTCCTTGGTTGCTAGCGTTACTTGTGCGATGTTCGGAATATAGTCCAAATAGCTCCGCAGCTGTTTTGAGGAGGCTGGGGAATTGATCTGTCATCGAGTCTTATATCCTGAGTGATTTTCTGGCAGAGGTTGTCAAATTGGGCCATAGTAGAAGTCCTCCGTTGCCAATGCATTTCTGTTACAAGGTTCGATGTGATGAGCTGTAATAAGCAAGTTGGAAACGGAATACCAGTCTATGCTGGACATTTGAAGCAACTCCTCTTACATTCAGCTGAAAGCCTACTGAAATACGCCTACCTATGCCAAAAATTGTTCTTACTTCAAGGAAACCAAGTTTCTCTCTGGGCAGGCAAGCATATCTCAAAAACTTCCAATCTCAATGACGCCAGTAAAGACAAGCTCCTCTAGGTCATTGGGATTCCTATGCTCAACAAGGGTATCAAAATCATGTTGGGGTTCCGGCTCAAAGAATTTAGGAAAGGATAGTGGACCGTTTGGTCAGCAGATTCCCGCGAAATAAGATACATATGAATTACTAGATTTATTTAAACAGTAGTAAAGACTCCAATATTGCTCCGCCGCAGGCGTGGCAACTATGGGACTAATATTATAATAGGGCGACGTGATTTGACAAAATCAATAAGCCCTCCAGGGTGGTCTTATGCGCAAACAACCATGTTTAGGCTGAAGAGGAACAGATGATAGACGTTGACAGTTATCGACAGTAAAGGGAAAGAACTCATGAGTTTTCTTCTTGAGATCTTGGCGATTTGTGGATGGAGGTTCGAAAAGAGGTGGGGGATTTGTGCTCGAAAGGTATGCCTGCAGATAGCTCATCGGGAGGATGTGATTGTTCTTCCTTTCTGGCCCATTCACAAGATAGGCTGTAGATAGTGTGAACCGTCCTTTCTGGCTGAAGGAAAAGCACAATGCGAGCACTCACCCCCGAATTCCCCAGAATATCGGATTATACCACCCCGGCTACAAACTTCAACAAAATCCCCAGCTTCTCCCCAATCTAGTCCCTGACACCATGGAGCACTAAGTGGTTTCGGAGTGTTTTTCTGAGACTCCGATGGCGACTGCGGTGCATCAAGTACCGAGTCAAGAAAATAACCAACTTTCTTGACTCAAGTTAGCTCCACTAAGTTATGATGAGCCCAACGACTGTACATACAAGAGTCTGTACCCAGTGCCCAAGCTCGTGATCGATGCTCGCTCGAAGCAGTGCCGTCAGTCCTAAAGCTTCCTCCGAGCCATCGACGGCATCAACCCATAGATCAACATAATCTTCATTGATGCAAATAAATTGCCAAAACTCTTTCCGCCTATAACGAAAACCATACTCCTCCATCCCGGTCAGCAAGACGACGTCCGGAGGGTTGCAAGACAAAATTTTGCGCATGTGCTCCTGCTTAGCAGTAATTTCGCTGTGGTTCGCTGTATTCTTCCACTCTGGATCACCTTTTCCTAAGGCAACGAGAGCATCGATTACCGTGTTGGACCCCTTACTAGACTCGGTGAGTGACGAAAGGTGATCTCGCCAAAGCTTCCAAAAGGCGTGGTAATGGGGCAGAGGGGTCGTAGGAAGCCGTCCCCGCTCTTCAAAAGTAGCAAGGCTCGAACAAAAGATCTTCCCAGTAGAAGGCGAGGTCAAAATAAAGTCGTCTTGCATTTGCCAGTGGATTCAAAGAGATGGAATTCACGGTGAGATTAGGTCTTAATAAAAGATAATTTGAGACATGCTCACATCTCGGATTTTAATGCTGACTGCGTCAAAGCACTGCTGTAAGAATATTAGGCTTTGTCGTTATTAAATTAGTCATAAAGAACGTACATTGTCTAGCGCGTCCATGGAGCAGTGAAGCTGGTTCGAACTTGAATACAAGTTGAACAGCCGTTGCCTGGTTCAGTCAATTGCAAATCCCATTTTTTTGAGTAGGCATAAAATCCAAAAATTTCAGGAATTGCTATGCTGCCAGTGTACAGTTCATAGGTCATACTCCGATACCGTTGTGCCAATTCCCCCGCCCAAACTGTACGCCCTCTCTACAACTGACGAGGCAATTACCACGTCCTGTACAGCGATCCCTACAGATTTAAAAACAGTGACGGGGCCATTGAATTCTCTTTGCAGTATATCAGGAGCCGCTGTTATGAGATTTCTGAAATAAACTTGTAAATTGAAATCTTCATCGATGCCTTTTGGTATCAATTCCCCAATCTCCTTCATCTGTTCCGGTTGGACACAGGCGTCTAATATCTCCCCAGCTTCACGCAGGCAAGCTTCTCTAGAATCGACGAGTAATGTCCCTCGCAGGGATCTCAAAATGAGGTCCCGGTCGACTTCCCTCATCTCTGGTTTGTAACTTCCGATCAAGATGACATGGGTGCCATCCCTTACCCATGACGATGAAAAAAGAGGTAAGGTAGATGATGTAGCACAGATAATAATATCGGTTGTTCCAAGTGCAGTCTTGATCATACCATTACGATTGTCCATGGTTGGAATTTTATCGCCCTCCACTCCAGACGTAAGGAGCTGCACTGTAGCGAGTGGAAATTTGGCAACTGTCCTTCTGTGCAAACACAACGCGCGATCGTTGAGGGATCTGTTGATGATCGTACAATCCGTAATGGAAGGGAAATGTCGCAAAAACAGATCGAGATGGGACTCAACCTGTTGTCCAGCTCCAAAAACTGTGATGGACTTTGGGAGAGGGGCAGCAAGAATGCTTGTAGATAGAAGCGATCCTGCCAATGATTCTCAAGATATATTCAGATTTTTTTAATCTATAAAGAGGCGCACCGGCTGCATTTCTTAACGCGGTGAGTTTCCGTGCGTTCACGATTGCTTTGACGTTTCCCGTCGTTTCGTCGAGCACGACCGTCGTTGCTGGAAGACCTCGTGCGTCACTTTTGTTGGGTACACAAACCACTTTCAAAGCTGTATTCCCATGAACCGACGAAGCTACATCTGTGTTCGAGTTAGTGGCAGGACCAATACGAGCTGGCATGAAAAGGGCAGTGTGATTGAGCATAGGAAAACCAAGACGAGGGGGCATAGAAATCGACGGCCTTGGTTGGCAGGATTCCTCTATCCCCCGATGAGAGAACTGAGAGAATACCCGAGCCATGAGCAGTTGCAAGTCTTCTGGCTGATAACCAGAAACTATGGTGTCTACATCTTCTGCAGAAAGGACAAGAAGAGACATAACACTGAATGTATTGATGGGATGGTTAACAAGGGAAAAAACCCAGAAGCCATTCGAAATTCTACAAACGAAAGATCAAATCAAAATTTTGGTTGGTACCGAGCTGTCACGCGTGATACCCATGTGACGCATTACTAATAGTAATACAACAAAAAATTGAAAAATTAAAAGTGTACTGCAACTAAGGTAGGCGACATGCACGATCCAGGAACATCACGTGGTCATTCAAAAAGGAAATATAGCAAGGAATTGAGCACCAAAAAGAAAGGAAGATACATATACCAAATCTGTTTCCAACATTTTGTTAAGTCTTATGACTACTGTATTGAAACAAAAATTTGAGCTG
>QDKV01005155.1_pt1 | contig 30318 bp, 26 predicted proteins | sample 1861101 | NCBI WGS metagenome assembly QDKV01 (sample SAMN04275158, study PRJNA302643) | Fungus metagenome, whole genome shotgun sequencing project. | isolation source: fruitbody | host: Mallocybe terrigena | place: Sweden | collected 2013 | reverse complement strand
AGGTTTTATTTTATTTTATTTTATTGCCATCAAAACAGTCTGAAATGTCAAATTTCCCTGCCAAAATGATGCCTCAAAATTGAATCCTATAGAACTTATTAAGAACTGAACCAATTTGCTTCATTCCTTTTTTTTGGTACAATAATACTACTATTAGAACAAATCTGTAAGAGCAGATTTTGTATTTCTTTTTTTCATCCAAAGTTATACACCTAAAACCTATCATTTCTCCAGTTAAAACACAAGAAATAAAAAATCTACTCTTACAGAATTATTTATATCAAAATTCTAAGCTAATTTGCTCTATAAACTTGTTCCCACAATGTCAGGTGATCCTCTGTCTTGAAACCTCAGCCACTGATCAACTGCCATCCAATGTGTCAGGCCCACAGATCAACTATTTTTTACCTCAACCACTGCCTGAGAGACCTCCACTTAAACAAGTAGAGGTGCGCACATTTGTGACCGCGCGTCACGCGCGCATCAGAAACGTGACATCGTCACTTCCATAGGATATGTGCATCCTATGCTTCTGGAACATAACTATGGCCAGTTTGTTGTGGTAGATAGAAACAAATAGGTAGTATCTAAATAACTGTTAAGTTTTTTCTTACAAAATATATATCCATTCTCCTTAAACAGCATAATCTGTCTATTTTGCCTGCCAAATTGGGCTATTCTACTCAAAATCTATCCAGAGACTCAACCATCACATTTTGCTACATTGTCTCTTAACAAAATATGTTTTTTAATATGTTTTCAATGCTCCAACAGAGCCATATTTTCATTTATGATCTATGGGCAAAGACCCACAGCATAATAAAAATGGGGAGAAATTGTGCAGCCATTGTAGAACTGCAGTGTCTCAGGTTTTGTCACCATTTGTGACGGATCAGGCTCTGTGACGTGACGTCACACGGCCGCGCCATAACCAGGGATTGTGCATCACCATGGAAAGTCTACTACATTCGCCAATCTGGTCAATAAGAATTGTTTAAAACAGACTTTATTACATATAAATGTAACCTGATGTAGAAAAATATGCAAGATCATTATGGAGATGCCAAAATACAATTACAATATTGAGGAAACTACTTGCCAATTTCTGACCTGATAAGTGTTACACATTCAAATAATGCTAATTATACAATAAGAAACATTTTCTATTGACCCGATTGTTGAAAAATGTCTTCAATCTGATGATACTTAGGATTTTATAATTGTATGTTGTTAAGTATTATATCTTTTTTCTAGTTTAATGCATAATTCTCAAATATGACCTGAAACACCTTTAAATTCAGGCACTCAAGTCAATTTAAGTATGTTTAAGTTATGCCCCATTTTTCTGATACTGCTATGTAATGCTACTGAGCAACCCGCAGGCAAACCCACGGGACAGGTTTTCTGCAGGTGCGGGTGCGGGTGGCCATCAGGAAAATGGGGAATGCCTTAAATTACCTTAAATGCCTTATTTAAGGCATCTAAGGTAATTTAAGTAAATGACTTGCCTTAAATATGCCTTAAATGCCTGAATTAAGGCAATTAAGGCAATTTAAGTCCTTTAAGTGATTTAAGTAATTTCCTGATGGGCCCTGCGGGCCATGTCCATCACTACTGGCATTCTGTACATTACTGTCTGTCGACTTGTGTCGCTTGTACTATATGGTCATTGCTTACTCTGTGAATTGTACATAATATTCAACATGTTACAATCGACCCACAGCAAGGCAATGACAGCGTCGTCTATATTTGAAATGTACGTTCTGAATCCAGAAGACTAATTTCCAGGCAAAAACTCGATATTCAAGTTCGAAGTATCAAGGAAGGAAACGAAGTTCTCGTGGCAGGAGACAAGATTCGAAATGGGTCAGCGTAATTTTGAAAGTCCTTTGTCACGAGAACTTAGAAATGTTCAAACAAATGTTACAAGTAGTCAAAAGCAATGAAATGAAAGTGGAACATAGTCCGGAAAGCAAAGAGAACAAATATAAAATTAATAGCAGCACAAGAACCAACATAGCTTAAGGATCATTGTCCAAATTGACCGCTTGTGATCTTCGTCTTCTCCTGGATTCGATATCAGGACCAGATTTGAGATCCATTTGGACTTGCTGAATGGCACTCCCCTGTTCTGCAGGAGTGATGACCCTATCAACAGCTTCACCAGGTTTCCGAGAGAGGTAATCTTCTGGAGGTGAATACGGCTCATTGGAAGTCAGTTGATCCCTCATCTTCAGCGATCCATCTGACGATTTGAATGTTTGGTGGCTGCTGTCGACTTGGGTTTGAACAATGGGATGGGGAGCATCTAGAATTGAAGTAGTCTTCATTGGTGACATCCCGCAGCATGCGTCGACGTCGTGTATGGCTCGTCCTATACTTATTTGAACAATGATCAGGGTCGGCATGATGCCAACGACTTGGATGAGACCAGCACTGAAAACAATCTGTACATGTTCATCAATCAAGTCACTAGAACAGCAATGAACACCACTCACGCCTGCCTTGCTATTATAAAGGGCAAGATTGATGATCACGTATAGAGAATAGATGATTCCAGACTCAATTCTAAGCGTACTTTTTAGCTTTTCGAAGAAGTTCAAAAGAAAGGGCGCCTACATGGTGTTTACGACGGAAGTGTATTGTTGCAGAATTTTTGGATCTAGTAGGTTCTTCGCCTCTCGTGATACCCACCATATCCGACCAGCTGTGTGTGACATGAGAAAACATTTCGTCTTTAAAGTCGAGTGAGATCTTTTACCAGTTAATACGTTTAAAATAACATTGAGGATAAGCGTAACCATTAGATACACCCAAGATTTCGAGAGGAGCGTCGGGGAAGCGGATCCCTCGAACAAGTATCCAACCACGCTTGATGCGATGAGTAACAACGCAGGCCCAATTACAATGCGTTTCCTATGATTCCAAATGACGTAGCACCGGTACAAAAGGAGTGAATCTGCGAGGATGCTTTTGATGGCGAGTCTGTTCTGGACCGTAAGAAGCAAGGGAGCAACGACACTACTCACGTATTAGTGACGTGTAGCCAATACCTTAACCTCAAATCCTGATATGATAATGTCCCTTTCAAGAACTTGCGGAAGCACAGCATTACCGAATAGATCATGTCTGCAGTAGCAATTGAGTACATTGCAATGGCAAAAGCTGGGAAAATCCAGTGAAGATCACGCCGCTGCCGTAGGAGGGAATAGATACAAATCGAGAATAATGTAGTGTAGAGACCTGATGTTATAAAGTTGCAGGTCAGTCGAGCAGATTTGTCAAAGACATTACTAACCATAAAGGAAAGTTTCGAGCTATAGTTGACCAAGACTCCATAAGAAATATTGTCAACTAAGTAGTAGGAGCTGAAAGACTCACTATGAGAGCTCCTATGTGGTTTGGAAATTGTCGGTCTAAGTACATGTCCATTCTAAAGAGTTACTATGGATCAATAGGTGTCCTTCCACTCGATGCGCCACAGTGGAGTTGCCGTGAAATCCAGAGAGAGTATATTTACTTTAAGAGATCAGGATGCAAGTCGCAAACGAGAGGCAACTGCGGTCGTTAGGCCAATAAAAAGAAATCGGATTTCGTGAATCGTCGCACTGTGGGAGAAATGCAGTAGTGGAGATACGCGATAAGTTCCTCAAGAGATTATGAGGAGTGTTTACAAGCAGGAGGCCGTTCATTTCTAAAAGGAGGTCCATATATAATTTCATTGAGAGTAGCCATCAGGTTTCCGATAACCGAGCTCAGTGAAAGAGTCAGGGACTTGTACCTATTGCAAGGCGGATGCTTGTCTGGGCAAAAATCTTGGGCGGCATTTTGTTGTCCAAACAAGTGGCTTCCTTATATCGTAGTAATACATTCCTAGACTTAGAGAGATCTACATTCGGAAGAGCAGAGTAACAGTAACTTGGCTCTGGACAGACCCGACTCTTTCGGAGCGACGGTCTCGGACGTATACCAATGAGTTCCTTTGAGTCTACAAACATCTCACGTTTCCTGGAAACAGCAAAACGTGTCAAATCGTCGCATCGGGAGAATAAGCCGTAGAAATAGATTCATTGTAAATCTGATGTTGCGGAGGAATGGCAGACGTGAGTGCAATCAAGCTTTGCAGGCAGCAGAATATCAGTACCAGTGCCTACAAAAACGAAGAAATGTGTATGCACAGTAGTCGATCATCGATCATTCCGCACATCGCTTGAAGCATGCATCGCATCGCATTGATGTGCGTCCATAAATAAGCTGTATACGAGGAATTTTTGTGCTGAGAGCATTGTTAAAGCATACTTAGCATTTCAAGTAGAAAAGATTATTCTGCGGAGATGAACTTGAAGGCGGTTTCCATTCTGTCAGAAGCTTCACCAGACAGTGAATACAAAATATAGCACATCGTACAGAGCGTTCTTCGACCTATTGACACCATAACTTTGATGTCTGTCTCCGCACAAATGCGGATTGCAAGGCTGTTGCGCTCCGTGTATGGCAAATCGTGGCGATCTAAGCGGAAGACCAACTTCAGTTTCAATTTCTGTTTCAGTCTCAGAGAGGTCGAGAGATCCCGCAGAAGTAGGAGACGTGTGTACAAGAAGAAATTGATTGTACTTTGTCTTCTCAGAGTTTTCGGCAAAACCTGACAACCGTTGTCTTGAGAAATACACGACGTTGTAAAAGCAAAAAAAAAAAAGAATCTGCGGCCTTTCCTAAACCAGAACCGGGAAGCAACAGATATTTTCCTCGGACATTGGTCAATCGTCACTTGCATATGCTTTGGTAGCCTTGGAGGCAGCGTAAATGCGACCATTATCGGGTAAAAAGAAGTGGACATGCCAGATAGTGGATTAAATACAACGGTTGCCGCCAGAATAAGCTCAGCACCAGGATAGTTTTTCTAGTATGTATAACTTTGAGAGTGAAGGGAAATTCGGAGAGAAAACGAAATGCGAGTTTCGGCCCAACACGTGACTTTCCCACGTTTGGGATTTCAAAGGGGCCTTCGCAAGAGATAAGATTTAGCAAAACTCATTGGTTTGCTATGTCATCACATCAAGAGAGAAGAAGCGCAAAAGATAAGGCTTGGTGACCATTATTTGTGCTAACTTCTGAGATGCGTTATAGAGGTATCCATCTCTTTCTTGAGTGCAGTTTATTTCCACAACTGGATGCATCACGTGCCCTCGGGATTTGCGGTGCTTTGCACAGCATCCCGTCGGACTACAGTTGTGCTCGTTTTTATTGCTAAGTGCCCTGGTTGGCCGTCTAGTTCCCTTTTTTTTTTGCCCTGGTGGCAAAATGCCTCTTGCAAACTTCCCGGTGAAGCCAAGAACTCCAAATCGTACAGAATTCAGATTACCTCCACGACAAGCGAAACGTGAACGTCGAAGCGCACGAATATATGAACCTAAGTCTCCATATCTGGCAAGGCCTGAGGCTGCTTTTACGATGGAAAGGCCTACGCCCATCCTTGCACTTCCCGGTTTGCCCCCGTCACCGGTCATGATTTCACTTCCACCCGATGTGCAGAAAACGGACAGATCGATACCGAGAGATTTGGTCAAGAAGGTGATGAAAAATAGCAAAGCGTAAGGGACTCGTTATTTCATCATTGTCCTGTTAAGCTATCCTTACGAATTGCTTGAACATAAGTTGGTTAGGCCAGATCAAGGTTCCCTTCGTCAAGGACCCTCTCACACCGAAGATCCCACCAACTCCCAAGACCGCGGAATGGATTTTCGAGGAAATTCCGCACAACCCACGTACAAAGGCTGATTGGTTTAAGAAGGTCCCTGTTCATAAACGCCAGGTGTCGGATGAATTTGAGGAATGGAAACAAGATCCTCCTCCGTTATACACTAAAGATCCGGAAGAAGGGGGGGTTAAGGCATGGATGACGGTCGCCGGAGCGTATGTCTAATTTCAGTTTTGTTTGAATTGCTTGTCAATATTTAACAGATTCTTGGTACAATTCTGCACCTTTGGGTGGGCATTCAGAATATCTTTCGATCTTGCCGCTCAATCAATTCTTTAGCTACCTGTTCACATGGAATGTCTTCGAAGGTTGCTTTTTTTAACTTTGAAATTCACTGTATAACAATTGACTCCCTGCGCCTGTAGATCGTTACACACACCAGTTCCTAACCGACCAGAGCCCAATTGCCGTTCGGTCCGCCCTTCTTTCTCCGTACTTTTTGTTTTGTTTGACAACGTCTTCAGATATATCGGAATCATCCAATGGTTTCTCGTTTTCTTCCTAGCACTCGTAGGCGGCAAGCTCGTAGACATGGGTTTCTTTCATTTCACGGTCATTGGGGGCTCCACCCTTTTCACAAGCTCGTATGTTTCCGTTAATCCTCAGCACAACCAATCGTAATATCGAATCCCTATTTGTAGCCTTTTCCTACTCTCAGTAGCTGGCGAGGAGAAGTTTGGACACGTCCGTGATCGTGTTTTTCCTTTCAACCAACTATGATTCACACGTCTATTCCCTTAGGTCTTCGCGTGCCAAAGCCTCGGCATGGGTATAGGTGCAGGTCTTGTCTTTGTGCCCACAGCGACAGTTGCTGCCCGTTACTTTAAGCGCATGAGAGGTCTCGCAATCGGCATCGCCATGAGCGGTGGCCCATTCGGCGGTATGATCTTCCCAGCGGGTATGTTTCGTTCCTTTCTTCTTTTAGTATTTGGCTGATCACTCTTTACAGCCTTACGGTGAGTAGCTAAGAAAACTACGACCGTTTCCTCTAATACACCACCATTAGTGCCTCAGTACTTGCAAGGGGATTTCCCGTCTCGGTTCGCACTATGGCTGTCGTGATCCTCATCTTTCTTCTCATTGGAAACTGCTTGATGATTTACATGCCTAAAGAACCCAAATCCACTTTGCCCAGGCCCAGATTGGATATCTCAAAGTACTCCAGAGAAATAGAATACGTCGCCATTGCAGGCGGGTGAGTATTTTTTTTTAACAAAACAGATCCATGGTTTCATGTTAGACTGAACATTTGACGTGACTTTTTCATTTGAAGCTCGTTCCTCGCTCTGATGTTTATTTACTGTCCTCGTAAGTCTTGGTTCTGCCTTTCTTTGGCGGCAAATGATTGTTTGGTTCATCAGTGAATTCCCTCGAGCTGCTCGGACTTGATCGAGGGGTGGATTCTAGAACTGCATTCAACACTGTAAGTCACCCACCTTGATTGTGCTATTTTTATTTCTTTTTGACCTTCTCTATCAGATTATCGTTCTAAGTCTGACCAGTATCATTGGAAGCGTCGGACTAGGATTTGCATCCGATAAAGTAGGAGTATGGAACCTGCTCATGTTCGTGAATGGGTCGCTCGCAATTTTGATGTTTGGAATGGGGTCAGTGTAAGTACATTTCATGATTCTTCGAGACATCTCTTTCTCTTACTCATTTATGTCTACAATTCGTTTTTTAAAAAAAGTCGAAGCGGTGGCAACCTCATGGGCCTCGCATTCTTCTATGGCATATTTTTGGGCTCTTGTAAGATTCGTCTGCTCTGTCGATGTTTGCGCTTGGGGTTAAAATACTTGTCATACAGGGTTACCTCTTACAGTGACAGCAATCATGTCGCTCGAAACCCGCATAAATGACTTTGGGTACGAGTTATATTTTGGGATGTTTGTTTGTAATTCACCTCTTCTAATTTAACAGCACACGCGTCGGTCTTGTCTTTTCGTTTGGGTCGTTTGGCTATCTGTTTGCCGACCTCACTCAAAGCTCCGTGCTTGGACCCGGATTAAGATGGGGCCTTCTCTCCGCAATATCTGGTGTAAGTCATCTATTTCAATGGCGCGATTCGAAATTTCTTATAGATACTCTTTGGACTGGCTAGATGGCGTTTCTGGGAGTCTTTGCACTTGCCATCGTCTCTAGGATGGCTATTTCTTATAGGATTTTGGGGAGAAAAAAGAAGTTCCTGGCGGGAATACAGTACCTCGAAGTTATATAATCTTCGTTTGTACTTTAGTTGTTTCTCAGTTTTCTAAATCGTATTTTGTGGACCATACACTACATGTCATACGCGCTCACCTTAATCTCTCGTTTAATGTACCAATCCATTGACTAAACGACCGACTTTTTTCCAAAACAATTTAGTTGCTCTGGGAAATATACAGTTTACGAAGAGGCGGAACTTCGCGTTCTTGAACCAATTCAACGCCACCATCTAGGACACCGACGCGCATCATAGACAAAAGCTTTGAATTTATTTGAGACAAAAAGGTTATGAATACCATTGAACTGGCCTACATTGTGAGCAGCATTCGAATGAGAATAAATGCCGCCAAAGAACGCCGTCGTCATCTCTTTCCCTGAGTTCGACATGAGGTGATGCTTTCCACCTGGATGATGGTCAAGGAAAGCAGAAATGTCGTGAATAAATCCTGCTATTAGGATTAGGGATCTTGTTTTAGATTCTCCCTGAACTGGGATACACCATCAGCCCTATCCATGCAGTTGCGTTGGTGGTATACGTACACGTTTCCCAGCTGACAACAGGCAATTCGTTGGACTCAGGGGGCCATTGTAAGGTATCTTGAATTTGCTGCAATTCCTTCAACTTCATATTTAATTGGCCTTTCGCAATTTCGTTGCTCGGAAATGTTTTCAAGTTATTCGCCAGCCCTACTTTACCGCACAATGCTATGAACCATTTAGTTGGGTCGTATTGATACCAATGATAGGCATTCCGATAATCTATGGGGAACTGATGATGAAAATTGTGATAGCCTTCACCCATTGTGAGGACGGCCGAGAGGAAATGGTCGCGCGGCGTTAGGACATCGTCAAATGGTGCATCGCCGAGCCAGTGGGCAACTGAATTGATGCAAAATGTGCTCTGAATTAGAAATTACCTTTTAGAACATACACGAGTAAGTCAAAATATCAGGGACGAACATGATGCGCGATTGTCAGCCTAAGAGCACCAGCAAAGCAAATGCCACCCATCCAATCGTCAAATAGAAAGCCTGCAACTGCGATAGGCAACACCAGCCCAAATATTACCAAAAGCACAAGGTAATGGCGGTGTTGCCACTGGATGAGCTGGTCACGTCTCAGGTCAGAAACATCCGATGGTCCAGGATGAAACTTGGATTTAAAGATCATCCAACCAATGTGGGACCACAAGAAGCCTCTGCTGGAATTATACGGGTCCAGATCGGTATCAGTGTGTCGATGGTGCGACCGATGCGCTCGTGCCCACCAGTAGCACGACCCTTGGACAGCACTGGTCCCACCAGCAAGGAGGAAAAGCTGAAGCGGAAAAGATGCATTATAAGCGCGATGAGACCATAACCTATGATATCCTATTTTTAAAAGCAAAGTTTTAACCGCTTCAGCCGTCGACAGCTGTTCTCGCACCAACCTGCAGTAATTCCTGCAAGTGTCATTTCGCTTGCAAGCCTCGAGAACAGGTTTTCCACGTACCTAGCATCGAGAAAACATAGTAGCCCATTGCAAAAATACATGTTTCGCGACGAAACTCGATGGCAATAAGCCCGTAACTTGCGACGAGTGGCGTTAGGGTAAATACCGCAACATTAAAGTACCTGATACCCTTCGTTGGAGGGAAATTACGAAAAAGTGCCATTATTTACCGGTTTGACGCCGTTTTTAGATAGACGGAGCGAATGTCAGAGAATAGATAGAATATTGAATCTCATGCAATGGGCTTCGGGATGCTTTTAAAGCAAGGATTATAGCATCGTAAGGGCAACCTCAGGCTGATTCTGTCCAAGACGATTCTCAATAGAAGTTGCCTGAAGCCACGCTTTAGAAAGAAGCAACCCGAAGCGGCAGGTACATCCATTACTCAAGAACTAAGGTTCCAAGAATTTCGAATGATGCATCATGTGAAGACAATTTTAATGGCTGAACATCGAGCATCGATTTGTTCCTTTACTTTTCCATGGGGAATTAACGAATGTTCCAAGTGGGTTTGTGTCAGCCACTCGAGTGAATCTCAGGCAGACGTCGGAGACTCGATTTTCTCCAAGAATATGTAGTGTGGCAAATCATTATGTTAGACGCCTATTAGACGTCCAAGATCGTTATGTAACATCGAAAACAGAAAGAGTGTATGGAATGGTCAAAGGTAAAGATACACTATATTTTGGTTTCATGATATTTATTTCGGCAATTGCCGTGAGGTCCCTCTTTTCTATGTTTGCAAGCTCCAGCGCGCAAAGGCATCAGACACATGTCCTTTTTGACTCAAACTCAACCATGTTCAACATTTGACTGCGGGGGTTCTTGCAGGAAACAATTACTTCGTCAGGGAAAAGATAGCTTGGACTCTTTTTCCTTTGGTAAACGGGGATCAGGGCCATTATACATATCTGACGCCATGTCAACTTTTGTTTATCGCTGATACAGCTCTTCATACTTCAGTCATGGTATCGAAACCATTTATCCAGGCGACACTCCATCTCCGCTTGCACTTCCTCACTATCTAAGACGCTAACAGGTGAGAGAAAAGCAAGCAAAAGTCAATAGATCATACAAAGAATTACTACAACCAAGCGCAATGAACGGAAATTTTCCTCCTTGTCCATCATAAAGCATGAAGTTATCATGCAATAGCTTCTCGATACTTTTACGAATTATCTCATGACTCGATGAGGTCTCAAGCACCAGTAGCCGCCCTTTCCTTGGCTCTAGCAGCCATCTACGAAACAAAGCATCGTTAGTTCTTCGTCTAGGGGATGTAAAAAAAAAATACAAACCAAGTTCAGAGCACTCCCCGCCTTGAACCACTCAATCTGCCCTTCATTGAACGAGTGCGAAAGCTCAATCTCATCCTTTGTTCCATCCTGGTGCTTCACCACGAGGGTCAAATTCGTTCCAGGTGAAAAGCTCTCCAACCCAAGGATGTTAACCTTGTCAGTACCTTTGACTTTATCATAATCCTCGGGGTTGGCAAATGTCAATGCGAGCATTCCTTGCTTCTTGAGGTTTGTTTCGTGGATACGGGCGAAGCTGCGGACAATGATAGCAAGACCTCCAAGGAAACGTGGTTCGAGAGCGGCGTGTTCGCGAGAGGACCCCTCGCCGTAATTGTGGTCACCAATGACAACCCACTTGACGCCAGCATCGCGGTAAGACGCAGCAACCTGGGGAACGCCGCCCAATGAACCAGTGAACTGGTTCAAAACTTTGTTGGCCTCGCCGTTCTCAGCGTTGATGGCACCGATAAGGCAGTTTTCTAACAGAATTTATGAATTACGAATAGCTACGAGATCCATCAGAAAGGCTCACGAGAGATGTTCTCGAGATGCCCTCGATACTTAAGCCAGGGTCCACCGGCCGAAATGTGGTCAGTTGCTGTGATAAAAATAAATACTCCAGCGGGGGGAGTTCAAAAACAAGTGATACATACTACACTTGCCCTTAACCTTGATAAGTACGGGCAAATCCTTTGGAGTTGTGCCATCCCAAGGAGAGAAGGGTTTCAAAAGCTGAAGACGATCGGATTTCGAATCGACTGCAACTTGAACAGAGAAACGGTCCTCTGGAGGAGGCTGGAAGGTATCCTCGCCAGGGTCATATCCACGAGGAGGGAGTTCGAAACCGGTAGGAGCCTCAAACTTGAATTGCTTGCCGTCAGGGGTAGGAAGTGTGTCCGTGAGGGGGTTGAAAGATAGCGAACCACCAAAAGCAAGAGCAGTGACAATATCGGGAGAAGCGACAAAGGCATGTGTGCCAGGGTTGGCATCGTTACGACCAGTGAAGTTACGGTTGTAGGAGGTAACAACTACAAAATCGTTAGTTATTCAAATCCAATAAAGAGAAAGACGAGACCTACTCGTATTGGGTTCGCCCTTTTCCACGTCCTTCCTGTCCCACTGGCCGATACAAGGTCCACAAGCGTTCGCAAGCACAAGCCCTCCAGCACCCTCGAAAGCAGAAATCATTCCATCACGGTCGATTGTGGCACGAACTTGCTCCGATCCGGGAGTAACAGTAAACTTAGACTTAAGTTCGAGACCAGCAGCTTGTGCTTGCTTCACAAGCGAAGCGGAGCGAGACATGTCTTCGTACGATGAGTTGGTACAGGAGCCGATAAGTCCAACCTTAATTTCATCTGGCCAACTGTTCTTTTTCGATTCGGATGCAAGCTTGGAGACGGGAGTCGCAAGATCGGGAGTGAATGGACCGTTAATGTGAGGCTCAAGCTCGGACAAGTTCTGTCAAGGCGTCGGTAGGTGTATAAGAAGACAATTTAAACAACCCACGATTTCAACGACTTGATCATACTCGGCACCTTTGTCAGCTTTGAGGTTGTGGGAGAAGCGCTTAGCATAGGTAGCGATATCCGGACGCTTGGTGGCATTCAAGTAATCGGCCATACGGTTGTTGAAGGGGAAGAGCGAAGTGGTGGCACCAATTTCAGCACCCATGTTGCAAATGGTCGCCATACCCGTACAGCTAAGAGATTCGACACCAGAACCAAGGTATTCAACAATGGCCCCAGTTCCGCCCTTGACAGTGAGAATACCAGCGACTTTCAGAATAACATCTTTCGGAGTAGTCCAACCGCCAATCTTGCCAATAAGGTTCACACCAATGACCTTAGGACATTTAAGCTCCCAAGGAATATCAGCCATCACATCAACAGCATCAGCACCACCAACACCACAAGCGATCATACCGAGACCTCCAGCGTTGGGTGTATGAGAATCAGTACCAATCATCAAACCTCCAGGGAATGCATAGTTCTCCAGGATAATTTGATGAATGATACCCGAACCTGGTTTCCAGAAGCCGAGGCCGTATTTGGCTGTAGCAGTGGCTAAAAAGTCGTACACCTCCTTGTTGGTCTCAACAGCGCGGGCGAGATCCTTGACGCCACCTACTTGAGCCTCAATCAAGTGATCGCAGTGAACGGTGGTCGGAACGGCAGCAGTATCCATCCCAGCAGACATAAATTGGAGGAGGGCCATCTGTGTATTCATTACGTCAGAGAAGGGAATGATAAGCTCACCTACTCACCTGTGCAGTAGCATCCTGGCAAGCAACGCGCTGGAAAAGGACTAAGGTGAACTACTGACAAATACAAAATAGCAGAACGAACGTACATCCGGACGAAGCTTGAGATAACTAGTTCCGCGAACGATATCCTGATTCACGGGGTCGTCAAGATGACCATAAAGAATTTTCTCTGAGAGCGTCAGAGGACGCTGGAGTCTACGTAAAAGTTAGCTATAATCTCCCTTTAGCAACTGCAATACACACCTGTCACGAACAATGGCGAGGTTATCTTCAATCCGCTGGTAATTGATGTACGCTCCCTTCTCCAGAAGCGACATCGGCACTTTCGTGTCACCAATGCGCGGTGCGGCTGTGGCCATGCCCTTAGCTGCACGCTGAATGGCCTTAAAGGCCTTGGCCGTTTTGTTCGAAAGGTTAAACATCGCGCCAGCGACGACGGTGGAGAGGTATAGGTGTGAAGGAAAAGGTCGGAGAAAATGAATTTCAACCCGACATGGGCACGTGAACATAGGTATCGGCCAATCATGTCGTGTATTTTACATTTACAGATACGCCTTTCTAATAATATACGGACATCTTGTGCCATTAAATAAGTTTTCTGAATTTTCCGTTCCAGAAGCTGAGAAAGGCTAGAAACATCCATCTTGAAGTGTAGTTCTTCAGTTGATCTTCTCAGATCCTTTTCTGGCGACCATCGTCTGAACTCATCTTTCTCGAAGTGCCCATAATCTCCCTGACTTTTCGGCTGAAACTGTGGTCCGCTTTCCGTCTGGTCTCAAGAAAGCTCGCTTGTAATTTATCCACATAGCCTTCGACGCGTTTTCTTTCCTCCTCCATCGCTTCTTCTAGGGTCTGCACCGACTCGGCTCGGAAAGTTGATACCTGCAAGAAATTGACAGAACTTTACTTCATTATGTCGTATTCTACTCACCAAATCAATGTAACCATCACAAACCCATCCAAGTGCAACTACATGCTTCATCTTCTTGTGTACCTCCCGTCTCTTCTGCTCGTTTGACTGTTGCATCTCCTCTAGTTCTCGTTCTGCGATTTGCGCCTCCGGCAACTCCATGGGACTGCGAACAGTAAATTCCCTTCGCCTCTACGCTCGCAGTCGCGCGAGAGCCGTCTATGCAAAAAGTTCATGAACAACTGGAGTGAGTCTGGTTAGGAAAAGGCAATCACCTACTTCGTCCCTTGAACATCGCTTACGTTGAGAGCCTTCAACGCACTCTCAAGCCTTTCCCCTGGATCAGCATCGTTATTAGCGGAAGTGGTTGCATTCAATCCGTTCTTCAGGCGAATAAGACGAGTGTGATAAGCATGCAGGTTCTGTGAAAGTTAGGTTTACTGACAAATGGGTAGCATCGTCGCGTTGAAATAGCTCACCTCAAGAGTGTTCATCGTTCTAAAATGATTTAATTGTGGGAACTGTTTGAGTCTCTTCAGTCGTAGTAATGAAAAAGATGGAGGTAAGGCGACACTGGACATCTGCAATTCGATGAATGTGGTTAACAGATACCTTGACGGATGAATCCCACCTTCTGGACGTTCGTCAACTCATCTATAAAGTCTTGAGAAACTAGGGTAGCTTCTATTCTAAACGCAAGCAAATTATTAGACGCATGGACGACCGAGAAGAATCTGGGCCCACCTCACTATACCACAATCATCTTTCTCCTTTCCCTTTAGGCTTACACTACCAATCCTCCTCATTCTTGCCGTTTCTATCTAGAAGCAAAAATCCCCTTTTTCCCTGCCTCATCCTTCTCCAAATCCCTTTTCCGTCTATCCAGCACCGTAACTTGCCCATTCTCGACCTTCCATTCTTTCTCGACCGATTCCAGGATGCGATACAGGCTCTCTCGCCTTTTTTCAGCTCTTTTGGGTTCTCGATAATTGGTGCCCTGTCATCTCCTCTCGAGCCCTCCAAATAGCAACTCGAATCCTCGCGACCTCGCGCCGTCCAACAAACCTCTCTGACAAAACCTCAAGCACTTCTTGTCATTTTCGCTTTCCGTGGCCTTCACTGTTCTCTTCATTTTCTACCTCCACAGAAGGTTGAGATGCAACACGATGAGACCTCTCTTCCTTCCGTTCCATTCGTTCCATTCCTTTCTGATGTGGTTCTGGCCTTCGTCCATTCGACAGATCATTCCTTCCGGCCCCATTGGCACTGTTACCATCTCGAACTAATCCTAATTGTTCCAACCCCTTTGCAGTGATACTTCCTTTCATGCTATCTTCATCCATGCCTTAAAAAAAGTCACCGCTTCTGGCATACTCGCCAATCTAAGGGCTGTTTTTGCTGCATCGTTTGGCTTCAGATCTGCGACTTTGCGAGAAGCCGAAACTTTTCTGGTCCACGTTTTGGCCATATGTAAGGTATTGAGAGTGCCGCAACGCAGACGAAGATGAAGAATTTGTACACGTGTCTGCCGAATTCTGTTCAATGTCAATTTCATCAGCGAATACGGTGGCGGCAAAGCCCAGAACTTCAAGCTTCCCTCATCTAGGCTGAACACCTCAAGCATATGCTTATATATTATTTTAATGCTCGAAGCGTCGAAGTGATTGTCGTCACGGGGCCATTATAATCAAGATATCGTCGTCCTACATATGATGTGGCCGCGGATACATTGTCCAGTCTCCTGCATTTCTCGTTTTATGTAACGACAGGTTCGCTCGTGGCTCGTGTGAAGTTTCTCCGAGTCATGTCTAACGCCCTTATACCACGACAACAATAGGATGAGCACCGAGGTCGGCAAGAAGGAATATTCCCGATGGTATTTGATAATGAACATGTTGCAACAAATTGAATTGCATTCGCGTGGAACCTAAATCATACTACAAGTAGTGTCATTCGAAAGGCGCGCAAAATCCGACATTTAGGTTTGGCGGAACATTCAAGTTATGTTGTAAGTTGATCGGCTCAACATTTTTTAGGCTATCCCTTCGGTTGAAGAACGTTGTTTCCAGCGACCATTTCCTTGATTTCCGGACTTAAAGCCCTTGCTTACACGAAAGTCAAATACCCTCAACCAGAGGATCATAATTTTGAAGGCATCACGATACCAGGAGGTGGATTCTTTTAGTGCTAATGCTCAGGCCATTGGCGACTGCATTTTACATCTACGACGGTGACAAAGATTTACTCCACAAGTTTTCACTAGAAGTCGGGTTATTATGCATTGGTACGTTGCGAAATTCTTTGAGTAACGTCTATGAGTCAATGGTTGTATTATTGTAGGGGACGTCAGGTTTGGAGAAATTATTTACCTAAGAGGCGTTCGATTCTTTAACCGACTGTCAATCATCATTAAATCACGCCAAGTACCACCAATAAAGTTAAGTATATCTTAAAACGGAATTTAAGCGCTTGATCGAGTAACGATTATTCCACCAATCAGATGGCGGGTTTCATTACGACTCCTTTTGCATCCTGTTGCGTCAAATCTCCGATGAACGGCAAGCTGAGGGTACAACGATGCGAACCGCTTCAATTGCGCTATGATACTGCACTGATAAAAGGCAGCCCATTACTCCTCAATGAACAGTGCAACCTCCCATTTGAGTTCCGCACAACCAACACATCTAACTCTGCCAAAATGTTCTCTAAACTTACTGTTTTCTTTGTCGTCACCGCGGCCGCCCTCGTAGGTGCACTTCCTACCACCGAAGGACACGGTTCTTGCAGCACCGGCCCAGTTCAATGTTGTATGTATTTTGTTCTCTTTTCCAGTTGCGCGTCTAATTTACTCACACCTTTCAGGCAACAAAGCCCATTTGATCAACGATTCCGAATCCAAATCCATTTCTGGCCTCACCCAACTCAATATACCTGTTGGTACCAACGTCGGATTCACCTGTTCTCCCATCACCGGTGTCGGTGTAGGTAGCAATGCTTGGTACGCGTTTTGTGACTCTCATCATGATATGTCTCCTGACTTCCTTGTTTTCGTTTTCGCTTGTACAGCACAGCACAAACTGTCTGTTGCGAAAACAATTCATTCAGTGAGTACCAATACTTTGCCCGTCCTGCTTCCATATTCAACACTTTCACCAGACGGCGTCGTTGCCATTGGTTGCTCGCCCATCAACATCAGCCTCTAGGCATTTTTTCTTGTTTAGCCATACTTTTGCGTCCCTTTGTTCACTCCAAAGGTCTTGCACTAAATATTTAGTCTATGACACTATTTTATTCTCATTGGCTGAGTAAACTCATTTCTTGGGCTGTCACACCCGAGATGTTGAGAATAAATGGCAAAAAAATAAACGTTGACACCTTAAAATTTCAAAATTCTCAGTGAATTAAACCTTCACCTGCCAACGGAACTAGTCCAGCAATACTTGGCTATACAAACTATACCTTTTTCCCATTTAAAATGAATGCACTATTTCGTGTATTTTGTCTGAATAAGTATTTCTCTTTTCTCCTAATTTTTTATTTCTCATTTTAAAGTTTACAATTATAGAAATACTATTTTATTGAGGTAGGACAAAATCTCGTCGAGATATTTTTCAAAAACTTTTACAAAACACTAATCCGAGATAAATTGATCCGGATTTCGCGCCTATGTTCCGCTAAATGCCGTAGGCGTCTGGTAACTGACATATATTGACTGATTGACATATTGTCACCGATCATACTTCCTAAAGTGCTTCTGGCTGAAAACCCCTCATCCCTGAGGCCATTTGATGCCAGCGGGCTGCTGGGCAGTGCGCAAGGACCACTCAGAAAAGTATAAAAGGGTCCTCAGAGTTGGTCTTTCTCCCCCATCAGTTCGAGCCATTTGCCACCTTCAGATACCAACCTCAGGCTAATAGTCCAACTCTTTTCATACATTCTTTTCGAAAAAATGTTCTCCAAGCTCTTTTTCTTCGTTGCCGCCACCATGGCCGTTGTCGTCTCTGCTGCCCCCAGTGGCAACATCGAAAACTCCTGCAACACTGGCCCCGTCCAATGCTGTCTGTGGTGTCACATTTGTCGGTACCCAAACCACTTACTGATATACTTTTTTGTTAGGCAACGATGTCCATAAAGTCAACTCTGACGAGACTAATATTATCTACTCCCTGCTTAATATTAACATCCCAGTGGGCACTAATGTTGGATTCAAATGTTCTCCTTTCTCATTCGGCGGGATTGGTGGCGGTTCTAACTGGTATGTCGGACGTTCGCGACGATCGTGTTTGGCTTGGATGATCTGACTTTGCTGCCTTCGTAGTCAAAGCCAACCCGTTTGCTGCAGCAACAACTCATTCAGTAAGTTTTAAAATTCCCCTATTCTCTTTTATAGATTTAAGTTTGTTTCAATCCAGATGCTATCGTCGCCATCGGTTGCTCGCCCATTAACATCAACCTCTAACTAGAAAGCTGCACTCATTTTGCCAAGCATTGAAATCGGACTCCTCGTTAAAAGTAGTGGGTATTTGATTTGCGATACGGTGTATGTAGCACGTCGTTGTCAGAAGAATACCTAGCAATCGATTTTTACACATTTTAGCCAAATGACCCAACTTTTTTAAAGAGATTTACATAGTTTTTTCCGTTGACATAACAACTTGGCCTCGCGTTCTACAGAGATACCGTTCAGCCTCATTTCTTTGAACCCTTGAAGATCAGTGGAAGTTGCTCTGTCTAAAAGTGTGCGTATATTTAATCCCTTTAAAACATTTGACCAACTCTAATACTCACACTTGAATTACAGCTCTCCCAACTGGCAGCTCTCTGTTCCAACACTCATCCGGAAATTTATTGCAGATGCTTCCATGGTCTCTCCGTTGCGATCTGCGGGATTCGCGCGGATGTTCTGATCTTGTGCCGCAATGCAGTTCTTGGTTCCTGAACGAAATTGTTATTTAAGCATCCCTTTTTTCTTCTCTGCTGGCTTGTGCACTCTTCACTTCTTTTTAGGGTGCTAAAGTCCTTCTCGTCGTTCCTGAAAAATGTATTTTCGAAATGGACCTGAATACGAACAGCGGTAAGTAACTGTCGAGACTCTTCGGTTGTCTGGAAACGTTGGTGCTTATGTTCTAAGTCTGAAAATGCCCTTTGCTCCTCCCGATGTTACTTTGAAAGAGGTACATGACGCTGTGCCCAAGCACTTGTTAAAGAGTAAGTCTTCTGCGAGAATCTGATGGACAAATGCTTGACGCTCCTACAGAAGATGCGATTAAGTCTACATTCTATATTGCTCGCGATGTATCTTTGGTTATCCTCCTTTACAAATTTGCCTTCTCCATTTCACCATGGGCAGAAAGGAATTTTGGAGGATTCGTTTCGGTGCCATGGCAGAAGGAAATCATCAAGAGCGTAATGTGGTTGAGTTACTGGTGGTTTCAAGGTCTGGTCAATGCAGGATTGTTCTGTCTAGGTACGGATGTTGTCAACGTTACTTCAGACTAAATCCTTCATTTTTCACTGTGACCAGGGCACGACGCTGGACACGCCTCGTTGTACGAGAGCAAGATAATGAATAACATCGTCGGTTTCTTCTTACACATGGTAAATGTTTATCACACAACCATCTTCATCCCGCTGACCTGAATCCAATAGTATATATTTGTTCCGTATTTTTCATGGCGTTCAACTCATCGCACTCACCACGTAATTCGAAGAAGAATTCCTCTGAATGAGTGTAACTCCTGATAAACGTTTTTTCCTCAGAAATTTACAGGCTTTATGGAGCGTGATCAGAACTATGTTCCTTACACTCGCAACAAATATAAACTTCCAGATGAGAAGGTCGCAACGAAAGCAGATTATTCTGAAGTTTTTGAGGAAACGCCTCTGTACACCATCATTCATATTTTCGTTATGCAATTCTTGTGTGTTTCATAACAAATTTCTGTCTAAAAATGTGCTAACATAATTTACTAGTGGTTGGTGGTTATACCTAAGGTATGTAATCTTCTACCGCCTTTGGGTTTGACTTGAAATTTATCGCTAACGGTTCGGCAGCCAGAATGTTATGGGATCCCCCAGGGATCCTCCCGGCACAAACCATTTCAATCCCAATGCGGTGCTTTTCAAGGAACATGAGCGTAAGTGCTTTACATCGAATTTGATCAAACCGCCATTTACCATTACGACAACCTGAAGGCAAAGCGGTTATGTTAACCAACTTTGCTCTCATAACGTGGGCGGGTGTATTGTGCTACATCGGGCGTGAATTCTTTTTGTGGTACTACTTGGTTCCCTGGCTGGTATGAATTTTGTTTACTTTCCGGCTAAACGCATATAAAATTGCTTTCTTTGCAGTTGGCGAACCATTGGTAAGGTCATCGAGTCATACCTGTATGTAAAATTAATAACGTTTTCTTTAGGATTATCATGTTCACTTTTCTCCACCACTCCGACCCTACAATTCCACATTACAGAAAGGCAGAGTGGACATTCCTTCGAGGCGCGGCTGCCACCGTCGACAGACCACTACTCGGATGGATGGGGAGATTTTTCTTCCACAACATTAGTCACGATCACGTTGCTCACCGTAAGTTTTGTCTGTTCAGTATCGGACGAGTTATTTGTTTACACATAACCCTCTTCAGACTTCTTCCTTCGTGCACCTTTCTGTATGCCTTCTGAGTTCTTCACCGAAAATCTTGAATTTTTCTGCTGACTGAGTTGATCAGACAATGGTCCTGAGATCACAAAAGCCATCAGGCCAGTTTTGAAAGAGTCGTATAACTACGATTCAACGGCAAGTGTTACCTGTGTTTCGATGAATTCCCGTATGCTTGTATTAACCACCGTCTTAGCCCTCATTCTACGCCCTTTACCGTTCCTTCACTCAATGCGTCTTCGTCGAAGATGAGGGTGAAATTGTGTTCTATAGGAACAGACAAGGCGAAGCCGCTAGACAGCTTCGTGAGATCTAATGATCGAAACCGAATATCTATCGATAGCTGATTTTTTGAATTAAATGAACTACTGGCCGTGTGGCGAAATGGCATCGCGTCTGACTACGAATCAGGAGATTGCAGGTTCGACCCCTGTCTCGGTCAAGATGAATTTTTTTGCGTCGCGATAGCACGCCAGCCCATTTATGTTTACATGAATTCATTCACAAGGAGCCTATCGATGCATTTACGTCTTTGCTTCCAACTTCTCAATGCACTCGCATTTACTTCCTTACGAGAAGTCAGGATTTATCTCAAATACTCCATGTATGAACACACCAAGCAACTCCTGGTTGATAACTCGTCCGATTAGGCGTGTCTTGAAGACAGGTGGTAGAATATGTGGCCAGTGAAGAAAAAGTGGAAGAACGGGGTGAAGATGGGTACCGGTAGGCGTTCCATTGGTTGGACGTTATGGATCTGAAAATGATAGGCTCACGACACAACCAACACCAGTAATACCCGGTAGTATTCTCTTGCGAACAGTTAACAAGGAATTTTGGCAGAGGTTTGCATTTCGATATCAATGTATTCGAATACGGAAGCGTACAGCTGAGGACTCACTGGAATCTCTCTCAAAGTACTTGGAGGGGTTTCAGAACTCAGCCGTGTCATCGCCTCGTGGATGAATGAAAGATACCGCCGTTCCCCAAGGCCGTCACCTGATTATCTGTGGGGGACTCTTATCATGATGAATCTCCAACTTGTTTTTCCGCAACGATGGTTGGACTGCGCATTATTGCCATATAAAGAAATTTGATCACTCTTGGCGCTTGCCATCATCTCAACTTTCGCCATGCCTTCGTGCTCAATGCCGAGTTTTGCCTTCATTGAGGGTGAATTTGTGAGATCTCCGGTTCAAGTGCCTGAAGATACTCATAAACAGCGAGCGACAACTTATAGGGTGTTGGTCCGCGATGTAAAGTAACATAACTTACTTCAACAGGTCAACATTGATCTCGAAACTCAAGACGAGCATTCACCTACTCGCATCAAAGTCGATGAAGGCGTCGAAAAGATGGTCCCGTCAACTCCCCATGAGACCTCCACATAATTGTGAAGGTCCTACCGATGAGTGCGACAGGCTGAACTTTTGTTCTGACGAAATTCTGCTCGAAAACCTTTTTCCTTGACCCCCACACTACACTCGTGTTCTTGTTTGCCATAAACCGATTCGGCGTTCAAACATGACTCGCTCGGCCCTCTGTACCCAGCACATTCGCCTCATCTCTCTGGTCTATTTGTCTGTCGCCGACCTGTTATACTTTGGTTGTTGCTCACCACTGGGCGTGATTCCTTCCTGCATCCTTGCATTGTGACGCAGGGAACACCCTTCCACTGTTTGTAAGGACGCCAGATCAATGCAGTCACAGCAGTGCTATGCCGAAATACTCAACGGCGTCATGTAGGCCTTTATCATCTCGTCTTCAACTATCTATTAAATACTTCGACGAATCAATACCCAAGCATAATACCGCTTCGTCAGCAGATCCCGACTCAACGCCGATGCTTTTAGCTTCATAAGAACTTCAAGTTCATGAGAGTTCTACGAAAGGAGTGGGCGGGTTGACGTGGGTCCTCCGACCTGTCGAGTGGAAGTCATCCTACCAGCTTTCGCGCGCCTTCTTGGCACGAGCCTGCCTCGGGTCGAATAAGACCAGATGACGACCAGCCTAGACGTGACGATGATCCATTGCCAGTCCTTGAGATCAAGTTGGAGTCGGGCATTGGCGGCGACGCTAACACTAAGGTCCAGCAATCCTATATGAGGACCTGTTCCTTATCCGAGGTGTGCTAATATTAACCCTCTTGGAATTGAAAACTCACGTGTACTCGAATAGCACAACCTTGTTCGGTTGAGCTCTTGCCCTCGATGCTTCCTTGTGGAATAGCGGGCCCATGGATAACTGTACTTGGTGCTTTTTACGTGAAGAAGGTCATAGTCCAGCACCTTGCTGGCTCGATTTACCTTCCACCTCAACCCTTCATCCCCGTAGTACAGCTGATCCTACACGCTCCCTGAGATACCATGAATTTCGATTACGCCGGACGAATCAAGGTTCCACCTAGGCTAATCTAGAAGGGCCTCGTTAATATGAAGGCCTGCTCATGATCGTCATGGACTATGTAAAAAGTGGAATGTTGACCAAATTCCTGGATTCACCACCACCCCAGGATCATCTGGAAACCATCATGCCGGTGACAAAAAAAGCAATACCAGTTTTACATGCCGAGAACCTGGTCTTTGGTGATCTGCAAACGCCTAATATCTTTGTCGATGATTGACGTGTGGTGTTCATGAGAAGGGCCAATATCCCTTGGGCGGGCCATTGACAACGACGCATAAAGATCATGACCTTCATATGATTGAAAGACTTGAGACGACCGTCCGAGCAGTGCTTGTCTGGGGGTTTGGTGATATTTCGTAGAACGGAATTCTGTTCTGTACCCATAAAACGCGTCGTCAAGCGCGTCGTTCTCAGTGCCCTAGTATTTATAATTGGCTACGGGCCAAAGGTTTGAAAATCTTGGGCATTTGTTTCTACGTTTTGCAGACGTGTTTTAGTATGACAAGTACAACTGTCAATTTCTAGAACCCTTGCCACTGCCTGATGCTAATTTTACCTTGTATTTGGTACAACTTGAAGGGGAGTTGAGGGCATGATATCGCGATAATTTCGAGCATAAAGTGTCATTGCCACTGATAGTAATAAAGGTTATGAATTCGAGCTGAGGACATCTCATATGCATGTCAGGTACGGTATGGTAAGTTCACTTGCCAGTACACTCAGTGTAGGACTATTACTACGGAAAGCGTGTGAATATACACCCGTTTGTCATTAAAACCCCTAAACACTAGGCAATAGAAATACTCCGTCACAATAAGTAGCCCATGTATCAACAAACTGGAATTCTGGTTGGTATGTTCCCTTCCCATTGGTGATCATACCTGCTTTGAACTGTGAATACTCAGCTAGATTGGCCAACCAAGGCTTGGGGTAGGGAAACCAACCACAATACCAGTTGCAATAGGCATGGTTTCAGAGACATACTCACCATTTTACAGAAAGACAGGTGTGATATACAAGTCATAATATGTACAATTTGGATTAAGATTTCCAACTTTCCAGGATGAGAAAATCTAGTTTTACACCTTAACATCATGTTAGCTGACGTAAACTGCAGTCATTTGTGACTCTGAAGTCTGCACACCTTCGGCCATGACTCGGAGGGCTAACCATTCACAGTGTTAGTAGATGGTCAACTTCGCCAGGGTATCTAGGAAGACATGGGTGAGTTCCATCTGTGATGGCAACAAATACAAGAGCTTGAACCCAAACACTGAGTTGAGCACTCGGTTTCTAGTGCTGAAGGTCGCCGTCACGACGCTGTGAAATGGGAGTGGGGACACTAAGTTGTCGTCCAGTCTGCGCCACTTTTTATAGTTCGAAAGTATCTCCAAAAGGCAGATTCGTGGAGAGTAAGGTCTGAGTCATTGGAGACCCGAAATTTCCGACGGCAAAGCAAGTTAGCATTCTATTGTATCCCGTGCAAGAGCTTACTTGTCCCACTAATTCTCGGCATAGGTACGGAATGCCCCCATGATCACCGTAATGCGAAATCTTTGTCGAAGTTAGTACGGATTCATTCGCTTCGTGACTCTCAATTGGTCATTGCGTTTGGGGACCTTGCCTTCATATGGACTTGCATTGATATTGCCTACGAAAAAACAGGTACATCCACGCTTGTTTAATATATTCCATTCATTGTTTGTAGACCAAGGACCGGTCCATGTCGACTTCTAGAATCAAGCTTTTGAATTGTTGTCGTATGGCCTCATTTCTTTTTCACTTTTGCGTGTGTCACTGAAAGCCGATTTTTTAGCCTCCTGTACTTCATTAAATGGATTACTTTCTGGATACGAACTTCCGTCGAAGTGCTGCGCGCAATTCTGTCCTTTCGCTCATGGGCTTGGTGCAGGGATGCCAAGTTGTTGTCTAGTCTTGCGCGGGGTTCTTTCCCTTTTCGACAGTGTGGACAGGGGAGCCAGGGCGGCGTGCCATGATAGCGGTTCTCATAAGCCTTTCGAAGAAAAATTGCTATGGTCCCGGGTCTGGGCCATCGAGCCAATTCAGATATTTGCAACCCCAGTTTTCCGATGGCAAACAACGTTGGCTCTCATGACCTAGATTGAAGTATCTAACTTTCTACGAAGATCCGAGCACTCATAGGCCGTGCACAGAATGTTCCCTTGATTACCATTTTGCAAAATCAAATCAGTACGAATTTATCAACTCAAAGAATTTCACTCCGGGAACTTGGCCCCAGTACAGATTCGTTTGTGTTGGTATCGTCTTCGACCGTGAACGTGCAAGTGCATCCTTGTAACCCAACACTGTTCGTTCTTTCTGATTTCTTGCAATGCTTGGAATCCCTTGGAATCCTTGGGTTATTTTACTGTCATAAAACCTTGGACTCAAAGGGATATCGCGTCCGTCAAAACTCTAAACATGGTCTTATCTACAGGTAATACATCCTTTGCGCTTACACCGTGGGTTTATACAGCAGTCAATTCGACATCGGCCTAATCTCCGAGTCTTGGATAGAATTCGGAGAGTTCGGATTGTATGGAACCTTTGACCTATGTGTTTTGCCGCTGATGAGAATAGTGGTTTCAAGGTTCCTTTTTAATGATCCCTGGAAAAGCATTCGGGTCATCTGATGTAAACGGAAGACAGGAAAGATTTGGATCGCTAATACCGTTCAAGCGGTCGGCGCACGTGCATATTACGTGAACCCATTGATGTCACGTACTCGTACCCGGAGTTTGACCAGCAAAGTTTTTCAAGTTGCCCTCGTAATGATTGGTGAGTAACCAAGTCTTCTCACTTTTGGTTTCCCCTTCGCGGTCGATGTCAAGTGAAGTTGAAAATCATTTATGACTAAGTGTCCACGTACATTGACAAACGGAATTCACAGACCTCAAAACGGCTAATTGTCATTTATGGAAATGCGCCACAGCCAACAGTGATCGATTGATCGGTCACGCATCTGGACAAAAAGGTCAAAATGAAAAAAGGCCAAAAACGTTGACTTAGTAACTTGACAGAAATGCTGAATGGTTTTATGGTATTTATGACCGGAAACATTGGATGACAAAAAATTTTGCTGAAACATTTCCCCCGACGCCCAAAGTGATTAAATCACAGTCAATTTCCGGGCACTTTTCTCAATTCCTGAAATATATGGGTCGTTTTTCTTAACTCCCTGGTATTTCAAACAAATTCTAGGTGGGCTAGTCATTTTGCTCAATTTCCAAAGATCCCCCGTTATTTCCTCAGTTCCGAAGAAATTTTCTCAATTTTGAACGGAGTAATTGTGCAACTCCGCATTTTAGAATTTTTACCTCTTACCGGAGCCCCATAGGTGAGCTCGTTGTAGTAATAGTTAATGGCTAGGCGTATGAAAACAACTGAGTAAACGTGACACTATAATACAAGTAGTTTATCTGGTATAAAGAACAGTTGGACGAATAAATCAGAGTAGATACAGTATGGAAGCTTCTCCGCATTGCATTTGCTGTCAGTGTTCGGTGAGAAAATCTGCACGGAAAGAGAATTATCTTCTGCGGAAGTCTCGTCCGCCAAAATAAACCTGTTAGACATTCTTATACGATGCACTCGCGTTGACACCCTGTACTGTAATCAGCTTCTTCGACCTCTAAAAAAAAAACCCATCAAACCATCGTAATGAAGCCAACCACCCCCTGCCTGATCACACCCCCAATCAAGTGTGTCTTGAAGACGGGGTTATATTGCCCTTCCGGTCCATGACTCTCATTAAAAATATTCAACGAGTCCTGCAAATTAAGCGTTCGCCCTCGCGTGGGGTTCGTGATGTAGGGATACATTTTGTCGATGACATCATTGAGATCCTCTGAGAAAAAGAACTGACCCACGTGTGAAAGGCGTGAGGCATGGAAGAAGGGGTGTACGGTGCTGTGATGATTGGGAGGTGACGGAGAAGATGCAGGAACCTCCCATTCCGTAAAAACCTTTGCGTGAATATGAGTTGCGCGGCCGGAATAGTAACCTGGATAGATAGCTGCATATATGTAAATAGGGATGACTATTTCAGACAGTAATCAGAACAATTTACTGGTGAACTGAGCCACGCCATTTCTATCCGTTGGCCATGCACCCGACAGCCACCGTTCTTGGGGCTCTGTCCTTGGAAAAGGACTCAACAACCCTTTCCGAGGGCCCTCCGTGAGGGGCTTTTCGTCCTTGAGGTGTGTATGGGGTACGGGATGACCTTTTTCAAAAGGCAGGCTTAGTTAGGAGAGGAGAGTATAAGGGGTGAGACCTGCCTGCATATATACCAGTGGCATTCGCCTGCCAGATATCGATCAGAACGTTTGGCAGAGGTTTGCAGGTTTCAACATCGATCACACCGATGTCTAAAAACTGTGAGGATCGAAATAGATCAATAAATCCAATTCGGTTTCATTGAAGGTTATCACGGCAATCAAAGTAGATTTGCTCTACAAAGTGAAGAACGATAGATGGATACGAGGACTCACCAGAGGCAAGCCGTCCTGATATTCTGCGATATTCTGCCTGATCGGATGTCCCCCAACATGATAATACGGCCCTTCAGTTACCTCTGGGGCAAGGACACAGGTATTGTTCTGGATATGCGTCTCTGAGATGGGCATACACTCCATATATGTTTTGTCAGGCTCATCCTCTTGTGGAGGGGATTCGCGGTCGTGGTGTGATACAGTCCTGGGAGGTAGTCCTGGAGTTGCAAGATCTGCGTATGCGTCCGCAGAGAAAAGGCCTTGTTGGTCCAGAAACGGGGTACCGGGAACTGTTCGTCTCGCAAATTCCCTTTTGCGAGAGCGGGTGAACGACTCAACAGCTGGTGCGCACTGCGTTGGTTAGGTAAAGGCCACTGTCGGAACTCACTTTGTAAAAACGTACATGGAAAGCAGCGGCTTGCAATACTCTTTGCACCTCTCTTTCGTGCTCCGTCGTCGGGTGCTTGTGTGCGTCTATCGACGTCAACCCGGCGAGTAAAATAACACCTAAGTCGAAGCGCATTTTCGATCCAAAGTGGGGGAACTGAAATTACCATGGTTTATATATCTTTTTTGGAATGGAGTGAGACAAACAAGACCCGTCCGGCAGAATTTCTTTCTGGTATTATGTAATTCCCTGATTTAGGATGATTGGAAATTCTCAAAAAATGATCAACACTAAAGTACATACTGAACACATTTTTCTCATTCCCTTCAATAAAGCTAACGTTGGTCCATGGGTGGACGCGGTCATAATATTATTCGGCCTAATGTTTGTTCCACCCGTCTTCATCTGTATAATTAGATGCACAGCGGATTCTGCAAGGGGTCCAATCGGACTCAGTTTTATGCTGTAAGGTTTGTGGGGTTGTTAGAAACCGCTTGAGAAGCCGGGAGGAGCTTTCAGCGCGCTGCATTGCAATCAATCAGAAATATCCAAGGGCCTTCTATTCTCCGTGTACCTTGTGTAGCATGTAAAAGAATACTGGATTCTTGTCAACTAATGTGCGAACTCAAGATTCACATATACACCTGTGGAAGGAAAAGTTTTGGAGAAGCAGTAGTTTGTTTTATGGCCGTCACATTAAATGAGCTTCGCCAAAATTTCGTTTAGCGCCCATAGATAGCGCCCATGATACCTTATACGGTAACAGTCAGTCCAACCATATCGCATGACTCGCCCCGCAGATCTTCTCCTCATCTGATCCATCTCCTGGCCACTCAGCAACAACACTCAGTCCACCAGTCTCCATCCCATCCCATTCCAAAACTCTCACTGCTTCTCTACGGGGTACAACTGCACCCACTTCATCATCATCTGTCAACAAAATCCAAATCCCTGGTCCATCCTTCTTTGGGAGTAAACTGATAGCATTTGCTTTACCACCTGATGTAGGAGTTTCGTATCTTATCCCATCTTCATCTCTAAATTTACCTTCTTCGTCCAAGACAAAGATACTTAGCCACCCTTGCACATCGTGTGTGGAGCCTCGTGTCGTGGTCAAAATAAAGCTGCGTAAAGAAGACGATGAAGGAGAAAGCATGAGCGTGTCTCCTCTGAAATCGTGGGTAGACAAAGTGAGGTTTCCGGGGATGAGTGTCCTCGAAGAAATGTGCTCTAATCCTGACCCATCTGGAAGGATATGATACGCATCCACCAAGTTCGCTGCATACCCAATATAAACATTTCAATTTACTTGCCATGAATCAAGAACTCACAATGTTCAGTAACACAGTAAACCACTCTCCCGTTCGGATGCACCTTCACATGCCTCGGGCCATCCTTCACCAGCCCTTGTCCTTTCTCCTTTCTCGGAGAATGCACACTCGCAATATGCGCCAGTTTCCCACTCACGGTATCGCGAGCATACATCTCTATTGTATCACTCCCAAGAACGGGGACAAAGGCATATCGGAGGTCGGGGGTGAACTCGATCCCATGTGAACCGTATCGCTGAATTTCATTTAGATGGATGAGCCGGTTGTTAAATATTACAAACGTAAACAGGGAAAACTGACCAGTCCAACCCTCGTCTTATCCGCACTCTCCAACTCATCCTCCTTCACAAACAAAAACTCCTGCACTTTTTCACCAAACCCTCCCGTTTCCTGGTCCACGAGGTGTACCTCGCCCGACGGACCACCCGTCGAATATATGTGTGTGAACGGAGGTGGGACGGTTATATAAGACGATACCGCAGCTGGATTAACGGTTGTTATTTTTTCAGCGAGGTTCAAGAACGCGGTTTACTTATAGGCGTCTGACCAACATCCCAAACCCTCCATCCATCTTGTCCGACCTCCCTTTCCAACCCCCAAGAATGAAGCATCGGGGGAATCGCCCAGCTTGTCCCGTATACCCTCCACTCCTTGCCCGCACCCTTTTCCCATCCACCGCTGCCTCCTGTGCCAGATGCTTCAAATTCCCCAGGACCACAGCCATCCCCATAATTGACCTTCGCTAGAAATTGGTGTGGTCCAAAATCACCAGGAATCGTCTTCACCCATGTCAGCGTTCTTGCCAAAGGAGAGAAGGCGAGGAGGACGAGCGAGAGGGATCGGAAAGAGCCTGTTATGATATAATGGATGGAATTTGAGGGTAGAAAAGAAGTGACATTCTGTGCGAAAGGCTGCTGAAGGTCCATGGTTGTTTACATGTTTCGGATGGCTCGATAAGTAACGAGCAAGTAGCTCCGAGTCGGTAATAAGTTGAAATCCCGTTATAATATAACCAAAGAATCTGGGAATTGGAAACTACGCCGTAGACTCGTGACTAAAACTACGCCATCAGCAACGGCGGCTATGCCCGAGC